>Ga0307478_10000691_pt1 | contig 33049 bp, 33 predicted proteins | sample atmos_gasesECM4C_2_FD_203713 | JGI IMG/M metagenome (GOLD analysis project Ga0307478, IMG submission 203713) | Hardwood forest soil microbial communities from Morgan-Monroe State Forest, Indiana, United States - atmos_gasesECM4C_05 | ecosystem: Environmental > Terrestrial > Soil > Temperate...
TTCTGGTTGAGCAAGGCCGCCGCTATCCTGGTTTTCACGTCGAGATGCAAGCCGAAGCCACCGATCTCATCAAAGAAGATGGCCGGGTAGCCGGCGTCCGCGTCACCACCCCGCAGGGCCAGCGCGAAATTCGCGCCATTCTCACCATTGGCGCCGATGGACGTCATTCCGTTATTCGCGCGCGCGCCGGCCTGCCCAGCGTCAATCTCGGCGCCCCTATGGATGTTCTGTGGATGCGCCTCAGCCGCCGCCCCTCCGACGGCGAACAAACCTTCGGCTACGTCGACCGCGGAAAAATTCTCGTTCTCATCAATCGCGACGATTATTGGCAAGCCGCCATGGTCATCCGCAAAGGCGCCGCCGCCGAAATCCGCCAGCGCGGACTCCCTGCCTTCCGCCAAGAAATCGCCAGCCGCGTCCCTTTCCTTCGCGATCGCGTCGAAGAGCTGCGCGACTGGAAAAGCATCAGCTTGCTGACCGTTGCGGTCGACCGCCTGAACCAATGGTCGCAGCCAGGCCTCCTCTGCATCGGTGACGCCGCCCACGCCATGTCCCCCATCGGCGGCGTAGGAATCAACCTGGCAATTCAAGACGCCGTAGCCGCCGCCAACATCCTCGGCCCAGCGTTACTCCGCGGCACGCCCACCGAGCAAGATCTTCGCGCCGTCCAAAACCGCCGCATGTTCCCCACGCGCGCCACCCAGCGCCTCCAACTCACCATCCAGAACAACGTAATCCAACGCGTCTTAAGCAGCACCAAACCCCTAACCCTCCCTTGGTTCTTCAAACTCTTCCAGCGCATTCCCTACGTCCGCCGCATCCCCGCCCGCCTCATCGGCGTCGGCTTCCGCCCCGAACACATCCGCCTCCCCGCCCAAACTCTACGCTAAACAAATCGTTAACGGCCTCGTTCCTGTGACATCGAGCATCGCCTAGGTGATTGCGCTATTCCTTAAAGAAATTCTATGAATCTGGCCCCGTATGGAGTTACTGCATGACGAAGGTCTGCGGCGCCATGCGCCGTCATCATCGTATTCAGGTTCGTCAACCTCGTAATCCGCATGGCGTTAAGCTGTTCGATGAGCTCGGCTATTTCCTCTCGACGAATCTGCGGTAATCGCCTGCTTAGCGTCTGAAGCGCTGATCCCATTACTCCGATATTTGCTTCCGGCTGCTGGAGCAAGGCTCTGATAATCAGAAAATGACTACCTTGCATCTCTTCAAGCGTCCGCAAGAATCGTCTTTGCTCGTCGTAGGGCTCGCCAGGTGTCTCGATGGCTCCCTTCAGGAACGACCTATATGCCCGACGTTTTTCTTCGTTACGCTCATCTGCAACCTGCCGGAGCGTACGTTCCAGCAACTCTTTAAACTCGTCTGAGCGGACGTAGGCCTGAGAAGCCTTAGATTTGAAATCTTTCAAGTCCTGGGCTAGCCCGTGGAGAACCTCTCCAACGCGGTCCATTTTGCGCTCAAATGACATGCCGGACAGCACCTGACTGACAGGTCCACCCAGCCAAGGCACGACGCTTAACACAGTCGCGGCCACATCTAGCGTTTTTTCCACCTTCGTTGCTGGCGTTAACTCCATCGGTTTTTCTTCATCCATTTAGGTTCCCCCGCTCAGGCCTTGGCCCACAATCCTCGGCCCCCATCATCCTGCAGGCCAAGCCTCTCCATAATTGCTGCATAGCACTCATCGAATGCTGAATCCAGCAGGCCACTATGCCTTGGTCCAAGTGCAGCAATTCTCGGATTTTCAACCGCCATAATCGTACTAATAAGTTTCGGATCGTTTTGGATCCAGTTCTGAAGAATTTGGGCAAAAGGAAGCTCCCTTAGATACGCAGAGAGGACCTCGAGATCCTCTATGTAGACGCTAACGACGGGGAAAATATAGGGATCACCGCAATCCTGTTCGTCGAGACCGCTGAGAAAATACTCGTTAAGGAACCGCGATAGCATCGGAGTTCTTCCGATCGAGTCCAAAGTAACCAGAACCGGAAAGACGTATTTGACTCCGCTCAAATCGACTTGTTCTATCGACTCACGGCGACGACCCTTAAAAAGGTTCTTAACAGCTTTAGCAAGCTGCCCAACACCTTTTGGTCTACTCTCCTCATTTTGAATCAGTTTCTGCTTGATTTCCGCCTGCAACAGTGTGGGTTGACCACCGTACTTTGACTCAGCACGGAACATGCTCGATTTGTATTCGAGCAAAATGGCTGTCTCATCGCTCAACAAGAGACCGTCACATACTTCGTCGAGGACCCTGCCAGCGTACCGGGGGGTGTGCAAATAAAAGTTAATTTTGGGATTGCAGCTCTCGACGAATATCCTTTTGACATATTCCTCGAACACAGCCCCCCAAAATCGCCTCAACCTATTCCCGGCACGACGCGATGAGTCATTAACTCGCCAATACGGTCCACTCTGAATCTTTTCAAGGACGAAGAACATGTCGGTAGGGACAGCGCCATTAACTTCGCCGACTAGAGGCTTATCGCGGAACACCGTGAAGTCATTAGCGCCATAGTCAAGACTCGAAAACGAATCTCTAAGATGCTCCGGCGAAGCCGTCAATTCGCTCAGGAATCGCTCCGCCGTTTCAGGTGAAATCTTAGTTGTTCGGTAGAAATCCGGTCGGATGTAGAGTTCTAACCAGTTTTTCTGCAGAGTCGGTAAATCAACGGCCATGAACTTAGAGAATAACCCGAACCAAAGTGCGAAATAGTCCAGTAAAGGAACGCCGCTAAGAGTACTGAAGGCGCCGGCAACGTCGATGAATTCAACATGATTTCCGAGCTCCTGTGCGATCTTGCTCAGCATCAAAAAAGCGCGGGCAATTTCATTCTCAAGCCTCATTCCGCTGAATTCGACGACCGGCACAAAGTCGGTCAGAGTATTCAGGAGCTTTTCTTGTGCAGTGACCCCTCCCAGCGCGAAATGGAACCGATCATTCGCCATCAGGAGTGCCTCACCGAATTCAGGTGGCTGCCTGACTAGATCAACACCTTCCTCGGGACAATGGAGAATAGCCAGCTTCATCAGCAAAAGCAGCTGTCGCCGGTGGAAAACGAATTGAGGTTCGGGCATTCGGCTAATCGCAATCAGCGACGACGCCATCACCGGGTTGAAAAAGGACTGGACTAGGCTGTCATGCTGTACGATATCGAATCGACCGCGGGTCCAGATTCTCAATAGAAGCGCGGATGCAGAACAAACGTAAATCACTGACTCGCGAGAGTAGCGACGAATAATTCCGATGAGTTCATCGAGGGTCGACCTTCGGCCGAAAAGCGTCTCAAAAGATGTGTACCTTACAATGAAGGTCGGGCGCATGAAGCCTTCAGTTACCGTCCGCTCCACGCGGCCCCTTGTATTTCGTCCTTGGTGCGCTCTCAAACCTGTTCTTGATCCCACCAACCCATTGATAAACGGACTCATCGCGCCCGTCATGAACATCGTGGATTGCGCTTCTCACCTCGCCAGACGCTACGAGTCGTTTCAGCACCGTCGAAAGTGAAGCTCGAAAGTTCTTGTATTCCCCTACAGGAAAATAGAGCTGGGTGAGACGAATGGTAACCTCCGCGGGCGTAAGTCCACGCGCGCCCGAGGCCTTCAGGACTGTTCTAATCGCTTCTGTCAGTCCGCCTAGGTTGAGCTCCAGAATCACATCGGTCTGCTCACTGTCATCAACGAGGGTAGCAAGCGCAGCTAGGCGACGCTGTTGCTTCGCGATCCTGATGTCGAGCTCCTCCCGGGCTTTGAAGAGTTTCATAAGCTCCACACGCGCTAGCTCCAGCTCAATCTCCCTCTTGGACTTATAACCATCACCCATACAATGAATTATACAAAATGTAGGCGATGCTGTCAAAGTCTGTGTCTAAAATTACACGATTATACGCATAAGTAATACTTGACAGCCATTGAAACTTGTGGTAACATGGGGTGTGATAATTGACGACAGCCCCGAAGCTCTGACGCCCGCCGCCCGTTCTGGGGTGTCCATCGTCCATAGCGACGTAACTCCTTTCCCTGCCACACATCCACAAAATTCACCTGTAACCCCTTTCGCTGCCACACATACGATTTCGCCTTCCTGCAAGTCCTTTCCCTGCCACACATACAAAAAACAGGGGGGTGTCCCCTGTGGCACAGCCACTTCTGGCCGTGCGCCCCTTCAGGATCACTGCCGAATGACTTTTTGCTTCATCACTTCAACCTCATCAGGAGCCTCTAAAATGAATTCCACAAAGCACTCCCGTTCCAGAAACGCCGTCGACCCAACCCAACTCTGCCAATTCTCTTTCGCCGACGGCCGCCAGTGCCGCATGTTCCGCCACCAATCGCATCCTTTGCTCTGCCTCGTTCACGCCCGCGAAGAGCAGCAACTCCTCGCACAAGAGGAAATCGGCCGGGAACTCGAATCCATTTCCGGCCAATTCCGCACCACCACCGACATCAACCACGTAATCGGCAAACTCTTCAAGCTCGTCGCCGCAGGCCGCATCCCCGCCCGCCGCGCCGAAAACCTAACCTATCTAGCCCAACTCCTCCTATACAGCCAAAAAGACATCCGCTACGAAACGAATCTTGCTAATCGCGCCGGAAACCAGCCTTGGCAAGAAACCGTCCGCGCCGCCTATCCCGACTCCTGCACGGAACCTGAGCCGGAAGAGGAAGAACAGTCCGAAACGGAAGCCGTCACGACCTGACCAGGGCCACCCCGGTTCAGGTCCCGATTCCGGAAACAAATCTCGATGCCTCGGCATCTGAAAAGACATGAAAACACGTATCCTCATTCCGTTCCTTGCGTGCGGCTTCGCCATAGTTACGTCGGCACAACGGCGTGCCCCCGCCCCCGCCGGCAAGCGCACCCTGCCGGTGATCGTCACCGCGCAATACGACAACGCGCGGACCGGGGCCAATTTACTCGAAACCGTTCTCACTCCGCAAAACGTCAACGCCGCGCAATTCGGCCGCGTCGCCTTCCTGCCCGTCGATGGGGACGTCTATGCCCAACCTTTGTATATTCCCCAGCTCGAAATCCCCGGCAAAGGCCTGCGCAACGCTCTCTTCATCGCCACGGAGAAGGACAGCGTCTACGCGTTCGATGCCGATGCGCTTTCCACCGAGCCGCTCTGGCGCGTCAGTTTTGTCGACGCCAAGAAAAATATCTCTCCGGTTTCCGCGCGCGACGTCCACTGCCCATTCATTGATCCGGATATCGGCATCACCTCCACGCCCGTCATCGATCTACCCGGCAAGACGCTTTACGCTCTGGCCCGCACCCGCGAAGCCGAAAGCGGCCATTGGGTCTTCCGCCAGAAACTGCACGCGCTGGATCTCGCCACTGGAGCGGAAAAGCTCGGCGGCCCGGTCCTCATTCAGGCCACGTTTCACGGCCAGAAATCGCTCCTTTCCAAAGGAGTAACCGAGTTCGATCCGCTGCTCGAAAATCAGCGCGCCGCACTCCTCCTCGCCCGCGACAACGTCTTCATCACCTGGGCGTCCTCCTGCGACGTTGGCTCGTACTACGGCTGGGTTATGTCCTACGACGCACGCAGCTTAAAGCAAACCGGCGTCCTCAACGTCTCACCCCGCGCCAAGGAAAGCGGCATCTGGCAGGCCGACGCCGGTCCCGCCGCGGACAGCGACGGCAACGTCTACCTGATCACCGGCAACGGCGGATTCACCGCCGCATCTGGGGGCCGCGATTATGGCGACTCCGTTCTGAAAATTGCGCTCACCGCCAATGGCCTTTCTGTACTCGACTATTTCACTCCCGCCGATCAAGCGCATCTCAACGACACCGACGGCGATTTCGGCTCCGGCAGCCCAATCCTCTTGCCCGATCAGCTGGCCCCGCAGCCTCACCTGCTCCTCGCCGCTGGTAAATCCGCCAAGATCTACGAACTCGACCGCGACAATCTCGGCCATTTTCACCAGCCCGACGACACCAACGCGGTGCAAGTCGTGGCCGCCGGCGCGCAATCCTTCGGCGCGCCCGCTTACTGGAATGGCCACGTTTTCTATTTCCTCATGCAGGATTATTTGCGGGACTACGCGTTGCAGAATGGACGGCTATCGCCGCGGCCTGTCGCTACGAGCACCACGAAGATCAATGACCCCGGAACTCCAGCCATCTCTGCGAATGGCTCCAAAAACGGCATCGTCTGGATCCTCTCCACCAAGGTTTGGAACGGCTCGGACCAGCCCGCCGTTCTCTTCGCCTACGACGCCGCCAACGTCTCCCACGAACTCTACAATTCAGCGCAAAACCCCGCCCGAGACGGCGCCGGCAACGCCCTCCGCTTCACCATTCCCACCGTCGCCAACGGCCGCGTCTACGTCCCTACCAAGCGCCGCATCGACGTCTACGCCCTTCTCCCCGCACCAAAAAGCAAAACCAAATGACCGACTCCGACAACCGGCGTTTGCAATTTCCGCCACCGCGGGAAACAATACTCGTAGCGGTCGCCGCAACTGTAGCGGCCGGCTTCAGCCGGCCAGCCCAGGCGCCCCGCAAGGTGATCTCATGCCCGAAGCCGTAATCGTCTCCGCAGTCCGTACCCCGGTAGGCCGCGCCTACAAAGGCTCCCTGCGTGCCACTCGTCCCGACGATCTTGCCGCGCTGGCTATCAAGGAAGCGCTGGCTCGCGTTCCTGCCGTTGACGCCAAGCAAGTTGATGATGTCATCCTCGGCTGCGCTATGCCGGAAGGCGAGCAAGGCATGAATGTCGCGCGCATCGCCGCACTCCGCGCCGGCCTTCCCGTGGAGACCTCCGCGATGACCATCAACCGCTTCTGCTCCTCCGGACTGCAAGCCATCGCGCTCGCCGCCGAGCGCGTTCGCGGCGGCTCCGCCGAAATCATCGTCGCCGGCGGCACCGAGTCGATGTCTCTGGTGCCCATGGGTGGCAACAAAGTCTCCCCCAACCCCTGGCTCGTCGATCATTACCCGGACACCTACATCAACATGGGTCTAGGCACCGAAAATATCGCACGTAAATTCGGCATCACCCGCGAGCAAGCCGACGAATTTTCCGCCAACTCGCACAAAAAAGCGCTCGCGGCCATCGCCGCCGGAAACTTCAAGGACGAAACCGTCCCTGTAGAAGTAAAAATCACCTCGCTCCCCAACGGGAACGGCAACGGCTCTTCCGCGAAATCCAAATCCGCGCCAAAACCCACAACGCAAACTTTCATTTTCGCCACAGACGAACTTCCCCGCGCCGATACTTCCCTCGAAGTGCTCGCCAAGCTGAAGCCCGCCTTCCACGCCGCAGGCACCGTGACCGCCGGCAATAGCTCCCCCATGAGCGACGGCGCTGCCGCCGCGGTAGTCATGAGCGACGCCCGCGCCAAAGCTCTCGGCCTCACTCCTCTCGCGCGTTTTGTCGCCTATGCCACCGCAGGCTGCCCTCCCGAAGAATTCGGCATCGGTCCCGTCTTCGCCATCCCCAAGGCGCTGAAGCTCGCTGGGCTGTCGCTCGGCGATATAGCCGTAATTGAACTCAACGAAGCCTTCGGCGCGCAATCGCTAGCCGTGATCCAGCAAGCCGGCCTCGATCGCACGCGCGTAAATCCCAACGGTGGCGCCATCGCCCTCGGCCACCCGCTGGGCTGCACCGGAGCCAAGCTCACCGCGACCCTGATCCGCGATCTCCAACGCAAAAATGCCCGCTACGGCATGGTCACCATGTGCATCGGCGGAGGCATGGGCGCCGCCGGCATCTTCGAGCGCCTCTAGAACGCACCGAAAACAGTTTGCATTCGTGCCGCCTGAAAGTAGGGGCCCAGCATGCTGCGCCCCTAGCGCCCAGGCGTAATGCGGAGCGCTGTGCCAGAGTCGACACCGTCGTCGCAACCTTATCAGCGCGTGCGAGTCGTGAAACTTGCGTCAGCTGGCGGGACCACGCAGCCTTGCAGCGGAGGCCAGCCGGGATCGCTAGTGGAATTACGGCAAAGCGTCGCGAGTGCGGGCATGACCTGTCCAGGGGATACAACGCCATCTAGCGGCTCGGCGTACACGGTGTAGGTGTGGCCGACGGGGAGATGGTCGAGCTGGTAGCTGCCGTCGAATTGCGCCGGGCCGGCCGCCGCGCAACTCCATCCGGCCATGGTTGCGGCGATGACCGCGCCACTAGCTTGGTCTACCGCGACCACCTGCGCACCGAAGACTCCGGTTACACGTGGAGGCGATAGTGGCAGTGAGAGGGGATTGGCGGGCAGGATACGCCCGGCAATCGTGCCAATATTCACGGCATCGGCGGGATTGGGATAGAGGATGCGGAGCCCGGTGCGATCATCGTCGCCGAGCGGCAGGTCAGGTTGCTGCGCGGTGGGACGCTGGCCGTTGAAGGTGCCAGGGGCGGGCGCGTAGGGATACATCATGGCGCTCCAGACCGCGGAGTGGCTGAACCCGAGAAAGTGCCCAAGTTCGTGGGTGAGCACCGATTGCAGGTCGTAGGAGTTGGGAGAAGCCGGCAGGGCCGCCGGCGTGGCGAAGCTGACCAGCGAATTGCTGGGATCGAAATAAATGTCGGCGTCGAGAATTTGGCCGAGCTGTGTGGCGGCTGGGCTGCTGCCGATTTGCTGGCCAAGCGCGTCGGAAGTGATGACGCGAGTGAAGGCCAGCACTCCCGGAGAGAATGCCATATCCGCTTGATCGAAGCAGATGGAGTTGAGGCCGTCGGAGCCGCAGGCGTTCTGCGCCGTGGTGCGGCTCAGGGGCGCAACGCTAGCAGGCAGCAACGTTGTGCCGGTGACACCAGTCCAGACCGCGAGCGATTGTGCAATGACTTGCTCGATTTCGGTGAGACGCGCGGCAGTGCTTTGGTTTTGCGTGAGGATCGTGACTGGATTACTGCCAAGGGTAATGCTCCACTGGATGGATACGCTGGAAGCGGCGCTGAGCTGGTGAGCGCGCACCGGGCAGGCCGAGCCGCCCGACATGGCGACGGGCTGCCGCACATCGGGCACAATTTGATTGAAGGCGTATCCGCCCGCGCGTTGAACGGTTGCGGATACGCAGATTATCGCAAGCATGATGGAGAGAATTTTAGTTGACGTTGTGCTTTCTTGTCTGCTCATCGAAGCGCTTTCATTTTCATTTTGTGGTTTGGATGAATCGTAAAAGCAGCGGCAAGACCGTCGCACTCCAAAGTGAGTCGGATCAATTCTCTTGCTGCAATGCTTTGCGCAGCTTCAACTGAAAAGCTGTTACCGGCAGGTTGCGGATGCCGCCCTGGCGAAAGGTTCGCGTGCGCGGGTCGAATAATGGCAAGAGGGCTGAGTCTTGCGTGACGGTTTCGGTTCCGCTCTCAGAGTGGCGCGCGATGCGAAAGGTGCCTTGCGCCCAACCCAGGACGCGATAGGGCTCGCCGGAACGTTCCCACAAGAATAAGTAGACTTCTTCGCCAGCGCGGAAGGTGGGGACGCCATCCACGTGCGAGTGCAAATGGCCGGAAATGCCGCCAATAGTGCGAACGCTGACGATCCCGGAGAGTAAACCTTTGTTGCGCTCGAGGACTTCGAAGCGGGTTTCGGTCCATAGCTCGCCGCGGTCCCAGCGAAATTCGGAACCGAGACAACGCAACCTGGCTACCGCAGATGACTGCCGGGCCAAGTCCTCGAAGCGCAGACGCGCCAGCGTGGTTCCGTTGGCGAAGGCCACGGTCAGACCAAGGAGCAGCAAGCCGACCAGAAAACAGATCCACAGGAATTTTCTCCGTTGCGCGAAACTCATTTCACTGTACCTCCAGAGCGCCGGTGGCGGCGGTCTTGTCTAAATTTGTGTTTTGAATGAAGAGCGTGCGCGCGCCACGGATCGCGGTCGCGGAGATTTGCAGCGTGAGGTGAATGATGCCGAGGCCGGCCGGCTGCTTGGCGATTACGGTGACATCGCCCGGTCCGGTGACGGTGTAGGCCATGCTGGTGTCCAGGCCGCTGGCGGAGAAGAGACAAATATCGGCGGCCGAAATTCCGCTGACCGGACGCTGCAAGGGCACGGGGTTTCCTGCGAGGTTGCAGGAATTGGTGGACGTCGAGAATGAGCCGAGAGCGCCGACATTCAAATCAACGTCGGCGTTCGGCAGGGAGACGCCGGCGGTCGTGGGATCGACTACGATGATGTCTTTGCCGATCGCAGCCGGAGCTGCGCTGCTCAGCGAGATCAGTTCATCCGAGACATTGGGCGCGGCGACCATGAAGGAAACGCTGTTGGAGGTGGTGTTGTCGGGATTGCGGATTTGGACGGAGAGATTTCCGGCATTGACGACATCGCCTGCGGTCACGGGTGCGGTGCATTCCGTTACGGAGTTGCAGGTGGTCGTGCGTGCGGCGCCCGCAATCACTAAAACAGAGCCGGGACCAGGAGCAGACGTGGCGAAATTGCTGCCATCCACGCGCAGGGTGAAACCATTGGCGGCGCCGGCATAGACGCTGGCGGGATGGAGGGCCAGGATATTTGCGCCGAAAGCGATGGCGAGGTTGGCCGAGCCAGATTGCGACGGATCGTCCGCGCTGATGGCGACGACGGTGAAGGCGTTTGGCGAGGGAGCCGAACCGGGAGCGGTGTAGATGCCCTGAGCGTCGATTGCGCCGCACGCACCTGTCACGGAGCACGCAGGTCCCTGGATTTGCCAGACGACACTTTGATTGCCGGTGCCGAGCACGGTGGCGGTGAATTGCTGGACGGCCAGCGGAGCGAGCGTCGCGGAGGAAGGCAGCACGGTGACCACGTCGTGATTGATTACGGTGATCTGGGCGGTGGCGCTGCGCGTGGTGTCGGCGACGCTGGTGGCGCGAACGGTGACGGGGTTCGGGGTTGGGATAGAGCCGGGAGACTGATAGTCGACCTGCATGTTGCTTCCGGCGATCAGCGGTTGGCAGGGATTGCTCGCCACCACACAGAGCTGCCCTACGGTACCGTTGCTGTTGGAAAAACCGTTCACGGTCCAGGTCACCGCGGGATTGACGCTGCCAAAGACCTGGGTGGTCAGCGTGACGCGATGATTGGCGGAAAGTGTCGTGGTGCCGGGCGAAAGCGCGACGCCGACTCCCGGCTGGATAGTTACAGTCGCTTGCGCTTGTTTCGACGGGTCGGCTTGCGGCGTCACAGAAATGGTGACGATGTTGGGATTCGGCGGAGTCACTGGCGCCGTATAGGTCGCTGAGGTCGACATCACGCCGCCCAAAACCTGATTGGTCACGACGGCGAGCACGCCGCAACCAACCCCGCTGCATCCCGGGCCAGAGATGGTCCAGGTAAGATTCGTCGAAGGATTCGAGCCAGGAACTGGAGTTAATGTGGCGGCGATGACGCTGGAGCCGCCGGAGGCGAGGCTTGCGGGCGCTGCGAGATGCAGAGAGAAATTACTGGTGATGGTTACCGCGGCGGACGCCTGCTTGGCGGGGTCGGCGACGCTTTGCGCGGTGAGAGTTAAGGTGGATGCGGCGGGCAGGAATTGCGGCGCGATGAAATTGGCGTTTGCGTCAAGCGAACCACACGCAGTCGGACAGGCGAGGCCGGATAGGCTCCAGCGGATCGCGGTGCTCGGTTGACCGGCACTGGAGATTATGGCGTGGAACGGTTGCGTCGCACCCAGCTCAACACCGATGATGCTGGGTGTGAGCGCAATGGTGATGTCGCTGAGGATCGTAATTGTGGAGGAGGCTTGCTTCGTTGAATCGGCGGCACTCTGCGCCGTGATGGTGACAATAGCGAGCGCAGGCAGAATTTGCGGAGCGGTGTAGACGCCCGCGGAGGAGATGAATCCTGTCGACGCGCTTCCTCCGGGACTGCCGTTGACGCTCCACGAAACGCTGGCGTTTGTCGTGCCGGCGAGGCTGGCATTGAGGGTTTGCGACGTGCCCAAAAGCACTGACGCGGAGGTGGGAGTTACGGTGACACTGACGGCAGCAGGAGTTGGCGCAAGAGGTGTCGGTGTAGTCGAGCCAGCAAGTCCGCCGCCGCAGCCTGCGGCGCAGGCGGCGAAACCGAGGAGAACAAAGACTAAGGCTGCGGGACGATGCGGCTGCGCGGCCGGGCTGGATTGGGTGCAGGCGACATGCGAGAGGGGCCGCATGCATCGGCGAAATGCAGGCGAAGGGCCAGCAGATCGAACCGATTTGTATGCACCACGCGTTCGCGGAAGGAAAAGCAAGAAAGACGGTAAGCTGCTCGAATTGAGAGTCTTAGCTCAATTGATTGTGCAAAATGGATCGCCTCGCGCCGCTCGGGGAGGACGTCGAAGGAAGGGACGAGTCTCCCGTTTTGGAACCGACGCATCGAGGGTCTGTTTCATTCGCGAACTGCGCTCGGTGGGGCTTTTCTATTTGAGCTGAGCAAAATTTGCGTCTAGCGTGGGCGAGAAATGAACCGCGGATTCCACCGCGGAGTCTAGTATGTGAACCGGGAGGGCGAGCTTCGATTGGCTCGCGCGTGAGAACGAATGCAGGAGCTGGTTCTGATCCAGCCAATGCGCGCCGCGGAGGACGAGTGGGGCCGGGAAGCGGCGCAGGCGGTGAAGCGGCGCGAATTTGAGGCGCGGCTGGCGGAGTGCGGCCCGCTCGCGTTTCGCGTGGCCCGCGGTGTGTTGCGCAACGATGCGGACGCCGAAGATGTCGCGCAGGAAGCGCTACTGCGAGCGTACCGGCGATTGGATCGTTTGCGCGATACGCAGCGATTTCGCGGTTGGCTGGTACGCATTGCTTTTCGATTGGCGCTGGATCGTGCGCGCTCCGCGAAGCGTCGGGAGTTGCGGGAAACCGAATGGGCGCAGCCGGCCAGGCGTGCCGCGCCTCCAACGGCCGAGGACCTTGCCGCGTCCGGCGAATTTCAGGCGCACTTCGATAGCGCGCTGGACGCGCTGCCGGAAAAGCTGCGGCTGGTCCTGCTGCTGGCTGCGATGGAAGGGCATTCGCTGGAAGAAGTGGCGGCGATGCTGGGCTTGCCTGTGGGCACGGTGAAATCGCGGCTGTTTGCGGGGCGCAAGAAACTAGCGGAGAAGTTGCAATGCTATGTGACAAATACAAAGAAGCGTTGATCGAAGCGGCGGCGAGCGGCGCTGCCTTGCCCGGCGGCTTGCGCGAACACGTGGAAGTCTGCGCGATCTGCGGTGCTAGGCTAGCCTGCGAACGCAATCTTTTCGCTGCGGTCGATGCCGGATTACATAGAGCTGCCAACTCAAAAGTGCGTTCTTCCTTTCTTCCTAACGTAAAGGCAAACGTCGCCACCGAGACAATTCCGACCCGGAATCCCATTCCAGGTAGGGCTTTCGTGTGTGCGACTGCCGCACTCGCTCTGGCCGTTGCTTTTCTCAGTGCGCCGCGCGGCGCTCACGATAAAGCCCGCACGGAGGCGATCATTGAACCGGGCAAGGTGCCTGCCGCCGCGGGCGTAGCCGAGTTGAGCTTAGTGCCTGAGCGGAGGACTCGGCGTTCCGCGAGTGCCTCTAGGGCGGGCGAGCAACAGAATGTTGCCGGTACCACCAGTGATGAGCCGGAAGTGCTTTTTCAACCGGAAGAAGAGGAATTTCTGAAACGTTGGTACGCAGCAGTACACGACTCGGAACGTTACGCGAAGGCGGTCGTCACCGACGACCACCCAGTGACGCCGAAGCCGCTGGTCATCGAGCAGATCGAAGTGAAGGATCTAAAAATCGAAAGCCTGGACGAGGATTCCGGGCTTGCGCGGGCGGCTACAAAATGAACGGGCACAGGAGACCGGGAGGAAAAGGGAAAATGCTGAAACATTTGATGGTGGTTACAGTGATTGTGCTCCTAGCGATGCAGGCGAATGCCCAGGACGCAAAAAGCGCCGAGCCTTCGAGAGCTGCGAGATCATCTGATGCCAGGGTCGCAGACTCAAAGAATATCGTGCCGCTAAAAGTTACTGTCGTATTCACTGAGTATGACGGAGAGAAAAAGTTAAGTAGCCTGCCGTACGCGCTGTTTTTGAAAGCCGACGACAATTCTCATTTTGTGGGGCGCGTACGCATGGGTGTTCGAGTACCGATTTGGACGGGTGGAAAGGAATCTACGATCCAGTACCAAGATGTTGGATCAAACCTGGACTGCTACGCGCAAGCTGCGGAAGATGGCAAGTACTTGCTCGACCTGTCACTCGAGCGATCTTCGATTTACCCGAATTCCAGCGAGTATCCCGCGGCGTCAAAACCTGATGAGCAACCGCGTCAGCCTCTGGTACGGCAATTCCGAGCCAACCTTGCTTTGATGTTGCGCGATGGGCAGACAACGCAAAACACAGTCGCGACCGATCCGTTGAACGGGCATACCGTGAAGGTCGAAGTGACTCTGAATGTTGTGAAATAGTTTACCTTCGCCCACCGTCGTCGCCACAAGGCTCATCAGACAAATGAACTTCACGGCGTAAAAACGGAAGGGCGGGGAAGGAAGCGCATCGCGGATTCCAACCCTGCCCTAATTGTCCCTTTGATTTGGCTTTTTACTTGGCTTTGCGGTCGTGGAGCAGATCCTTGCGGTCTTTGTGCAGGTCGCGCTTGTCCTTGTTGATGTCCTTTTGGTCTTGATTGCGATCCTTGCGGTCAGCCGTCAGGTTGTTCTTGTCCTTGTTGATATCGCGCTGATCCTTGTTGCGGTCGACGCGATCGGTGTGCAGGTCCTTGCGGTCGGCTTGCGCCTGGGCGCTATTGACGCCGTACTTGGCGTCGTCTTTGCGCAGGTCGCGCTTGTCTTTGTTGATGTCGCGCTGGTCCTGATTGCGATCGACGCGGTCTTTGGTTAAATCGCGTTTGTCTTTATTGATGTCGCGCTGGTCGGCATTGCGGTCGGCGCGATCGTTAGCCAGGTCTCGCTTATCCTGCCGGATGTCCTTCTTGTCGTTGTGAATGTCCTGCTGCTGCGGGGTCGGTTCCGGAGCTTGCGCATAGGCACCGCCGACTAAGAAACCGGCAACGCCGAGCACGAGCACACTTCGCCTCAGTAACGATTGAGCGTTCATCATCTCTCTCCTTTGAAACGTTCCGAGACCTGTTTCGGATCTGTAGGGAAAAACACAAGGAGGTTTGGAAAGTTTCGTACAGGTTTGGTACAGGCGGTGGCCGGCCGTGCAGCCCGGTTATACGTCGATAACTACTGTGGATTCAGTGTTTTACGAAAGGTGTCGAGGATGCCATTTACAAACGCGCCGGAATCTTCGCCGGAAAACTTTTTGGCAAGATCGACAGCCTCGTTGAGAACGACTTTGGGCGGAGTGTCGGAGGAACGGAGTTCGTGCATGGCCAGTCGGAGGATGGCGCGATCGATGGCAGCCAGGCGTTCGAAGCGCCAATTTTCCGCGTGCTTGACAATAATTTCGTCGAGCACGGTAACTTCTCTTGCGGCGCCTTCGAACAGGCGATTGGCGAACGCGCGGGTGGTGTCGGCGGCTTTAGCGGCGCGCCAGAATTTTGCTTCGAGTTTGGCGGGATCCTGCTGGCTCATGTCCCACTGGAAGAGCATCTGCATAGCGAACTCGCGGGATTTGGTGCGCAGGGAGGGCATTTTATTTACGCCGCACTTTCCGCGAGGAGGAATCCTTGCCAGAAGCGGAGGAAGGTTTTCCGGCGGCGAGCTTTCGTGAAAGTTGACCCATCTCGATGGCAGCCAGACCGGCTTCAAAACCTTTGTTGCCGCCCTTCAGCCCGGCGCGGTCGATGGCTTGCTCGAGGGTATCGCAAGTCAGAACGCAGAAAATAATGGGGAAGCCGGCGTCCATTTGCGCGAGCTGCAAACCGCGAGCGGTTTCGGAGCAGACGTAATCGTAATGAGTGGTTTCACCGCGAAGAACACAGCCGATGGCGATCAGAGCGTCGTAACGGCCGGTCGCGGCGAGTTTCTTCGCGGCGAGAGGAAGTTCGAATGCGCCGGGGACATCGACGACGTCGACATTCTCACTTTTCGAACCAGCGCGGCTCAGAGCGTCGAGGGCTGCGGAAAGCAAGCGCTCCGTGATGAAGCTGTTGAAACGGCTCACGACAATGCCAAAGCGGAGACCGGAGGCCGTCAGTTCGCCAGTGATCGAGGTGGGCTGGAGTTTCTCGGCCATCGATAGTCCCTATTTGCCCTTGAAGTCAGCTTTCCTTTTTTCGAGGAAAGCTTTGGTGCCTTCGCGCATGTCTTCCGTCGCGCAGGAGAGGCCGAACAATGTGGCCTCCAGGAACAAGCCTTCTTCCTGGGGCATCTCGACGCCGCGCTCAATAGCTTCCATTGTGTATTTCACGGCGAGCGGAGCGTTGGCGATGATTTTTTTGGCTATCGCCTCGGCGGCGTGCAGAAGCTCGGCTGGCTCGTAGATGTGATTGACCAGACCGATGCGCTGGGCCTCCTCTGCGGTGATCATTTCGCCCGTCAAGCAGAGCTCGTGCGCGACGCCTTTGCCGCAGAGGCGCGCCAGCCGTTGCGAGCCGCCGTAGCCGGGGATGATGCCGAGCCTTACCTCGGGCTGGCCCAGCTTGGCTGTTTTGCTCGCGACGCGGATGGTGCACGACAGCGCTAGCTCGCAACCGCCGCCGAGCGCGAAACCGTTGATGGCGCAGATGGAAGGCTTGCCGAGCGTTTCGAGAAGATGAAAGACGCTTTGCCCGAAAAGCGAAAAATCCTTGCCGTCGACTGGAGTGCGTTGAGCTAGCTCGCTGATGTCGGCGCCGGCGACGAATGATTTCTCTCCCGCGCCGGTAAGAATCACGACACGGACTGAGGAATCGTCGCGGGCATCGAGCAAGGCATCGCGCAATTCTTCGACGGTTTGGCGATTCAATGCGTTCAGCACCTTCGGACGATTGAAGGTGATGTACGCGATGAAATCTTTCTTCTCGAAGAGGATATTTTCGTAGGGCATTGTTCCGGTCACAATCTCACAGTTTCATCGCTTTGGGCTTTTGCGGATCGGAGTAGTCGTAGAAGCCGCGCCCCGCTTTGCGGCCATTCCAACCGGCGAGCACCATGCGCTTGAGCAAAGGCGGGGAGGCAAAGCGGCGCTCGCGGAACTCGTCGAACATAATATTGGCGATGTAGGAGGTGGTATCCAGGCCAACGAAATCAAGCAGCGTGAGCGGGCCCATAGGATGACCGCAGCCAAGCTTCATGGAATTGTCGATGTCTTCGATCGAGCCGACGCCTTCTTCGAGCGCGCGGATGGCGTCGAGAAGGTAGGGAACGAGAAGGCGGTTCACGATAAAGCCGGTGCTGTCGTGAGCGCGCACCGGCGTTTTGCCGAGCTTGGCCCCGAACGCGACCATTTCTTCATAGACCGCGGGATCGGTGGCGATGGTTTTTACGACTTCGACGAGTTTCATCACTGGAACAGGATTGAAAAAATGAAGCCCGACGAAACGCTGTGGGCGCTTGGTGGCCGTAGCGATTTCAGTGATGGTCAGCGAAGAAGTGTTGCTGGCAAAAATCGTGGAAGGCGGACAGAGCGAATCCAGCGCGCCGAAAAGTTCGCGCTTGGCGGGAAGCTGCTCGATGATGGCCTCGACGATTACGTCGCAATCTTTGAGATCCTCAAGCGAAGTGGTGCCCTTCAGCCGGCCGCGAATTTCACTTTTTTGCGCGTCGGTAATGGTGTTTTTCTCGATCAGGCGGGCGAGATTTTTCTCGATGCTCTTCAGACCCTTGTCGACGATTTCCGGGCTGACTTCGCGGACCACGGTAGGGAAGCCCGCTTGCGCGCAAACTTGCGCGATGCCCGAGCCCATCAAGCCACACCCTACGACGCCAACTTTTTGAATCGCCATGCTATTCCTCTGTAGGAGATGCCGCGGTAGTCGCCGGAGAGCGGCCAAACACCCGCAGGAATACCGTTCCGTCAGCAGGCAAAGTGTAGCAGAAACGCTACCTGCTAGTTGTATAGGGCTAGTGGTACAGGGCCTCGACGATCATGGCGATGCCTTGGCCGCCGCCGATGCACGCGGTGGCCAGGCCGTAGCGCAAATTGTTGCGGCGCAGTTCGTTCAGGATGGTGAGGACCAGGCGGGTTCCGGAAGCGCCGAGCGGATGGCCGAGCGCGATGGCGCCACCGTTGACATTGGTTTTGTCACGATTCAGCCCCAAAACTTTTTCGACCGCGAGGTATTGCGCGGCGAAGGCTTCGTTGACTTCCACGCGGTCCATCTGGTCGAGCGAAAGGCCGGCGAGTTTTAGCGCTTTCTGAGACGAGGGCACGGGACCGATGCCCATGATGCTTGGATCGACGCCGGCGACGGCCCAGGAAACGATGCGGCCGATCGGCTTCAGTCCTTGTTCCTTCGCTGTTTCCTCGCGCGTTACAACCAGGGCAGCGGCGCCATCCACAATGCCGCTGGCATTTCCCGCAGTGACAATGCCGTCTTTCTTGAAGGAGGGTGGCAATTTCTCCAGGATCTCCATGGTAGTTTCCGCGCGGCGATGATCGTCTTCGCTGACTACGATGGTCTTTTTGCCTTGCTTCACCTCAACGGGAACGAGTTCGTCGCGAACGCGGCACGCTTTGTACGCGGCATCAGCCGCTTGCTGGCTGCGCAGTGCATACGCGTCGGCGTTCTTGCGCGTGATTCCATGCTGTTCCGCTAATTTTTCGGCGGTAAGCGCCATCGGCAATCCGCAATAAGAATCCGTCAAACCAGCCATTAGCGAATCCTCTAGAGCGCCGCCACCGAGCCTGAGGCCGGTGCGGGCGCCGCGAATCACGAAGGGCGCCTGCGTCATGTTTTCCATGCCGCCGGCGAGAACCATTTTTGCTTCGCCGAGGAGCAAGCGCTGCGCGGCTTGCGCAATGGCTTCGATGCCCGAGCCGCAAAGACGATTCACGGTTACGGCGGGGGTTTCTGTCTTTAGTCCGGCTTTCAATCCAACGTGACGCGCGCCGTAGAGAGCGTCGGCGCTGGTCTGCATGACATTGCCGAAAATCGCGTGGTCGATTTCGGCGGGATCGGCAGTGGAACGGCGAATCGCTTCTTTGGAGGCATGCGCAGCCAGATCGATCGCAGAAACATCGGAGAACGAGCCGGTATAGCGAGCCATAGGCGTGCGGGCTCCGGCAACAATTACGACATCAGTGGGAAACATGATTTTCCTCTCTTGTGAGCAGCTACAGTTTGGGGCTTTCCAGCGCGACGACGGTATCGCCGCCGCGTTTGCGCGCTTCTTCGACGCTGGTTTCGGCGCGATTGATCAGGTCGGTAACGATATCCTCACTCTCGAAGTCCGATTTCGCGACGGCTTCGACAATTCCGGCACTCAAGGTGACTTGCGTGGAATCCCACGGCGGCCTCAGTCCGGACGCCGCGCGGCGCAACTTGTCGGCCAGGTTCTGTGCGCCGGCTAAGGCCGTGTCGGGCAGAATGAAGGCTAGGGACCACGACGTATATTTTACCGCGACATCGTTCTGGCGCACGATAGGCTGCAGGGATCGGGCCAACTGCTCGAGAAACCGCTCCACTGGCGACTCGCCTTGCTGGCGAAGAATCTCGGCGCCGCGATCAATCTGGAGAATGGCCAGGGAAAGCGGCGTGCCTTGCGTGCGCGAGCGGTCCGCTTCGGTCAGCAAGCAACTCTGGTACGAACTCCGGCTGAGCAGCCCAGTGCGCTCGTCGGAGACGCCCATGCGGCGCACCAGGGAGCGCAAACGTGTGTGGCTGACGCTCATGAGCATCTGATCGCCAATGGCTTGCAGAAAATACGCTTCGTTGGGCTTCCACTTGCGAGCGTCGGCGTTGGCGACGATCAGCATTCCCGCGGGGCTTTGCGTTTCTTTGTCGCTGAGGCTGACTCCCAAAGCGGTGCTGATGCCCATCTCTTTCAGGATCGGACTGCCGGGGGCTTGCAGCGTCAAGCCGCCTAAGTCATCGGGCTGCGCTTTTTCCATCTGCGAGAGCAGCAGAACCACTTGCGCGCCGGGAGTGGCGCGCACACCCGCGGCGCAGTATTCCGCGGCCATCTCGGGCGGACGTCCCGGCGCCCCGAAAACGGCCAGCGCGCGCGAGCAGTGCAAGTAGGCCCCCACTTCATTGACGGCCGTGTTGAGCATCGCGCGAGGCGTCTGCTGGCGAAAAATTTTCTGATTGATCTCAGAAATCTTCGCGAGGTCGCGAAGCGTCTCCGCGGTATAAACGCCCGTTCTTTGAGTGATGTTAGCGCCGGGTGAGTCCGGGATAGGCTCAATCGGGCGCGCGGTAACGACTGGCTCGGCCTTGGGGCGCACAGAGCCAGCCGGCCACCAATTAGCGGTCTGATACAGATTGCGCAGACGCGTGTTGCGCTCTTCTTCACCTGGGAAGGTGGCGGCAATCTTTTGCAGACGCTCGAGAGCCTTATTTTGCAGCGAATACTGCAAGAAAATTTCGGTTTGCACGATGAGGTCTTCCAGGGCCTGCAGCTGACGAGGGTCTCCGGCGCGGGAAGGCGCTGTGCTGACGGTATCGGCGGCCGAAGACTGGGCCTGTACGTGGCGCGGCGGAGCCGACGTTCCTGATTTAGTCAAGCGGCCGGCAAGACGCTTCAAGAGCGCGTCGTCGGCGCGGCCTTCCAGTTTCTGCAGGCGTTCCTGGTTGCGATGATCGTAAGGATCGATATCGACCGATTTCTCCAGCGCCTCGGATGCCTTCTGCGCATTCCCCGAATTCAAATACAAATCGAAGAGTTTGATCAGAATCTCGAAGTACTGGGTCTCGCGATTGGCCTCGCTGTAAAACGCACCGCAGAACTCCAGGATGGCCTGCGAGTTGGGATGTTTGCCGCCGACGCTATCCAGTTGTGTGACGAAATCATTTTGCTTGCGGTCCGCGTACATGCGGTCCTTGATCAACTTCAGCACTTCCACGGACTTCGCGTCTTGCCCGGCCTGCGCGTAAGCGTCGACCAGGTCGAACAGGCGAGGCAGCCCTTGGCTTTTTTCCTTGAGCAGGCGTTCCAGGATTTCGCGCGCGCGATCCGGTTTCCCGCTGCGCATCAGCGCATCGGCGAAGGTTTCCAGAAAGGTGGCGTCGGTGTCCGGCGTGGCGAAGGGTTCAAGCAGCGCGGCAGCCTGCTTGGCATCACCCGCCCGCAAATTTGCCTCGGCATATAGAAGCGCTACGCTGCGTTCCTGCGGCGCCAGTTTGTACGCGCGTCCGAACAGGCGCAGCGCCTCTTGCGGCGTCCCAGCCGAAGTTGCCAATTGCGCAGCGCGAAGAAAGGCCTTGGCGGCCACCGCGTTCTTGCCCAGTCGTTCCGCTGTTTCCGCGACGCGCAACTGGCGGCTCAAATTTTCCGGGTCGAGTTGCGCGGTGCGCTCAAGACAAAACAGCGCATCCTCCTGGCGTCCGGCTTCGGCGAACAGGTCGGCGGCCTTGGAATACTGCTCCATGGCTTCATCGTTCTTGTTCTGTTTTTGTTGCAGAAACGCGTACCGAGCAATGCGCTCGGGAGGCTGTGGAGCGCCGCTGCGCAAGAAGCGGTTATAAATGGCCAGTGCTTTGCCCTCGTCGCGTGGCTCGACCAGCATGTCGAAGAGCAATCCGTAGTAGACCCCGGCGCGATCCGGCTGATCGGCGCGGGCGTACAGATCGCCCAGCGCCTGCGTAGCTTCCTGGTGTTGCGGAGCCTCATCGAGCACGGCTTTGTAAGCCGCGATGGCATCCTCGACGCGATTCTTCTCCAGGAATCGCTTGGCGCGATCCAGATGCTTGCTGACGTCTACGGCCATCGGATGTGGTTGCCTCGGCGGATTTCTAGCAAGCGATGCAGGAAGCGGCGCGATCGTTGCGCTAGCCACCCATTCTCACTATATACCCGCGGCGTGAAGAGGGGCAAAAGGCCCGCAAAGCGCGATGTGGTATCCAGCAAGAGCAAGAGAGCGGGCGCGCCGGTTAGACCTTTTTACTTGACAGTTCTTTTATAAATATATATTGTTCCGTAAATCTATTTGTGTATATTAAACAATACACTAAATTTACGGGAATAATGGCAGCAATCCCCTGGGCGTCCTGAGGCCCTTTACGGCTCTTCATCGCAAAATCGTGGCGGTAGCGGCGGCATCTTTGCTGATCGGGGGACCCTCGTCCGGCAAGGTCTTGCCGCTGGGGATAGTCCTCCATGCGGACCGCGCGTACATAGGCGAGGCCGAGGTTTCGGCGGGATGCACAATCTTTGAAGGAGATCGGGTTTCCACGGACGCCGGCGGCGCCTTGCGCATCTCCATTCCCGCACTTACGCTTCAACTCGGTGCGCAATCCTCGATGGTAATCCGTCATGCCCCGGGTTCGGACGAAAACATTCTTGCGGAACTTACTTCTGGCACCTTGGTGTTCTCGGCAGCGCCCGCCGGCCGCATCGCGGTTGGCGCGAGCGAGGCGATAGTGCGGCCCGCCGCCAATGCCGCCACCATTGCACAGGTCCGTTTGGTGAACCCGAAAGAGTTGCGCATCTACGCGCAGCGCGGAGCGCTTAAATTTTCCTACCATGGGGAAAGTGAAACGGTGCCGGAGGGAAAAGCCTATCGCGTGTTCCTTGATCCATCGGAAACCGAACTAGCCGCGGCCTCGGCAACCGACCAGGCCCAGAAGAGTCCCACCAAGCATCACGCAAAGTTCCTATTTGTGGTCATTGCTGTGGCGGTTGCCATCGCTATCCCGCTTTTGGTGCATGCTTTGGAGAGCCCTGACAGCCCAGGACCAAGCCGCCTCGGTGTGACCAAGACACCGTGATCTTATTCGGTCGAGCCATTCGTAAATCGTTTTAGATCGGAAAGCTTCTCTTGCGCGGCTCCGGAGGAGATCGCTTTTGCCGCCAATTGCGCGCCTTCCCTGAAGTTTCCGGCTAATCCGGCCGCCACCAGGGCTGCCGCTGAATTGATGACCACAATGTCGTGCCGCGGCCCCAATTCGCCGGCAAAGATGCTCTGCACGATGGACGCGTTCTCCGCCGGAGAGCCGCCGCGGATGCTATCGGCTGGGGCGCGCACAACGCCAAAATCTTCTGGCGTCACGGTATAGCGTCGGATCTCCCCCGCGCGTACTTCCGCGACGAGCGTTTCGCCCCCCAAGGAAATTTCGTCGAGTCCGCCAGCACCGTGGACCACGAAGGCTCGCGTGACGCCGAGTTCGGCGAGCGTCGCGGCCATCAGGTCGATGACCTCGGCGGAAAAAACGCCGAGCACCTGCGATTGCGCGCCGGCTGGATTGGTCAGCGGGCCCAGCAAATTAAAAACGGTTCGTACCGCCAATTGCCTCCGAGCAGGCATAGCATGGCGCGTGGCGGCGTGGGCGGCCGGCGCGAAAAGAAAGCCCATTCCCACTTCCCGAATGGACGCGGCCACACGCGCACTGGGCACATCGATGCGCACGCCCAGCGCTTCCAGGACGTCGGCGGAACCGCTTCGCGAGCTGACCGCGCGATTGCCATGCTTGGCCACTCGCGCGCCGCCCGCCGCAGCCACAATGGCAGCCGCGGTGGAGATGTTGAATGAGCCAAGACCGTCTCCGCCGGTGCCGCAGGTGTCGATGAGGCACTCCGGGCACGTTTCGCCATCGCCGAATATACGTGTAGCATGGCGGCGCATTACCCACGCAAAGCCGGTGAGTTCCTCCACGCGAATTGGTCTCTGGTTCAGGGCGATAAGAAGACGCACAATCTCGCCGGTTTCCACGCGCCCGCACAGCAATTCTTCCATCAGGCCTTCCGCGGCGGAGCGGAAAAGAGGCTGGCCCGCTTCCAATTGTGCGATCAACGAAATCGTGGTGCTTGCGGCCATTTGGCGGCGTTCCTTGCTCCTCTCGCGGCTTTCCGAGTAAACTTCTTTGTTTTGCGGATACACAAATTCTAGCACTGATGGAAGCTCGATGAAGATTCACGAGTACCAGGCCAAAGCCATTCTTGCGCGTTATGGAGTGACCACGCCGCGCGGCGAGGTTGCTTACACCAAGGAAGAAGCGCGCGAGGCCGCGCAGAGGCTGAAATCCCACGTGGTGGTGGTGAAGGCCCAGATTCACGCAGGGGGCCGCGGCAAGGGGGGAGGCGTGAAGTTGGCGCGCTCCGGCGATGAGGCCGAGGATATTGCCGGGCACATTCTGGGCATGAATTTGGTTACTCCGCAGACTGGACCTGGCGGCCGCTTGGTCAAACGCGTATTGATCGAAGAAGGCTTGGATATCAAGCGCGAGCTGTACCTGGGATTGCTGGTGGATCGCGCGAGCGGACTGCCTGTTTTCATGGCCAGTGCCGCGGGAGGGATGGAAATCGAAGAGGTAGCCAGAGAAAATCCGGATGCTATTTTGCATGAGGCGATTCAGCCAGTGGTGGGGCTGCAGCCGTATCAAACACGCAAGATCGCTTTTGGATTGGGATTGCCGGCGGACGTGGTTGCGCACGCCACGCCGTTTTTTCAGGCTTTGTATCGCGCGTTCATCGATACCGACGCGTCGCTCCTGGAGATTAATCCATGCGTGTTGACCGGGGACGGCAAATTGGTCGCCTTGGACGCCAAGATGACTTTTGACGACAACTCGTTGTTCCGGCATCCGAATCTGCGTGAATTGCGCGATCTAGATGAAGAAGACCCTTTGGAAGTGGAAGCCTCCAAGTACGGATTGAATTACATCAAGCTGGACGGCAGCGTGGCCTGCATGGTCAATGGCGCAGGCCTGGCCATGGCCACCATGGACATCATCAAGTATGCGGGTGGGTCGCCGGCAAATTTTCTGGATGTGGGTGGCGGCGCGTCCGCGGAGCAGGTCAAAAATGCGTTCCGTATTTTGATGAGCGATCCTAGCGTGCGCGCAGTGTTCATTAACATTTTTGGCGGCATATTGCGCTGCGACGTCCTGGCCACCGGCGTGGTGGCCGCCGCAAAAGATTTGCAGTTGAAGGTGCCCGTGGTTGTGCGCATGGAAGGCACCAACGTCGAAATGGGCCAGAAAATCCTGCGCGAGTCCGGACTCAACTTCACCATCGCTGACGGCATGAAAGATGGAGCGGAAAAAGTGGTTGCACTCGCGGGAGGCGCGCGATGAGCGTTCTCGTGGACGAGAAAACAAAGCTGATTGTACAGGGCTTTACTGGCCGAGAAGGAACATTCCACTCGCAGCAGATGATCGAGTACGGAACTTGTGTCGTTGGCGGCGTGACGCCGGGTAAAGGCGGCACGAAACATCTTGAGCGACCAGTGTTCAACACTGTTTCCGACGCGGTGAAGGGCACCGGCGCGAATGCGTCCGTTATTTTTGTTCCTCCGCCGTTTGCTGCTGATGCCATTCTGGAAGCGGCGGAGGCCGAACTTCCCTTAGTAATTTGCATCACCGAAGGAATTCCGGTGCTGGATATGATTCGCGTTTCGCTTGCCGTGGACCGCAAGAAAACCAGGCTCGTCGGGCCGAATTGTCCAGGCGTCATCTCTCCGGGAAAATGCAAAATCGGAATCATGCCGGGACGCATCCACAAGCAGGGCAATGTCGGTGTGGTCAGCCGCAGCGGCACGTTGACTTACGAAGCGGTCGACCAACTTACCCGCTTGGGTATCGGGCAATCCACCTGCATCGGAATTGGTGGAGATCCGATCATTGGGACATCGTTCTTGGACGCCATCAAAATGTTCAACGAAGATCCGCAGACGCAAGCCATCATCCTGATCGGCGAAATCGGCGGCAATGCCGAGGAAACCGCAGCCGCCTTCATCAAGGCTAATGTGAAAAAGCCGGTAGTCGGATTTATCGCGGGGCAGACGGCGCCTCCCGGCCGCCGCATGGGCCACGCAGGCGCAATCATCAGCGGCGGGCAAGGCACGGCAAAAGACAAATATGCGGCGATGAGCGCAGCCGGAATCCGCTGCGTAGAGACCCCAGCGGACTTAGGCTCGACCGTTGCCTCGGCACTAAAGTAAGGACGCATAGCTTTTTGGAGTGCGGCGGTCTTGCCGCCGCTTTTTCGGTCGCAGCGGCGCCATAGACGTTTGATGCGCATTAAGGTGATGCTGGAGTCGATTGGCAATGAAGAAACTTGCAATCGTGGCTCCGCTTCTCATTACCTCATTACATCTTTACTTCATTACTTCGTTTCAAGGAGAAAATCTTGGCTCTCGAACGTACGTTCGCAATCATTAAGCCGGACGCGGTTGGCCGTGGGCTGCAAGGCGAAATTCTTTCGCGCATTCATAAAGCCGGATTCCGAATCGTCGCGATCCGATCGATGCGTTTGACCAAAGAAGAAGCCGGCGGATTCTACGCGGTGCATCGCGAGCGACCATTTTTTGGCGAGCTGACCGATTTCATGAGCTCGGGAAAGATTTTCGCGATGGTGCTGGAAGCAGAAGGAGCCATCGTAAAATGGCGCGACGCCATGGGCGCGACCGATCCGAAGAAGGCGGCGCCTGGCACGATTCGCCACGATCTCGGAACCAGCATCGGCAACAACGTCACGCATGGCTCCGACGCAGGCGATACCGCCGCGTTCGAAATCAGCTATTTTTTCGCGGGCCACGAACTGATTTAAAGCCGGTGCTCGTGCTTTGACTTCAAGAAGCCTACGTTTCAGACTGGTCTGGTGGACCCACTCCGCGAACTTGGACGGGGCCTGCTAATTTTTGGCGGCGTTACCGCCATTATTGGAGCCTTGCTCTATTTCGGAACGCGGCTGCCATTCCGCCTCGGCCGCTTGCCGGGCGATATTATCCATCGCGGCGAGCATACTACTTTCTATTTTCCGATCGTCACTTGCCTGGTGGTCAGCGTCACCCTATCCATACTGTTTTGGATTTTCTCGAACTTGCGACGCTGACGCGTTATTTCGTTGCGATAAACAGAAGTGCGTTCAGCTTTGGCGGTCTTGAAATTCTTCGTGCCAGGCCATTTGGATGGCTTCGAGCTTGCCTTCGTTGGAAGTTTTGGGATCGCCGGAAAAGCCGGGCAGCTCGGTAATCCATTTGTGCATGTCGGTGAAACGAACGGTGAGCGGGTCGGTGTCCGGATATTTATCGGTTAGCGCGATCGCGATGTCTTCGGTGTTGTCCCAGTCGAAGGTTGCGGGCATGTTCAGTGATCCAGTTCCTTCGCGTAATTTTTATTCCACTCCGGAATTTCTACGACAATGTCGGTGGTGCCGTCGGGAACAGTCTGGCAACCCAGGCGCGACTTGGGTGTGATGCCCGGCGCTTCATCGAGTTCATCGAGCTCGGCATCCGTCGCTTCATTGCAGGATTCCAGGCCTTCTTTCACAATCACATGGCAAGTGGAGCAGGCGCAGACTCCGCCGCACGCATGGTCGAGGCCGGCTTTGATGCCTTCGGAGATGTCGAGAATGCTGCCGGGTATGCCGTTGTGCCCGTACGGAATCTTCTCGGGATCGACTTCGATGGTCTTGCCGCTGGGAAGAAACGTGACTTTGTATTTCTTCGTGGCCGGCTTGTATTTGACTTCTTCGATGTAGGGGTTGCTGCCGCCCATTTTTTCTCTCCTGCTGCTTTAAACTTTTCTCTCCTGCTAAATCTTGCTTGAGTGGGGCGCAGCAGCGCTGCGCCCCTGCTCACACTTCCGCTAATTTGCGGCCTTGCAGCGCCGTCGAGACTGCGCTGTTCATTACTAATTCCGCCAGATGCATGGTGGCCTGATTCACGTCATCGATGCGTTTGCGAATTAATTTGTAGTCGCTGCCGCTTATTGATTCTTTCAGCGCGGCGACCGCGGCGTCAATACTCTCGCGCTCGGCCCGCGGCAGGCTTGCCGCTTGTTCGGTGACTAGAGCTTTTTGCGTGGCGGCCAGAATGGTTTCGGCTTCGGTGCGCGCTTCAATCGCCTGGCGCTCGGCGAAATCTTGTTCGGCGTATTCGATGGATTCCTCGAGCATGCGCTCGATTTCGCTGTCGCTGATACCGTAACTCGGTTGTACTTCCATGGTGCGCTGCTCGCCGGTGCGGGTGTCTTTCGCGCCGACTTGCAGGATGCCATTGGCATCGATGAGAAATTTGACTTCGATGCGTGGCAGGCCCGCGGGCGCTGGGGGAACTTTCAGGGTGAAGCGCGCGAGCGAGCGGCAATCTTTGGCGAGTTCGCGCTCGCCTTGCAACACGTGGATGTCGATGCCGGTCTGATTGTCCACGCCGGTCGTGTACATCTCCTGAGCGCTCGCGGGGATGGTGGAGTTGCGGGGGATGACCTTTGCGACGGCGCCGCCGTAGGTTTCGATGCCGAGCGAGAGCGGAGTCACGTCGAGGAGCAGCATATTGCTTACCCCGCGGTCGAGAATGTTGGCTTGCACAGCCGCGCCGAGCGCCACGACTTCGTCGGGATTCAGTTCGGTGTGCGGCTTGCGATCGAAATATTCCTGTACCGTTCGGCGAATGAGCGGAGTGCGCGTGGCGCCACCGACGAGAACGACTTCTTCGACTTCGCTGGGCTTCAGCTTGGCATCCACGAGGGCCTGGCGGACGGGACCCATGGTACGGTCGACGATTGGGCGGATGAGCCCTTCAAAGTTAGCGCGCTTGAATTCGTGCACAAAGACGGCACCGCTGGGTAGCCGGAAGCGTAACGTGGCAGATTCTTTTTCGGAAAGCTGGTGCTTAAGGGCGATGAGTTCCTTGCGCAGCTCTTGCGCTAGTTCTGAGTGTGGTGAGAAATCCACGCGATGTTGCTGGAGAACTTTGTCATGGACGAAAGCTTGCAGGAGATTGTCGATGTCATCTCCGCCGAGGTGCGTGTCGCCGTTGGTGGAGAGCACCTGGTAGATGTCGCCCTCGCTGGTGGAGATTAGCTTTAAAACGGAAATGTCGAAGGTGCCGCCGCCGAGATCGTAAACGGCGACGTGGCCACGCTGCTTTTCATGTAAACCGTAGGCCAGGGCCGCCGCGGTCGGCTCGTTGACCAGGCGCAAGACTTCGAGACCGGCGAGCTTGCCGGCGTCTTTAGTGGCTTGGCGCTGCGCGTCGTTGAAGTAAGCAGGCACGGTGATGACGGCGCGATCGACGCTTTCGCCGAAATAGGCCTCCGCCCAGTTTTTCAATTCGCGCAGAATGAAGGCGGAGATTTCCGGCGGGGTAAAGAATTTGTCGCCGAGGCGTACCCGAATGACGTTCTTGCTGGATGGATCGATGCGGAAGGGAAACAGTTTCAGCTCATCTTGAATGTCGGCGACGCCGCGGCCCATCAGGCGCTTGACGGAATAAATCGTGCGCTCAGGTTGGGTAAGCAGGCGGCGGCGGGCAGGCTCCCCGACAATAACACCACCGTCTTCATCAATGCTTACGACTGACGGGCAAAGCGCCGAGCCATTTGGGCCCGGAATACACTTCGGCGCGCCGGTCTGCGGGTCGATGTATCCGACGAGACTGTTTGTTGTGCCTAGATCGATTCCTACGGTTCTTGCCATTTGCTTAAACCTTGCTGGCGGCCAACGAAAGGCCTCAGGTCCAGAAATCGGACCTGAGCTACAGGTATCTCATCCTCAGCCTGGAATACTTGCGGCTATAGGAGTTCCTTTTGGACGTTGGTCACCAAATTTCTTATGTAGGAGCGGCGATTCAGTAGTTCGTTTAGCCGCACCATGATTGCTTTGCGATTGGCGTCGCCGGCGTCGGCGTCAATGGCTGCGTCCCATTGCTTGGCTGCTAGTTGGAGCTGTGCATCCACTTCGCCTAACTTCTCCTGAAAATTCTTCTCGGCGGATTCCAGTCGCGACTTGAGGGAACCTAAATCACCTCCCGACGCTTTGGCCTCGCGCAATTCGTCGAGCGATTCATTCAGCTCGAAGACTTCTTCGAGCAGTTCCGACGGAGCTTGCTGCTTGTGCTCGCCTTCCTTGCGCATGCCTTCCAGCTCGAGGAGGTATTCGACGCGGGCCACCGGGTCTCGCAAAACGCGATAGGCGTCGTTCAGCTCGGAGCTGCTCTTCAGGGAGAGCTCCTGCTCGGTAGGGCTGGCGTTCACGAATTTATCGGGATGCAGCTTCCAGCTCAGCTCCAAAAACTTCTGCTCAAGCGAGGACATCTCGATCCAGAGCTTGCGGGGCAAGCCGAAGAGCGAGAAATGGTCGCCCTTCTCGCGGACTATGGACGGAGCACTCATCGAAAATTTTGGGGTGATGGGTGGGGCACCCCCCTCCCCCCGGTTTTGCATAAGTGTTGATTCTAAAGGGGTTTAAAGTGCTTTAGTTTCATACACTTTTGCAAGTGTTCATTCTAAAGCTACTTAGCAGCGAACAGGCTGAAGCCCGTTCTACTTAAGCCGTAAAGGAGCTGCCGCAGCCGCAATTGCGGGCGGCGTTGGGATTCTGGAACACAAATCCCTGGCGCATAAGCGTCTCTTCGTATTCAAGCGTTGTACCGTTGAGGTACAACAAGCTTTTTGGGTCGACGAAAAGGCGCGCGCCATACTCCTCGAAAATCTTGTCCCGGTCACGAGCCTTGGTATCCAGCCGCATAGCGTAGGACAGACCGGAGCAGCCGCCACCCTGCACGCCAACGCGAAGGCCGCCTTCTTCCAGCGAGACTCCATCCTTTTCGAGCAGGGCGCGGATTTTTAGGGCGGCGCGCTCAGTGAGGTGAATTTTCGCGATATTGGGGCTCAGTGTTTCCGTTGCCATGGTCCAGTACCGTCCAGCGCCGGCAATCGGCGTTAGTGCGCGGCCTTTTGGGCCACGGGCACTTCGACACCGTGCTTCTTCTTCCAATCGCCAATGGCCGCCTTGATGGCGTCTTCAGCGAGCACCGAGCAGTGAATCTTGACCGGCGGAAGCGAAAGCTCGCGCACGATGTCGGTATTCTTGATGCTCAGCGCCTCTTCGACGGTCTTGCCCTTGACCCATTCGGTGGCCAGAGATGAACTGGCAATCGCCGAACCGCAACCAAAGGTCTTGAACTTGGCTTCTTCAATGACCTTGGTATCGGGATTGATTTTCATCTGCAGCTTCATGACGTCGCCGCACTCCGGCGCGCCGACCAAGCCGGTGCCCACGTTGGGATCTTCCTTGGGCAGGCTGCCGACGTTGCGCGGATTATTGTAATGATCAACCACTTTGTCGCTGTATGCCATTGCAGCTCCTTAAATCGTGAACTAATCTCAGCTGGCCTTGGCTTTAATCAGACTGCCAACCAAGCCTGCATCCTTCACATCTTCTTCTTCAAGAGAAACGTTCGGGATAGACGCGGAGCGCCCGGCGGCCAACTGCCGCAAAGCATCCGCGGAAACTTGTGCGTTGACTCCCAAGGTCTTCAGGAATGCGCGCACTTGTTGAACTTCATGAAACGACCGCACGGAGGCGGTAGTCTCGCCGTCGGTATCGTAGGGTACGAAGGAGACGCGAAATGCGGCCCCGGTACCCCCGATGGAGCGGTGAATCCGAATTGTTCCGTCGATAGCCATTTTGTTTTCCTTCTATTCGTTAATCTCTTAGGCTGTCTGCCACTTGACTTTGGAGATGTCGATACCTTCCTTGGCCATCTCGTAAAGCGGGGAAAGCTCGCGAAGCTTGGTGACCACCTGAACCATCTTGTCGGTGACGTAATCGACCTCTTCTTCCGTATTGAAGCGACCGAGGCCAAAGCGGATGGAGGTGTGCGCCAAGTCTTCGCCCACGCCTAAAGCTTTGAGTACGTAACTGGGCTCCAAGGTTGCCGAAGTGCACGCCGAACCGCTGGAAACGGCCACATCGTTGATACCCATCAGGAGCGATTCGCCTTCGACATAGGCAAAGCTCATATTGAGATTGTTGGGCAGGCGCTGCTCCATAGAACCGTTGATGTACACCTCGTCGAGCTTGGCTTCGAGGCCGGCACGCAGGCGGTCGCGCAAGGCCCGCATCTTCTTTGATTCCTCGGGCATTTCCTGCTGGGCCAATTCGCAGGCTTTGCCGAGGCCGATGATGCCAGTGACATTGAGTGTTCCGGAACGCATGCCACGCTCGTGGCCGCCGCCATCGATGATGGCGGAAAGTTGCACGCGCGGGTTGCGCCGGCGAACGTATAGGGCGCCGACACCCTTCGGGCCGTAAATCTTGTGGGCGGAAATCGACAGCAAGTCGATGTTGTCCTTCTGCACGTCCACCGGGATTTTGCCGACTGCCTGAACGCCATCTACCGCGAAGACGATGCCGTGCTCCTTGGCGATTTTGCCGATCTCCGCTGTAGGATTGATGATGCCGATCTCGTTGTTGGCATACATAATCGTGATCAAAATCGTTTTCGGCGTAATGGCTTTGCGCACGTCTTCCGGATTGACGCGGCCATCGCGCTGCACCGGCAGATAAGTCACTTCATAGCCGTACTTTTCCAGGCGCTTGCAGGTGTCCAGCACCGCTTTGTGCTCGATGGCCTGGGTGATGATGTGGTTGCCCTTCTCGCGGTACATTTCGGCGACGCCCTTGATCATCAGGTTGTCGGATTCCGTGGCGCCGCTGGTAAAGATGATTTCCTTCGGCGTGGCCCCAATCAGGGAAGCAACCTGGGCGCGCGCGTTCTCCACCGCTTCTTCGCCGGCCCAGCCGAAGGAGTGATTGCGGCTGGCAGCATTACCGAATTTCTCCGTGAAGTAGGGCAGCATCGCGTCCACGACGCGAGGATCGACCGGCGTGGTCGCGTGATTGTCCATGTAAATCGGCAGCTTGACAGCCATTTCGTGTCTCCTGGTTCGCAACTCTAAGTTCGCAACTCGACGAGCACGGGCTCCTGGGGCTCTTCGCTCATCTGAGAAATCGTAACGGTACTGAGTACCTGCATGATGCTCTCGTTGACCCGGCGCAAAGGCTCACGCACCGAACAGCGATCCGTGGCATCGCAATTCCCATGGCTGGTCACGCACGAGGTGATCAAGACCGGGCCGTCTATCGCCGAGATTACGTCTAACGCGGTAATCTGTCCGGGATCCCGGGCCAACTGATAACCTCCGCCAGAGCCATGCTTGGCAGCTACAACGCCGCTGCGAGCCAACTTTTGCAGCACCTTAGCCATCAATGTCGTTGAAATCCCATACTCGTCGGAGATTTCATTGGCGCTGCACGCGTGGGCGTGACGATGCGTGGCCAAGTGCTTAACCGCAATCAAACCATAGTCGGCTTTTTTAGACAGCTTGAACATCGTTTGGCT
>Ga0307478_10000692_pt1 | contig 33046 bp, 22 predicted proteins | sample atmos_gasesECM4C_2_FD_203713 | JGI IMG/M metagenome (GOLD analysis project Ga0307478, IMG submission 203713) | Hardwood forest soil microbial communities from Morgan-Monroe State Forest, Indiana, United States - atmos_gasesECM4C_05 | ecosystem: Environmental > Terrestrial > Soil > Temperate...
TTCTATCTCGATAGCACGCCCACCCATTCCTACATGAAGTATCTCTACAAATACCCGCAGTTGGAGTTCCCGTATCGGGACTTGGTAGAGACAAACCGGCATCGTTCGCGCCAAGAGCTCGAGTATGAGCTGCTCGATACGGGAGTCTTCGATGAAGACCGCTATTTCGATGTGTTTGTGGAGTATGCGAAGGAAACACCAGAAAACATCTTGATTAGAATCACGGTATTCAATCGCGGCCCTGAAGGCGCCACGTTGTATGTGCTGCCGACGCTCTGGTTCCGAAATACCTGGACCTGGAAACAAGGCGCTCCCCGTCCAGTACTCCAGAAGATGCCCACGGGAGCAAGCAACAGTGTAATCTCCGTCTCGCACCCTGAATTAGGCGATCGGTTCTTGTATTGCGACGGTGCGGCCGGGCTACTCTTCACAGAGAATGAAACAAATAACGAACGTCTCTTTCACGCGCCCAACGCAACGCCCTATGTTAAGGATGGCATCGACGACTACGTCGTCCATCGCAACGAGAGCGCCGTCAACCCTCAAAACACTGGAACGAAAGCCGCCGCCAGTTATCGGTTGACTTTGGGGGCGGGACAGTCGCAAACGATTCGCTTGCGCCTCAGCGACGTAGCCCCGAAATTTCCAGGTGCAGCAAAGGCGAACCAATTTGATTTGTTCGGGGCAGGCTTCGACACATTGATGCAAACGAGGAAACGCGAAGCTGACGAATTCTACGCGACCGTGATTCCGTCGTCGTTAAGCGCCGACGAGGGAAACGTCGCGCGCCAAGCCCTTGCAGGCATGCTTTGGTCTAAGCAGTTCTACTACTACGACGTCGACAGATGGCTTGAGGAGCATGACGCGGATCCTTTTAGAGCTGACGGTCATACTGCTCGGCGCAATAACCATTGGCACCATATGTACAACGCAGACATCATCTCGATGCCGGATAAGTGGGAATATCCCTGGTACGCGGCTTGGGACTTGGCATTTCATGTTTTGCCTCTAACGCTCGTCGACCCGGATTTTGGCAAACAGCAGTTGGACCTAATTCTACGGGCCAATTATTTACATCCTAGCGGTCAACTACCCGCGTACGAGTGGAATTTCGGCGATGTCAACCCGCCGGTTCACGCGTGGTCAACCATCTTTACATACCGTCGCGAAATGGCCAGGCACGGCAAAGGGGACATCGAGTGGCTGGAACGCAGCTTTCAGAAACTGCTCCTTAATTTCACCTGGTGGGTTAACCGGAAGGACCGCTCTGGGAAAAATGCCTTTGAGGGTGGTTTCTTGGGGCTGGATAACATCGGCGTCTTTGATCGCAGCTCACCGCTACCAACCGGCGGGTACCTGGAGCAAGCAGACGGAACAGCGTGGATGGCGCTGTATTGTCAGAATATGCTGGAAATTGCTATCCAGTTAGCCTTGGAGAGACCTGCCTATGTGGAGATGTGCACCAAGTTCGTCGAGCACTTCCTGTGGATTGCCTCAGCTCTGGCACACCAGGACGGGAACGTGGGAATGTGGGACGAAGAGGATGGCTTTTTCTACGACGTCCTGCAACTGCCCAACGGTACCTCTCAGAGGTTGAAAGTACGCTCGATGGTGGGATTGCTTCCATTGTGCGCGGTTACCGTGTTTGAGGGAGAGCTCACCAGAAAATACCCGGAGTTGGGCGATGAATTGCGAAGGTTCCTTGCACGCCGCCCCGAACTCACTGCTTTCATCCACGACCCTATCCAAACAGGGTATGGTGGCCGCCGCATGGCTGCTATCTTGAACGAGAGCAAACTTCGGAAAGTTCTCTCAAAGATGCTGGATGAAAACGAGTTTCTAAGTCCTTACGGGATTCGTGCTCTATCTCGTTGCCACGCCGACCACCCTTATGTCTTTCGCTTTGGCGCCCAAGAGTATCGAGTGTCCTACCTGCCGGCAGAATCCGATACCGGCATGTTTGGAGGTAATTCCAACTGGCGAGGACCTATCTGGGTGCCCGTCAACGGATTGATCATTCGAGCGCTGCTACAGTATTACACCTATTACGGCAACGGTTTCATTATCGAGTGTCCCACAGGGTCACGGCAGAAGATGACGTTGTATCAGGTCGCGGAAGAATTAACGCGTCGTCTCACCAGCATTTTCTTGCGAGAGAAAGACGGCCACCGGCCGGTGTACGGAGGAACCAAGAAGTTCCAAGAAGATTCACACTGGCGTGATTACATCTCGTTTTACGAATATTTCCACGGCGATAATGGTGCTGGATTGGGAGCAAGTCATCAAACCGGCTGGACCGGTCTCATTGCTGGTGCGATGCACCTGTTTGCAACCACCACACCCGAGCAGGCTCTTGAACTCGGCAAAAAGGCGGCTTTTACGGAAATTCCTATGAGTGCGCGAAGAGACAAAGCAGCAGCGGCCAGCAGCAAGGGCTAGTCTACGTTACAGAGAACAGGCCTAGAACTTTTCGGCGACAAAATGCCTTCCCCTCAGCGGAGCCTGATCGTCGTAACTATCCTTGGTCTTGCGCTTCGGCAATTTTATTTTGTCGCGCGGAACCCTGCCGTAAGGGATGGTGCCCAACAGATGTGAGATGCAGTTAAGCCGAGCTCTCTTCTTATCGTCGGATCGAACGATATACCACGGTGCATGCTTTGAGTCCGTGGCCTTTAGCATCTGGTCACGCGCCCGGGAATACTCGTACCAGCGACGAAAGGACTCTAAATCCATTGGACTCAGCTTCCAGAGACGCAGCGGATCCTTAATGCGTGCTTCAAATCGGCGTTGTTGTTCTTTCTTACCGACCTCCATCCAGTATTTGATGAGTATGATCCCGGCGTCCACGATGTACTTCTCGACTATGGGACAGAGTTCTAAGAACTTGCGGTGTTGTTCGTCGGTGCAAAAACCCATTACGTATTCCACGCCAGCACGGTTATACCAGCTTCTGTCGAAGATGACGATCTCTCCGGCAGCAGGGAAATACTGCATGTAACGCTGCGTATACATCTGGCTCTTCTCCCTGTCGGAGGGAGCGGGGAGAGCCACGACGCGAAACACACGGGGACTGACCCGTTCAGTAATCGCGCGAATCGTGCCTCCTTTGCCGGCAGCGTCCCGCCCTTCGAAAACTAGAATTACCCGTAGGCCTTTGTATTTGATCCAATCCTGAAGTTTGCATAGTTCGGCCTGGAGCCGGCTAAGTTCCTTTTCGTACTGCTTGCGCTTCAAACGGCTGTTACTATTGCGGTCTTCCTTACTTCCCATGGGGAATACTCCTTCGGCTACACAGCGTGCCGAGCCTGATGCTGACGACGCGCTCAGTTACTCGCGCTGCCGATTTGATGGACATTCACCGAAACAGCGTGCACGCTTTGATAAGCCCTGATCACTTCACGCAAGGTTGGATAGATAGCAATTTTTCGTTCTTCGGGCCCACGATGCCGGGATTCGGCCCAAAGGCGCCACTCCGTTTGTCGGCCAGCAGCGGCCAGAACCACGCCGTGCTCCCGCAGCGTATCCGCGACTTCGTCTACTGTGTAGAGCCCGGTCGTGTCCACGAGCGTAATGGGGAGCATGTCCAGTACGAGCCACTTCAGCGATGGGCCTGCAGCGTCTGCGGCTGCAATCACTCCCCGTTTGAAGAAAGGTGCATTGAAAAACACAATGGGCGCATTGAAACGCAATAGCATTAGACCGGGCACAGTGACGGCCTCGGGGTGGCGGTCGACAGCATGAAAACCCGGGAAACCCTTCACTTCGCCAAGGATCTCGATCTTTGGACGAGACACGAGCTTGATGAAACGTAAGATCGCCAAGACCACGACGACCAGAATGGCCTCCATTGAGCCAACCGCAACTACGCCCAATGTGGCCACGATTGATAAAGCGAACTCTCGGCGGTCAATCTTATAGATTGTGCTCAGTGCGCGAAGATCGACCAAAGACGCCGCAGCTTTCATAAGCACGGCACCGAGAGCGGCTGTAGGAACATACCGGAGAGGGCCTGTAAAAAACAGCAGCACAACTGCGATCGCTGCAGCCGCGACTAGTCCGGTCACCTGCGTACGCCCGCCAGTCGCATCGCTCATGGCCGTTCTAGAATCCGCACCGCTCACTGCAAAACCCTGAGAAAGTGCTGAGGCAATATTGGCTGTACCCAGTGCCGCGAATTCCCTGTCCGCGTCTATGTCGTACCTGTTCTTCGAGGCGAAACTGCGTGAAGTCAACATCATGCTCGAAAAGGTGACCAACGCTAGACCGGCAGCGTCTCCGAGAAGGCTTGGAACCACGGAAAGAGGAAAATGCGGAACCTTCAGCACGGGAAGTCCAGCCGGCACCTCACCCACTGTCGTGACTCCCTGTCCTTCCAGACCCAGCATACGGACCGCGATCGCTGCCATAATCATTGCCAGGAGCGCCGCAGGGATTCCGCGAAACAAGCGAGGAGTGAACAGCAAGACGAGAAATGTACCAACGCCAATGGCAAGTGTAGGCCAATGTGTAAGCCCGAGCTTCTCAATGAACTCGATCAGTCGCGGTGCGATTCCTCTCTTCGTTATGGAGTAACCAAAGATCTTGCCAATCTGACCGAGAATGATGCTTAATGCGATTCCATTCAGGAACCCCACAAGGATGGGCTTAGACAAGAAATCCGCCAGCGCACCGAGTTTCAAAAAGCTCGCACCAATACAAAGGATGCCGGCCAGCAGGGCTAACGTCACGGATAACGATTCGTATAGGTTTTGATCACCGGAGGCCAGGGGAGCTACGGCCGCGGTCACTAGAGCGCATGTAGCAGCGTCGGGGCCGATGACGAGTTGCCTAGAGGTTCCAAAAACCGCATAAGCCAACAGCGGAAGAATACTTGAATATAATCCCACCGCCGGATTAAATCCGGCGAGTTGCGCGTAGGCGACACCGACGGGCACCGCTACGGCTGCGACTGACAATCCTGCGAAAACGTCGTGCGAAAGGTCGCTTCGCTGATACTTCAAGAGTCTTGCGAGTCCTGGCGCAATTTTCTCGAAATGCGGTGTTCGGATGATCTGAGTCAGATGTGTAAGCCGCCAATCCCGACAACTCTTTGCTTCACCAAGTGATGGGCGCATTGGGCAACGAAACAAGGCGAGTAGGTGGCCAATAGCATTTTGGCGGCGACGTAATCAACCTCTTGTTTCGGGCTTTTCGGGCAGCCGACCCCTGCTCGCTGACGATCTGCGACCCCGCCCTGCGGAGATCGTCCACAAACGCTATCCGAAAAACTCAACGATTCCAGTTTCGAGGTTGTACATCGAGCCTACAATCTTTACGCTGCCGCTGGATTCGAGGTCCCGAAGCACAGAGCTCTTTTTCCGAATGTTGGCGATAGTTAGTGACACGTTCTTTCGCGCTACTGCGTCTACGAACGCGTAGTTTTTGGCCGAGCGCTCCCCCGTGTACTGAGTGGCTTCAACAGCTGGACGGATCTTCTCCAACAATGCCGTCAGATTGCCAAGCTGCACTTCGTCAATGGCACCCTTGATAGCGCCGCAGGCGGTGTGGCCCATGACAAGCACGACTTTCGAGCCTGCCACCTTGCAAGCGAATTCCATGCTACCCAGTACGTCCTCGTTAGCAACGTTGCCTGCCACACGACCGCTGAAGATATCGCCGATACCAAAGTCGAGAATCAACTCGGCGGGTGCTCGCGAGTCAACACAGCTGAAGACAATCGCGGCAGGATACTGTCCCTTCGCAGTCGCCTTAGCTTCGCGCATGAGATCTCGATGCTGCTGTTTGCCGGACCGGAACCGTTCGTTGCCAGCTTTCATCTGCTGGATGATTTCGTCCGCCGTCATCTTGTCACGCTGCTCCTTGGTGAAGTCTGCGTAGGCCAACGCGCTTCCCAAGCTCGCATCTACCACACCGACAGCGGTCGCAGCCCCTACAGCCTTGCAAAAGGCCCGGCGGTCAAATCGATCTCTTCCTTCGCTTAATTCTGATTGCTGCATCACCGCGCTCCTTGGGTCTGCATTTATATAGGTGCCGCGGTGCCCCGATAACTGTCAAAAGTGACAGCGCGCAGCGGAGAAACCGGTCCGCGAAGGCCATAAGCCGCACGGCGGGCTGTTACCGGTCTGCGTCCACCTTTACGAAGCTGTATTTCGCACTGAACTGAATGCGTGGCGCATTTGCCTTTAACCCGCTTTGCTCCATCGCCCAACCGTAGAGGAACTCTGCGCCTACATTGAGGGACCCAAAGGGATTCCAGATTAAGTTGGAACCAGTGTACGTTGCGTGGTTGTATGTTCCAGGTGTCGCTGAAGCGAAGAAAGCAGTATTGTTTACGGCGGCATAAGAGTAGATCGCACTGGAGCGCAAATTCTTCAGCCAATAGTGCTGATAAGCTGCTTCAACGCCCACCGCAGGTGTGGCCTTCAAGCTCGTGGGGGATTTTGGTTCTGCGTCAATCCCCAGTCCTGAGGGGTCCTGGAGATACCGCGAGATTCCCTTCCCGGCGGCAACAGCAAAAATCACATCGTCATTGCCGAAAGTTTTCATACCGGTGGACACGTTCACACCCCATCCAAAAACGGAATCCGTTTTTGGGGTCGGAGTGGTTGGAAGAAAAGCTGCCACGGAACGAAATATTGCCGCGACCTGGAAATGTCCCCGTTCGAATTCCTGACGCAAACGGATCGCTCCATCCGGACTCGGAGAATTGGGCTGATCTGTGAATTGCGGAGTTTTGAAGATTACGTCAGAACTGGGTTTTTCCACAGAAACATAAAATGTCGTGCTCGGGCTCAAGGCATACCCATAGCGCAACTGCGGATTTCGGAGGTTAACCATGCCATTGGGCCCCTGAAAGTCCAGGGTATCCGGGAATCCGTCTGGGTCCATGAAGTTTGAGAACGTCTGGCCAATCAGGACGTTTCGTACTTGCGCGTACGCGTGACGTAAGCGCGGCGTGGTTGCGTTGGTTCCAAAGAGATCGCCCTCGACGTAGAAACGCACATCGCCGAGCTGAGTACTTGGAATCCTGAAATCCAGACTTAGCCGCGTCGGACGGATCGATACAGTTGCGTTGTTCACGCCCACCACGGTGGGGATGGGAATCGAAGATGGGATGAAAGACTCGGCGTTTCCTGCCGGCTTGAAATCGTAGATGAAGTCGGTCTTGAAGTAACCGCCAATTTTGAGGATCGTCTGCGTCCCAGGCAGGCGGAAGAATCCCTTGTACTTGGGATCGAGTGGAACGTTGCCGAAGCGGGCGGCAGCAACGCTATCCTCAGAAAATGTCGTGTAGGTTGCTGTCGCTTCCCCCACTTGCTTGGAAGGAATAGCTTGAGCCGGAGGATTGGTGCTTTCAATGGTTCCGTCAGGTTTTGCGGACGGGGCTGCGGGCGACCTGCCAGCTTCTGCCGACTTGTTGCTTTCCAGCTCGCCAAGCCGCGCTTGTAGCTTGCTCATCTGCTCACTCAGTTCATCCAGCTGTTTGCGCAATTCTTGAACCTTCTGGTCAGAAGAGTCGGACTGCGCAAAAGCACCGGCCGGGGCTAAGAAGCCCACAAGCAAAGCCACAGCCGAATATACAAGCCTTGAGTTTTTCATTCGGCCATTTCTTAGAGTTCTTCCCATCATGTGCTCCTTACATAAGCCAGTTTTTGCCCGTGTCCCAGCCTGCGGGGCATCTCCTAGACGCTCAACTGTCACTTGTTACAGGGAAGATTGAAGCAGGGGCCGCCTTTATCGTTTTTTTGTGGACTGCGGTTTTGCGCAAATGCAATCTTCAGCTCTTGAGTTGCAACCGCTCAGGGAGAGTGCTTCCAGCACTTAGAGGTGCAATAATTTGAGTTCAGTCACTCCAGTCAAACTGAAGGGCGCCCGACCCGAAACCAAGAGCCGCTGCGTCACGAAGCCGCGCGTCTCATGTTCCAGCGTTCGCAGCCCTAGCGCCGAAGTTCAGCGGAACGCTGGCGCGGATTACGGTCCCTTGAGCTAGATGGGAATCCACAGACAGCTTGCCATGGACCAGCTTCAACCGTTCTTTCATGCTGGTAAGGCCCAGGCCGCGTCGGTTCATTGCTTCCTCGGGATCGAAACCAACTCCGGAGTCACGGACGGTCAGTTCAATCTCTCTCGGTGTTCCTTTGAGCCACGCTTCAAAACGCTTTGAGCCACTATGCTTGACGGCGTTCTGGAGGCTTTCTTGCAAAACGCGAAAAAGGCAGAGGGCAACCTCCTGAGGCAGTTGTTTTGGGACGCTCTCGGAGTGAAACGCAACTTCCACTCCGTGCTCCACGGACAGTTCCTTGCAGAAACTTGCGGACGCTGTCACCAGGCCCAGGTATTCCAGCTTCGAAGAGTGTAAGTGATGTGATAGGGCTTGGATATCGCTGCCTAAGCGTGAAAGATGTTCCTGTATTTCCGACAGGCGTTGCATAACGGGGGGCGCCAAAGGAGAGAAGTCTTTTTGCAAGCGTTCTAGATTGACCAAAACTAATGTGATTCGCTGGCTGATATCGTCGTGAAGCTCTCGGGCAATCCAAGTACGTTCCTGCTCCTGGGCTTCGATCAATTTGCGGCTCATATTGGCGAGCGACTCTTCGGCCAGTTTGCGCTCCGTGACGTCGATACATGAACCGATGTAGCCTGCAAAGGAACCATCCTGCTGAAATCTTGGGATTCCCAGATCAAGCACCCAGCGATATTCTCCGTCATGCCGCCGGAGCCGATACTCCATCTCGATGGGTTCGCGCTTGTCAAACGTTGTGGTGTAAGTTTCCAGACAGGCGCTCAAATCTTCGGCGTGGACATTTTCCGCCCAACCGTTTCCCAGTTCTGCGTGAATGGAGCGACCCGTGAATCTCAGCCAAGGCTCATTGAAATACGTGCAAAGCTTGTCAGGACCAGCCATCCAGATCAGCACCGGAGCGGCGTTTGCTACCAACCGGAAACGCTCTTCACTCTCGCGCAGAGCAGCCTCTGCCTGCTCGCTAAGGGTGATGTCCCGGACGATGACGGTAAACAGTTTCTTCCCGCCAGCCTCTGTTTGTGAAATCGAGGCTTCAATGGGAAATTCCTCACCAGTTGCGCGGAGGCCGCACAGGGCGCCCCGGGCGGCACGATTCGTAACACCGGTCTCCGCAAAATGTCGGATATCCACTTCATGCCCCGTGCGGAAGCGCTCCCGGAGGAAGCGCCCGACGTGAGCGCCGATCGCGTCGCGAGCTCGACAGGCGAACATTTGTTCCGCGGCGGCGTTGAACACGATGATCCGCTGATCCTCGTCCACGGCGATGATGGCGTCCATGGCCGACTCGACGATACCCTTCAAGCGGTTTTGGCTCTCGCTCAGCTTCTGCAGGATTTCCTTGCGTTCAGTAACATCCGCCTGGACCGAAGCGACATAAACCACCTTTTCCGTCGCATCTTTTACAGCTCCAGCAGTGAGAAGGACTGTTCTCTTTTTCCCTTCTTTTGTTAGGATGAACATCTCCTCGTTGTGCAACTTGCCGGTCCTCTTCCACTTCTCAAGCAGATTAACGAGTTTCAAGGCCGACTCTGGGGCATAAAGGTCGGACAAAGGTTTACCCAGAAGTTCTTCTTTCTTATAACCGAGCGCTTCGCAGGCTGCGGGGTTCACGTCAAGGATTTCCCCTGTTGGAGAAGTCATGTAACAGTATTCAGGCAAAGTCGAAAAAAATTGGCGGAAGCGGCGCTCGGACGCCTGCCTTGCCTCTTCAGACTTCTTCGCCTCAGTGATGTCGGCCACGGCCGAAAGAGCGCAGGGCTCTCCATTGATTTCAATCAATTCCGCCGAAGTTAAGCCCGTCCGGACCTGGCCATCTCTCGCGCGATAGGAAATCTCCAGGTCTCGCACGGTTCCTTCCGCTAGGAGTCGGTTTATGAACTCGATCCTTTGGGTGGGGTCCATCCAAATTCCGACATCCAGCGCCGTGCGGCCCATGATCTCAGCATGGCTCCAGCCAGTAATGCGCTCAAAGGTTTCGTTAATTTCGATATAGCGATGATCTTTCGTACTCGTGAGTGAGAAAGCCAGCGGGCTTTCCTGAAAAGCCTTGGAGAATTTTTCCTCCGACTTCCTGACTGCCTCTTCCATCTGTTTGCGGTCGGTGATATCTACCGCCAGGCCGCGCATCCGCAGGGCCTCGCCACCCTCTGTGTAGTAGAATTCGCCTCGCGAAACAACCCATCGTGTAGCCCCGTCCTGCCGAACGAGGCGGAACTCCTCGTTGAAAAGTTTGTGGTCTTTTTTGGCCTCGTCTACTGCCCTTGAAACACTTTCACGATCTTCCGGGTGGACGAACCTATAGAAATCTCCGACTTGCGCAAAGAACGTACCGGACTGAATGCCAAACATGCTTTGCAGATCGCCGAACCAATAATTCTTGCCACTTGCGATATCCAGCTCCCAACCCACCGACTTGCCTAATTCCACCACCACACGAAGCTGCTCGTTGGAGAGAATGAGCTCCCTTTCGGTTTGTTTCCTCATGGCCCGTTGCCAGAGGAGCGCGAAGATCACTAACATCTGCGCCAAGATCAAAAGTAAGCCTGCCAAGACATACCGCTTATGCAATTGCCAAAAGCTCAGTGGGCGGTTGAGCACGATGCTGCCCGGCGGCAAATTGCTTTCCTTTATCCCCCAGCCTTGCATAGCACGCCAATCAAACATGTAATGGTCTTTACTACTTACGATAGGGATATTCTGCGGCTTCTCCCCATTGAGAACCCGCACGACCATGTCCGCGGCGACACGACCGTCGTCGGCCCAATTCACCAGGTCGCCGCCAACAGCTCCAGCCCTAAAATCCACATCGTCCATGACAAATACCGGCGCATTCGCGGCGCCCACCACCAACGGTACGGACTGAGCAGAATCAATAAAGCGCTCCCCTGCGGCGTCTTGTGTAATTGAAGTATGGTAGACGAATGTATTGCTCGGCAGATGCTTCAGTTGTTCCAGCAGGGCGGACATCTCCAACCCGGTAAGATACGTGAAATCTAATTTCGATTCGTAGTTGCGGAAACCCTCCTTGGCGATGGCCTCCCATGTACGGTCGAACTCACCCATGCCGCCTACGACTACCACGTGCTTGGTGTTAGGCAACAAATGCAGTGCTGCGTTTAGAGTTGCCTCCGGCTTTGGCTCACCCCTGACGCCTGTAAAGTGCAAGTCCGGCTTTAGCAAATCTCGTATGTCCTCCACAATTCCGCAAAAGATCACCGGCGTATCCGGGAGGAACCTTTCATGGAGCTCAGCAATGAACTTGAGGGATGCAGATCCGGCGGCAACAATCGCATCGGGTCTGCGGTCTGAATACTTGCGAATGAGTTCCTCGCGGATGATACGCTGCGAGCTCTCGTCCGCAAACAAGGTAGCTTCCATGCTCTCCTCGTAAAACTCGATCTTGTATGGGGATTTCTGTAGCCCAGTGAAGATTCCCGTTTCTATTTCTGTAAAGCCGGGTGATGCAGGGGTGCCAAGATCACTAAGAAAGAGGACTCGCCGAGTGCTTTTGACCTGAGCGCCAGCGCTAACCTGAAACACGAAACAGAAAGAAAGGAGAATAAGCGCAGCTCTCGCCGGCTCCCAAACTCCCGGCCGCCATCTCTTACGCCGTCCAGATAAGTTCTTAAACACACGAGGAAACTTGAAAACTTGTAGCTCCACCGACAGTCGACCACGCCTCATGATAGCCCCAATTCCTCCCGCTTAATCGGAGGGTTCAGGATCAGGACTCGGCCTAAAAGCCAACAAACACTAACGCTTCTGCAGTTTCTCTCGTGCGCTAGCAATCCCACCCTGTCAGAATTGACAGGAGAAACTACGCCGCCGATTGAGTTTTCATCTGACTGATATACACTGGAAACGAAGCAAGAGCTTACTCTACAAAGTTAACCGCGCGCCAGTGCATTGAGTGTCGCTCTTTACCTCTCTCCCCGTGGAGGCTTGAGGTGCGTTGCTTGAGCGTATTGGGCCAGTGTCGAGCGTGTCACCTTTGGGCTTGGCTCGGACTGATGGCCGTTAGTTTGGGATGTGCGGATTGCCTTTGTGCCCAGACAGCTTCAACAGGCGCTGTCACTGGCCTCACACTGGACCCCTCAGGGGCAGTTCTTCCCGGCGTAGCCGTTCGTCTTACAAAGGAGAGCGGCAGTGAGACCAAGTCGGCGGTCTCGGATGAGGGTGGAAGGTTTGGTTTCCTGTTAGTGCCTCCGGGCACGTACACACTGCAAGCAGAAAAAGCCGATTTTCAACGACTATTGGTCCTAGACATACGCGTTGTAGTAACTGAAACGCTTCGCGTCGAACTTCACCTCCAACTGGCGACGCGTTTCGAGAGCGCCAAGGCTACTTCGAATCCGCTAACGGTTGAAATCGACAGTTCAGCCTTGGGTCGAGACGTTACCCAAACCGCAGTTAGTGGCCTCCCGCTAGTCGCGAGAAATTTCACACAGATAACAGGGCTTTCTCCGGGAGTAGTTGCCGGTGTCTACGATGCCAGAGAGCTCGGACTAGGCGGAACGGCCCTCTCGCAGATCGCCAAATCCAATGACGGCACGTACGTTCACGGAGCAAGATCCTATGACAACAATTTCGAGCTAGACGGAATTAGCGTAAGTGACGTGCAAGGCAGTGCGTCAGGAAGTGGTGGAATTCCGATTCCAAACCCCGATACGATTGAAGAATTCAAGGTTCAAACGGGACTTTATGATGCAGCTTTTGGTCGATATGCCGGCGCCAACATCACTGTAATTACAAAAACGGGCAACGACCAGTATCATGGCACTGCTTTCGAATTCCTGCGCAATAATGTGCTGAATGCAAGCGATTTCTTTCTGAACGAAACTCACCAGCGGCGCGCGGACCTCAAGCAAAACCAGTTCGGATTCGCTTTGGGTGGGCCAATCAAGAAGGAAAAGCTCATTTTCTTTGGCTCGCTTCAAGGGACGCGTCAAATCAATGGACTGGCAGCTGGCCAGGCCAGGGTTGCTTGCACGGCTAACTTACGAACCCCGCCCTTGACGAACGACAGGTCCGCAGCAGCTCTCGGGAAGCTATTTGGCGGCATGAAGGGTGAGTTGGGCGGAGCAGCTGTTAATCCAGATGGGTCGAACATCAATCCCGCTGCCCTTGCGCTTTTGAACTTCAAGCTCCCAGATGGGAGCTACCTGATTCCAGCGCCCCAAACCATTGAACCTTCGAAACCTCTAGCCCAGCAAGGCTTTTCGGAGTTTACAGAACCTTGTCAGTTCGCGGAAAACCAAGTGTTGACCAATGTCGATTATGTTGCTTCGGCAAAGAGCCGATTCGGAGGGCGATTCTTCCTGTCAAACGACAACGAAACCGTTACGTTCCCCGGCAACGGCCTAAATCCATCGGGTAACATTCCGGGCTTTCCGAGTCCCAGTGATTCCGGATTCAGAATAGTTTCCCTAGAGAATACGTACGCACGAACGAGCAGTTGGCTGAACCAAGCTCGCTTGGGGTACGTCCGCTCAAGGACCCATACTGAAGCGATAACTCCGTTCAAATGGTCCGACGTGGGCGTGGCAGAAGGCGAGATGAGCGAAAACAATGAACTACCGAGCCTGAGCATTCTTGGATCAGTCAGTATTGCATCAGGGTTCCCACGAACGATCACACAAAACAGCTTTGTGTTCAGCGATATTCTCACCTTCGCTCGCAAAACCCAAACCATGCGACTCGGAGGGTCAACAACGAGATATCAAGATAATGTCAATCTGGCCGGACTTGGGTCATTCCTGCACTTTCTCAGTTGGCCGGATTTTTTGCTTGGCCTGAACGCATTCGGCAACGGCACACCATACAGCAACGTCTTTGCTTCCTTTGATGTGTTCGGACTGACAGATCGTGAATACAGAGTGTGGGAAGGCTCAGGTTTCGCAGCAGACGAATATAGAGTCACCAAAACACTGACCATGAATATTGGTTTGCGCTATGAGCGTTTCGGCCAATTTGGAGACAGGCTCGGCCGGAACTCCAGCTTCGATTTCGGCAAAGCTGATGCTAATCCTCCCGCAGGTGGGAGTCTTGATGGTTACATCGTAGCTTCAAATTTTTCAGGCATTTTGCCACCGGGCGTAATGCGCGCAGATAATACGTTCGGGAATTACGGTAAAGGGCAAAACTCGATCGCTCCACGAATCGGTTTTGCTTGGCACGCACTGGAACGTAAGGTACCGCTAGTGCTCAGAGGAGGATACGGAATCTATTACTCCCGAACTACTGGACAAGCGTTTTATCAAAACGTGTTCGGCGCGCCATTCTCGTTATTTCGCCTGAATACTGGCACGGCAAACGCGAACGCGACGTTTCAGGCCCCTTTCCCTAAGCCGTTTCCTACGCCGGATTCCTTTCCCTTATTTCCCGCGTACTCTCCGACTACCACCACGACCATCTATTCCGTTGCGCCCGGCTTTCGGCCTGCGATGGTTCATCAGTTCTCATTGAATCTTCAGGCAGAAATACATACAGGCTGGCTATTCGAAGCAGGATATGTGGGTACTCGTGGCACTCGGTTGGTACGTCAGCGATCTTTGAATCAGGCGCTTACGGCTTCCCCAAGCGATCCGATCAGAGGCGCAAATTTCAATACGGTTGCGAACATCTCCGAACGTGTCCCCGTTCCGGGGGTGCCTCCGGACTCGCTCGTAATCATGGAATCCGATGGCAATTCTTGGTACAACGCACTTGAGGTAAGCCTCACTAGGCGGTTGAGCCATGGTCTTGAATTCCTTACGTCGTACACTTTCTCCAAAACATTGGACACCGACGGCTCCGACATTAACTCGACGTCAACTGGAAATGCGCTGACTCTTGGAGACCAAAACGCTCCTAGCCAGAGAAGGGGAAGAGCAAGTTTCGATCGCACCCACCGGTTTGTGTTCAGCGAAACATGGACACTCCCAAGCCCATCGATCGGAATCCTACGTGCCGTCTTAGGAGGATGGCATGTCGCCACAGTAATCACCATTCAATCTGGCACGGCCCTCACGATTGCCGATACCAACGCCAACAACGTCTTTGGTATCAGCGAGGATCGAGCTCAACTGAGCGGCAACTGCACGAAGAACCAGCTTGTCACTGGCGGACCAACAGCGTCAAAGCTCAACAACTATTTCAACGCGCGTTGTTTCACGGCTCCGCCGGTGATCGGCGCTGATGGCATCGGGACGACTTTCGGAAACAGTGGAACGGGAATTGTAGATGGACCTGGCCAAGCGAATTTGGATCTGGCCGTTTCAAAAACAATAGCTCTAGCTTGGCCGCTTGAAAAAAGCAGTGTTCAACTTCGCGCCGAGTTCTTCAACGCTCTTAACCATCCACAGTTCGCGAATCCTGACACCAACTTCAGTTCTTCGACCTTTGGCGTTATCAGCAGCACGTCCGTAAATCCTCGTGTCGGACAGTTGGCCCTGCGATTCAGTTTCTAATGCTGGAGTGTTTTAACTCACCGGAAAAGAACTGATTGTGTTTGCCTAATTTTCTCGACCCGAACTCTGCTCAACCCCGACGGTACCTGTGAGTACAGGAAGAAATCGCACGGCTTCCGGGAATGAGCCTACCGTCGACCAAACCGGAGCAAGTCGGATAAGAAGTTCTTCATCCTCATTTGACGCGATATAGAGCAACCCGCTAGATAACACCTCAGAAGCGATGCGAAGTTCCTGCGCCTCGCGGGCTACCTGCAGAGCATAAACATGACCGTCTGCCATGGTCATGCAATTGAATCCTGATACGCCGCAGGCATTCCCCGTCAAAAACTGCGCCTCGGCATCACGCTGGTGCAGCACTAGTCGGAGGCGGACTTGATCGTAGATTCCTGGCGGGATTGCCACGCTTTCCCCGAGAAGTCCCGAAGCAGTGGCGTCGGTGTTCCCGCTCATTAGATCGACTTGACGTGGGCGCTCTTCGAGATCGGGAAAAAGCTCTAGCCACTCCGAGGAGTCGCCCAATCCGTTCCCTTTGGCATGCAGTTCGATTCCTCCCAGCGTCAAGAAGAACCCCTGGATTCGATTTGAAGCAGAACAGGCGTCGCACAGCGTAGTTACCTTTGCGAGCACTTTAACGCTAGTCTTTTTAATGGGAGGCGGGCAGGCCAGCGGTAAATTGCTTGCTGTGACCCCGATCACTGTCCCGTCGGGATTGAAACCTGCAACAAAACAGCTATTGGCGCATCCTGCCGTGGAGAGACACACTAAGGGAACGATAAGAAATGCAACACCCCCAAGCCTGTACTTCAGCGACAATCCCCGAAACAAACCGATCATCGGAAAGCTCTCCAATACTGAGCCGGCGCGGCGTAGAGACAAGGCTATTTCTTTACTTGAGGCGGGTATTTCTTGAGAAGTTTTTCGACGGCTTTGTTGATGTTTTTCTGTTTCTTCTCCGGCTTTGCTTTGGGGTCCAGAGTCTTGGAGGCTGTTCCCCTCCAAACCAACTGTTTTGCTGCAGGGTCGTACATGCTCAAATCCAATTGCCCAACGTATACTGTAGATGTTGAGCCGTACGTCGTAGTTGTAGACATGCCGCCATAGCCATACCATCCGCCACCCCAGCCAGGCCCGTATCCCCAGCCGGTGTTGTAGGAGGTGAACTCTTTCTCCTGCCCAAGAGCAGTTTGATAACCGACGTACAGGTCGGCATCATCTGAGTCCGTTTTGGTCAGCCCTTTCGCGGCGAGTTGCGCGTCAATGGCGTTTGTCAATGCCTTCTGAGTGAGTTCATCTGGCATTTCCGCACCTTTGATGGCCACCCACTTATAAGTCTTGAATGTCGAAAAGTCTTTGTCTTTGTCGAAGTCGTAGCGAATGTCTTGCGCTACTGCTGAACTTACTCCCAGCAGCAGAAAAACAATCATCAAGAGACCTAGCTTTTTCATTTCTTTAATACCCCCTTGAAGAATTTCGGACCTAGAATCGTGACCGGACGTCACCAGTTGTCGTCCGTACGAGTCCACGTTCTGTCTGGGTTGTACAACTGCATGTCTTTAAAGACGCGGAGCGTATCCGGGCCCAAATCTTTCTGATGAACATTCCCCTCGTAGCTGACAATGAAGGTCTCAACTCCTGTTACCCCGTATTCTGCCGGCGCGGCGGCAAGAGCAAATCCCCCGATCATGGCGCCGTTCACAACAAAGTCCATTTTCCCAAGCGGTGCCGCCGGACCTTGTCCTTTCAAGATTTTGAAGAAATATCCGTGATAAGGTTGACTTCGATTCGAATAGCCTTGCGTCAAAGCCTTGGCGACTCCTTCTCCAACTGGGCCTCCCCAACTCCCATCGGAATTTTGCCAAGCAAGGCCATCCTGTTTTCCTGCGGTACTGATGATTCGCTGCGCGTACTGGTTCACCTCTGCTCCGTCATGCTTTTCCAGGGCATATTGTTTTTGCGCCTCGACGTATCCCCTACAGATTTGAATGGCGTCCAGTTCATTGGCGCCAATGCGCCGCAAGAGCACCTCTTCACGACCCGCCTTCGTGTCAAAAGACCACTTTCCTTCTTTTTGAACAATGGGGATCGGAAGTGGCCAATCGTCATTGCCGACGGAGAGTATCGCGCGCTTAGGATTCTTGGGATCGACGTTTACCGAAGTTTTTTCGCGAGCTTTTGTCACAAACTCTTCAGCTCGATTTTTGTCTTGTACTGAATCTTCCGAGGAAACAAGATCCTCGCTACCCGGGCCGAGAATCTCCTTCAGAGCCGGCACATCAAAGTTTGCAGCCGCTTGTACCAGAGCGTCCGCTGCCTCCTTCGGCGTGCCAAATCCTTTCTGAGAAGACTGTGAAGCCCCTTCGGCTGCTTTGTTTGTCTCGCGGCCTGAGTGCCTGATCTCGGCTTTAGAGGCAGAAATCACGAATACGCAGGAAACCACGAACACGCAGCAAGCAATCAAGATGATTCTCTTTGTCACTCGTTTTTCCTTGATCATGAATTGCTTATCTCCGTCGGCCACCGCCACCGCGTCCACCACCACGGGATCCCATACTGGACGCGCCACGCGAACTGCTTGCTCGTGCACTGGCTCCGCTCATTCCTCCGGAGCCTCCACCAAAAGCCCCTCCGCCCCTTGATCCGCCTCCTGACGAAACGCTGCGGTTACCGACGCGATCCCCGCCGCCCCCGCCACGGTTTGCCCCAGGCCCATTTGTGCCACCGGATCCTCGATTGCCGGCGCTAGACTGCTGGCGGCCACCGCGGTCCATGGTGCCCGCCTGCGCACCCTGTCCTCTTCCTCCCAGTTGCCCTTGGTTCTGGCGCGCATTGGCCTGCCGGCTGCCCATGGAATCTCCGCGGGCCGCGCCTCCGTATTTGTTCGCAGTAGCTCTGTTCGCGTAGGGAGTGCCCCCACGATGCTGGGAATTGTGCTGCCAGCCGCTGCTGCCGGTTCGATTGCCACTCTTGTTCGAAATGTTATTCTGCCGATTCGAGTTATTCACAAAGGTGTTGTTATTATTAATGTTTATATTGTTGTTGCTTCCCCACCCGCTATTGCAGCACCATCCGCCGCCCCAAGCCGCGCCTACCATCATTCCCACACCGAACGAAATCGCCATGCCGGCAGCGTAGTAGCCAGGAGGCGGGTAGGCGATGGGGGGATAAGGGTATGCAGGAGGTCCGTATACGACAGTAGGTTCGTAGCTGGGGACGTACACAACGTCCGGCTTAGACTGCTCGATTACAATTACGCTCTTGTTTTCGACTACCTTGGTTTCTACTTTTTGCTGCTCTGTGGTTTCGAGGTTCCCCTTCTGCTGTGCCTTAGCACGCATGCGCTGCACCGCCTCCATCACGTCGGATTGCTGTGCCAGAACGGCGTTTCCGAGGTCTGTCGTCCACTGGATGTCGTCTGAAAGCCGTTTGACGACATCCGGAAGGGCCGCCAAGGCCTGAACGGTAGCGTCCCAGGGCTGCTTCATTACGGCGTCTTGCAAGGCTTTGTCTTTGAGACCCGGATTCTTGGTCAGCCATTGTTGCAGCTGCATGATCTCCAGAGGATAGGTGGACGCGGCAAGGACCTGAGCCAGAAGCGGGTCGGGGTAAAGGGCGATTGGTGCAACCAGAGAATCCAACTGATCATTAGGAATCTTGGGAGCCTGTTCCTCGGGAGCACTACCTTGCTGTACAGCCAGGTCTGGGCCCGCCGATGACAGCTCGCCAGGAATTAGTAACATGGAACACATCACAGCAGTCAGCTGACATCGTAGGCCTCGGAGGAAGTTCGCCATTTCGTTACCTTTACACTCACTCTTTGTGCCTTCTTGTTAGCGCATTCGTCTGATTCGGAGTACTGGCAAAATTACCAGTTAGGTTTTGAAGCTTATGGCCAGGGTGTCCGGCTGTAACTTTTGATAGTGCCGCGCGGACGGAAACCCTCTGGGGTAGGGTCGAGACCGAGCCGCGTGGACTTCATTCCGGCACCCTCGCGGAAGAACCGAACTACACTTAGGAGGGCGAGATGATGAGGCTAAATGGCTCCTGTAGGGTTCCGGTTATCCAACGACAATTCGGTTCTTCACTGCAAATTGGATCAGATCTGCGCTCGTCTTAAGACCGAGATCCTGCATGATGTGGTATTTGTGAAAGGCCACTGTGCGCGGCGTGACCTTCAAAACGCTTGCCACTTCTTTCATCGATTTTCCTTCTGCCAAAAGTTGAACGACTTCTCGCTGACGCAAGGTCAGTGGTCTGTGATGGCTCGTGCCCTGAGGATTGCGAATGAATGATTCCTGCATTCCCCGGGCAATCTGCGGGGTGATGTAGGGTTTGCCTCGAAGCGCCAATTGCATCGCTTGAAGCAATTCTGAAGCGGCAGATTTCTTCAACACATACCCGGACGCACCAAACTTCATAGCCTCGACGGCAAGTTCCGGATCTTCATTCATTGTCAGAAACACAAACTTAATGCTAGGCAATCTCTGCTTAAGTTGCCGGCAAGCATCCAGCCCATTCAGGAGAGGCATTGCAATATCGACGACAATCACGTCGGGCTTCAGGGCCGTGGCAGCGGCCACGAGCGCATGTCCATCGGCTACCGTCGCGACGACGTCAAAATGTAGCGCAATCAACCCGCACAAGGCTTCTGCCACCAGGGTGTGGTCATCGGCCAGAATCACGCGAGGCAGTTTCATAATTTCCTTCATTAGCCGTTTGACGACAAGGAATCAGCAAGTCTGGGCACGGCCTGCGAACTCTAGCACAAATAATTGACAGTCGACAATGACGTAATAAGTATTAATGAGCGCGGGCATACCGCGGCAATACTGATAAGCCAAACGTAGAGTCAACAGCAATCATAAAACAGGAACGTCGAGAATCTTAGGGGCGATTCAGGATGGCATGCTTCGGGTTGCATCGCACATCTCCACTGCGCAATTCAGGTCGGGCGGTTGGCCGCCACCTGCTGAGTGCGCCGGCGGGCAATTCGATTCGTCAAAGTCCTAGATGCAGAATATGGCGTTGTTATCAACACGGGCCCCAGCAGCAACGCAGCACCAGGATGAATCTCCCGGAAGATGAGGATTTGGGAAATGACGTCCAGGATTATAGCGATCGCCACTAGGTCGCGGACCGATGCAATCGAACTTCGCCATAGCTCTCGTCTGTGGGTTCGTTGGAAGACAAGACCTGACAAAAAGGGGGGACATCCTATCCGTGAGTCTCGTTTTCCGTCCCGCACGCCCAACAGGATTGCCGCTGTTGGCTGCAGAATAAATCGCAACCTTCCCGGCCCTAAGAGACGCGCCCACAAGTCGGCAAAGAAGCGTTGTGTGAATAGGTAAGGATCGCCACTCTGCATGACTCTTCGAATTGCCCCTGGTAGCGCGGACAAAAGAATCACAACGGCAATCGCGGTCAGGAGAGAGCTGCGCGAGAACGAGATCTTCATCTGCGGACCGCCTACCTGCGGGACGCTAATGGAAAATAGGGAATGAACAAACTGGCAGAACTTACAGTGACGCGGCGTAGGGGGCTATCAAGCGAACTTAAAAGTACGCCCCATTCCATTTAACTGCTTCAGGTTACGTCGTCAAGATCGGTAACGCCCCGGCTCAGATACTGCTCACCGACAAGAACCGATTCGAGACTGGGCAACAGTTCATTAGCGGCATCCTCCTTATGAACGTACCCACACCCCCCTGCTTCTAGGGCCGCTTGCACGATTTCGGGGTGCAAATAACTGGTCAGAAAGATAACCTTGCAACCGGGACTGAGTTCCCGGATTCGCCGGGCGGTTTCGATGCCACTCAACTTCGGAAGGCTGATGTCCAGGAGAACCAAATCAGGTTGTAGTTCTCCGACTTTCTGAAGAGCTTCCAATCCATCGGCTGCGAAACCTGCTATGCGCAGTTTGGGATGCCCTTCGAGATGGGCTTGGATGCAATCTCGCCAAAGTCGAAAATCATCGACGACAAGTAGACGGATTATTGCCATTCGCGTTTCCTCTTATATGCGTTAGGTTCAAAGGGGCCTGCGCTGAGCTCATTTCAAGGCAATGACCCCAGACCAGAGTCACATGACTGGCGATGGCTGGTCGTTGCCCCAGAACATCCTTGAATTTGCTAAACAGCGATAAGAGAGGGCGAAGCCAAAAGATAGAAGGTGAAAAACAAATGGTACTTCATGGTCAAATCGTATGAAGAAGAAGACGTTCCGGAGAGCGCAGCAAAACCTTTCCGCGGTGCTTTAGGACGGCGCCGTTGTCTTGCCACTTGCTCAACAAGCGGCTCGCCGTGGACGGGGTGATGTTGGCAGCACCAGCCAACTCCTCGTTTGTAGCATCGAACTCGAATCCGCCCGAGACTTTTTCCCCTATGGTTTGGGCCAGGCCGGCCAGCACGCCGGCGAGTCTCTGACGTGCAGTATGGCTGGTCAAGGCCACATGATCCGCGACATACCATGCCAGATAGTCGTAGGCGATAAGCAACGCATTTTCCAGCAGCCGCGGGTAACGGCCTGCCAGATTTCGGAGCGTGGCTCGGTCCCACACCAACATCGAACAATCTTTCAGCGTTTCAGTGCTGACGAGATACAGAGAAGGAGTTGACAAAAGGGCCGCGCCGCCGAAGATCTCTCCAGGCGTTAACCAAAGAAGGATAACCTTTTTCCCTTCCTGGGTATTGAAGAAGAATCTGGCTCGTCCTCTGGTCAACAGGAACAAGTGATCGGCGGGATTTCCCTGGTTTAGCACGACAGAATTGGAGGCGAAGTGCCGCTGCTTAGCTGCCGCCAGAATGACGTTTAGGTCAAGCGGGGAAAGTCCTTCAAGGAATCGGGATTTTAGATTCGCTGTTGCGATAGCAGGTTTCGAAAGAGACATAGAAAAGTGGATTCAAGAGCCTCGCTACCAGTAAACAACTCTGCAGCAGCAACATAACTTTGCTCATGTCCCGAATAACATCGTCTAGGCTCGTCGAGAACCTGTTACTTCTAACAGTAAAGACTGCTCTTCCAAAACGTGCCCTCACGCCTGGTTGTGATGACAACTGTTGAAAAACAAAAAACGTTACCTGCCAAGCGCACGGCGAATGGCAGGGACGAGCTCACTTGCAATTTTGGATTTCGCGACATACCCGAGGGCCCCGGTCGAAAGGCACCTACTCACGAAATCGTTATCGCTGTGAACGCTCAAGAAAACAATTCGAGACGTACAGCCTAATCCCCTCAAGCGGTCGACAGCCTCAATTCCATTAAGAATGGGCATGGATATATCAGTGACGATGAGATCCGGTTTCAAACGGACGGCCTCTTCGATCAACGCTTGCCCGTTGCCGACCTTGCCGACGACTTCGAACTCTGGTTCCAAGAGGCGTGCCTCCATCTCCGGGAAACGGGGGTGATCATCCGCCAATAAAATTCGTGCTCTCATCAATTGGCCCGCTCGATGAATACGCAGCCAACTGTAGGTCATGGCGTTCATGGAGCGTACCGTCTACCGCGCGGAGGCGAGTCGTCTCCGCGGCGGCGGCCCGACTGCTAAATCTAGGGTTATTCACAAGTCGCGCATCTAACTACTGTCAACAGTGGCAGCAGATGGCAAGGTGACCAAGAGGTTTGAGAAGGAAAGGATTCTGCACCCGAAACTGCTTCGCTCGAGTGTCGAACGAAAGTTGGATATCGAGAATGTTTTAGTAAGTGCCGCGAGGATGCTGAATGTGTTAGAATCTCGCACACAATCCTTAACAAAGCGACTGGAGTTGTCAGTACGGATTCGGGACATCAATGGCTTGTAAGGCTTGCAATTCCCAAAACTTGCAGCGGCTGGATGGTGAGCTTACGGCCAGTCTCCCCAGTCTGAAAGGCCTGAAGGTTCCTCCCATCTATGTTTGCCAGGGCGTTGTGGTCTGTTTAGACTGTGGCTTCGCGGAACTTGTCATTCCTACAAGTGAACTGCTTTCCCTCAAGAATGCAAAGGCGGCCTCTTAGGACTGCGGCCTAGTAAGCGCCGCGTTTTGGTATCAAAGGTGAAGTACCCTTTCTACTTCTTCGTTTTTCGGGGGAAGTTCTTGAAGGACTTACCGACGATTTGCCTAATTTCCTTGTCTTCATTCTGGCGAGCTTCTTGCGGGTCGTGCCATTCTTTCGTGAGGGTACTTTGCCAGATCAACGCTTTGGACTGGCAATCGACCGCATAAAACGCGAACTTTCCTTGCACGGAATACTACACGTTTGGAGCGAAACCCGCGGTAGATCCCGCGCCGATGCTCCACGTATTACTGCAAGGAGGGTTCAGGGCAAGTGGATGGATATCGAGCTATGGCCCGAAGCTGCTCTCGCATACGCACTCGAGCATCGAACATTCGAGATTTCAGGGCCGGCATAGTAATTCCTATTTCGAGCGCCAACTCCCGCTGACTCCAGCCCTCGAGCTTGATTCGAATAAACATCTCGACTAAGTGCTCCGGCAACCCGAAGAACGCTGCTGCAGTGAGCTCCTTAGCTAGGTATTGCCGCTCAGGATCGGGACGGTCATCGCTGATATTTGAAACAGGGTCCTTTTCACCCTCTAACGTCAGAGAATCAAGAGAAAGGTGAACCGGATGGAGTCGACGCATCCTCATCAAGGCTTCATTGACTGCAATGCGAAAGAGCCAGGTCGAAAAACGCGAGCGGCCTTCAAAACGGTCGATTTTTTCATAAGCCTTCAAGAGAGCGTTTTGGACGTTGTCTTCAGCATCTGCATGGTTCTGCAAGATTTTCAGAGATATGCTGTAGAGCTGCGGAGAATGCATACTCACCAGCGTGGCAAATGAGTCCGAATTGCCGCTTCTTGTCTGCTCAATTAGGAGTTGTTCGGCGTACCCGTCTTGCTGGTTTGCGTTTTTCACTTTTATTCCAATTTTCTGGCCAATCCTAGGCAGCAGGCCGGACATGGCGCCGTGGCCATTTACAATACAGGCGCTGTCGTTCTAGCTACAGCGCCTCGGTTTCACCCATGCCGGCATCCCGCGGTTCCACCGACCTCGCAGCCGGTCCAAGGTCAACAATCCATTTGGCGGAGCAAAAGATTGAACTTCAGGCAGGCTCACACTCGCACGAGGCGGTTCGTTTCATGAACTGTCAGAATTGATAGCGAGACGGTGAACGATGTAATGAGTTCAGATCGCTCGGCGAAGACGAAAAACGGGAGGACCATCGCGAGCCTCTCCCGCAAAGCTCTGGAAAGTGCTATGACTCGGCTTCCTGGTCAATCTCCAGCTTCAAAGTCGATCTGTCACTTCTGACAGTTTGAGACGCAGATGACCCGGCCATAGGGTCGTCTGAGCGCGCCCCAGCAAGCCCAGGTTCAGGAAGAGGGTTAGGCCTTTGACCCAACGAGGGTCATCTCATCGTCCCATCAAAAGAGCCGACGCTTGGAAAGCTTTGGGTCGGCTTGGCATATGCTCCATAGCATTTATGCTATTCTTGCCGCCTTTCGCATCCTTTCTGGGCGAGATCCAAGCCCAGACGGCGGCGGTCCGCACGCCCGGAGCGCATTCCGACCCTTCGAACGGGGATAAGCAGCCGCAGCAGAGCGTAACTCCTACCGTCCTTCCAAATGGTTCAGGGGATCAAGCGATTCCTTTGCCGAAGATCGCTGACCGTGCGGAGGAGTTAGATCACTTGCTACGTGAAATCAGCAGTCAGCTCACTCCTAAATCTGAACTTCTCGAGTCAGAAAGAAAGACGGCGGAACAAGCCGAAGAGATTCGTCGACGAGCGCAACAAACCAGGGAACTTTTGGCAGGCGTTCCGACACCGTTGGAGCTAGAGGACGAGCACCGCTATTGGCGCTCTCGAAACCTCGCATATGAGGAAGAACGCAGGCTCCTGACGTTGCGTGCAGCGAAACTGGAAGAACAAATTCAAACCTTGGAGACCCAAGAACCTGATTGGGTGGCCACGTGGGTCCACATTCGCGAATCCCGTGGGATCGAATCAGTTGTTGAGCGTACCAAACAGCAACTGGATAAAATTCAGGCGGCAAAGTCGCAGGCCCAAGAGCAGCTCAATTTCGCACTCACCCTGCAGAATGAAGTCTCTCAACAAGACCAGCAAATCTCGAATATCTTGCTCCGGGTCCGTGAGGCTCGCGAGGCCGAACGCAGCCGCCTCCTGGAAGCAGATAGTTCTCCTCTTTGGAAGGCTAGTCAGTTGCGCCAAGCGGATCAAACCATGGGATCCGGCTTTCGCCGGTCCTTTGATCGGTCATTCACGGCTGCCGGGGAGTTTGTGCGGGCCCACAAGCTCGCCATGCTCACACTTGCCGGTTTTTACCTCTTGGTTTTTTTTATTGTTATGAAACTTAGTCGGTCCGTTGCGACCGGAACAGTACCGGCGGTTTCAGCCGAATCTGTACATGTGTTGAACCGACCCTATTCGGTAGCTCTCTTGCTAACGCTGATCGGAATAGGGAAATTCATATCCTCCGCGCCCATTGGAATCGCATTCGTGTTTTACTTGTTGTATCTGATTCCGATATTACGAGTACTGGCCCCGTTGATAGAGCCCAGGTTGCGGATCTTCCTCTACGTCCTGGCTTCCCTCTACGCGCTCGAAGGTGTGTATCTATTGGTTCAGCTTCCGCAGCTCGTTAGGCGCGAGCTTTACGCTTTGCTTGCCCTCGTTGGTGTCATCAGTCTCAGCTGGCTTGCACGTCCTTCGAAACTGCTTCAAGCGTCGGTGAAACGCCGGAGTCAGCGAATGCTCGGCATCGCGATTCGAGGCATTCTTGTATTACTCGCCGTATCTCTCGTTTGTAACATTGTTGGATTTGTTTCTCTGTCTCAAGTTCTAGGCATGACTGCGTTGGTCGGCCCTTTCGTGGCCTCAGCCCTGTATTGCGGGGTCCGAGTCCTGTCTTTGATTGTGGGCATTGTCTTGCGCACTCATTGGGCGCGAACGCTTCTTGACATGCGCGTTGATGCAATAGACCGGTGGGCAAGCCGGTTCTTCGCACTCGGTGCCATCTTGCTTTGGCTCAAATCGATATTGCAACTAGTTACGCTCTACGACAGCCTAGCGGAAGGCGCTTCGAAATTGTTCACCTATCCCATCGGTTTTGAAAAAATTAGGTTCACCCTTGGCGATGTGCTTGGTCTGGCGTTCATATTGCTCGGTGGCTACTTTGTCGCTAACACATTCACTTTTCTATTGAAGAAGGTGGTTCTTCCAAAATTGCCCCTACACCGTGGCTTGCCCTACGCCATCTCCACTGTCACTTATTATGTTCTCCTGTTGGTGGTCGCCATGGCGGCTCTGTCCGGGGCGGGCATCGAGCTAAACAAATTTACAGTTCTTACGGGCGCCCTTGGTGTTGGTCTCGGTTTCGGCCTGCAGAATATCGTGAATAATTTTGTTTCCGGATTGATCCTGCTCTTCGAGCGCCCCATTCACGTCGGCGACACCGTGGACGTCGGCGGGTTGGTCGGCATTGTTCGCCGGATTGGGGCACGCTCCAGCACTGTGGTGACATTTCAAGGCGCGGAAGTGATTGTTCCCAATAGCAACCTGCTATCAAACCAGGTCATCAATTGGACTCTGTCGTCACAATGGCGGCGTGTGGACGTACCCGTTAGGGTTGCTTACGGCACCGATCCTGAAGGGGTGATTAAGCTGCTTGTATCCGTGGCCGAATCTCATCCAGGAGTTTTACTTGAACGCCCTCCGACAGCTTTCTTCATGGGATTTGGCGAAAGTTCATTGAACTTTGAGCTGCGCTTCTGGTCTGCCTGGCAGGACACGTGGTTTCAGCTCCAAAGTGATGTTACCGTCGCTGTCGCTAAGGCTTTGCGAGAAGCTGGCATTGAAATCCCCTTTCCTCAGCGGGATTTGCATGTTCGTAGCATCGGTACAACTGAAGCGGAAGGCTTTGCGGAAAGAGGAGTGCGCGCCAACTCCACGGGTGATTTGCCTGAACGGAAGGCTGTCGACTGACCAACAACAATTCCGCGTGAATTCGCGGGACAAACGTGCTTCAGGCGTGCGATGACAAGCGCTCTCCTATGTTTTTTGGCGTCTCAGTGACCTCGGAGCGGTTGGCTCATCGGCCGTGCAGAACGCGCGGGCAGTCGCGTACGCTGAGGAATGAGGTCAAATACCCATTTGATCCTGAGAAGTACGAAACGAGCTCCATGCCATAAGAAGAGGAAGGCAATCACTGGGAGTAGTAAAAGGATGAGCAAGGCCGCGATGCCCAACAGAACCGCAAGTGCCTCCTCCACCAAATACACGCTCAGTCGCGGCTGCCATACAAAAATGAATACTAATGTGATGAGAACCATCATCCCTGCCTTCCGGTCCACGCTGCGCTCCCTTCGGACGGTCTGAGGCCCTCAAATTCCTGACTACAATGGCGATTCGTGCAATCGGATTCGTAACCGACTTCATCGTTATGTCGATCCGTAACGTAAACTACTGTCTTTTTTGCCAGAGGAAGTTCGCTAGATGAATCAGACAAAGCTCTGCTTGTTCCTAAGGAAGCGCACGGGACTGTTGGATTTCTGCTTCTTTCGCGCCCGATAAGCGAATGAAACCTGCTGCTGCTGCGCACCTCACCGCTTGATTGTTATCCGATAAGTGGGATGCCAGGGTGTCCGCCAAGCGCGGATCGCCCCTCTGTGCAAGCGCTTCCAGAGCCGCCACACGCAATTTCCAATTCTTATTGGAAGCCGCTTCGATCAACGCGGCCTCTGTTTGAGCATCAGCGTCTTTTGCTAATTTCTGCACGGCCTCCACGCGAACGGGGCCCGCATAATCCTTCGAAATGACCAGAAACATCGCCCACCCGTAACCGGCGTAAGGCGCAAAGCCGGCGGCTGTGCCGAGCATCATCAGGGTCATCGCTTTGGGGTCTTTGATCAGCCGTTTTTGTTCCTCAACGGGCCCTTCGCCGCTTTTGCGCTTGCCTATTAGCACTTCGTAGTAGATGGCGTACCCGCTGGAATCTCCAAGGCAAAGCAACGCATTCGAAGCGGCAAAATCAACATGAATGTTTTTATCTTTCAGAGCCTCCCTCAACAATGGAATGGAGCGCACGGCGTTGAGTTGTCCTAAAGTCAGTGCCGCGGCTGCACGTACATCGGGCTCCCTATCGACAATAAGTTCCTCCGCCAGTTCAACTGCGCGGGAATTGCCTGGTAGTTGCCCAAGCGCGCGGACCGCGATGATACGCTGTTTTGCATGGCGACTAGTGTGTCCCTTCTCGAGAATATCCCAAGCAATTCCCGCAGGGGCCTGGGCACGCAAGGGTTCGTTGCCAGTGACAAAGACAACCGCCAGAAATCCGAAAACTACCAAACGCATCAACGGTTCACCCTATCTCACACTTCGCAAATGAGCCACTAAGCCGACGCATATGGCCGGGAATAGGTCAGGGCCATCCTAAGGAGGCAAGGCGGAACTAAGGACTGTCAGTATTTACAGGTAAATGGCTCTTGAGGCGGGTTCCACGATCATCAAGTTTCATGATCAATTTGCAGTGGCTCCGTTGTCTGTTAGAAGTTACAGTGTTCGCCTTAAGTGTGCTTTCCTTAACATGTGGACGGGTGAACTCATGACACTGCCGCGAGTCATGCTGGCCGACGATCATACGATCCTGGTGGAGGCATTCCGTAAACTTCTCGAACCCCACTTCGAAATTGTAGGCAGTGTGGCTGACGGGCGGGCCTTGCTTGAAACTGCAGCACAACTCAAGCCAGACGTGATCGTCGTGGACATCTCCATGCCGCTGATGAATGGTTTGGAAGCCGCTTCGAGATTGAAGCAGTTGATGCCAGCAGTGAAGCTCATCTTTCTGACGATGAACGAAGATCCGGACTTGGCAGTGGACGCGATGCAGCGCGGAGCATCCGGTTATCTGTTGAAGAGTTCAGCAGCTTCCGAATTGATTCGCGCGATCCAAATGGCGTTGAAGGCAAAATCGTACGTTACGCCCCAAATAGCGCGGGGAATGCAGAAGGCGTTTATCAATAACCCGCGGCCGAGAGTGCGCGCTAAGGCTTTGACCCCTCGGCAGCGCGAAGTCGTACAACTGTTAGCTGAGGGAAAATCTATGAAGGAAGTTGCTGACGTCCTACACGTGACCCCGCGGACGGTGGCATTTCACAAATACCGCATTATGGAAGAGCTTAGCCTCAAGACCACCGCGGAATTGATTCAATTCGCGATCAAATCGCGGATTCTCGTGCCCTGAGCAACGCTTGCTGGTTTGATTCTCTCATCAGCGGTTTTGCACCCCATCTCAAAAGACTTGCCGGGCCACACGTACCTGCAAAGTCTGTCAGTTCTGACAGTTTTTGTGTAACGGCACAGGAGCTAAGCTAGCGTGCGTTTCTAGTTGGGAATCTTTTCTTTCTAACACGCGGCGGGGCTGTGGTTGGGAAATAGCGGGGCCCATTCGCAGCCTCCCCGTTTTGTTTGACCGTTAGAGACGGCGAAGTTTGCATCCCTGTAAAAAACCTCATTGCATGAAGCCAAACTGACTCCTTCCACCAATCCAGCGTACCCTTTTGGCCAGGTACGGTGGATTATTACGATCCACTCTCTACCTCTACCAGCCAAATCTCATTGAGGTTCGGCAAATCGAAGCACCTCTGCCGCGAGGCGCTACCCATCATTACTCCTCGGGCCGGCGCCTGAGTCGAAGTGCGTTCGCTGAGGTTGCTCCTATTGGTCGGAAAACGCTGTTCTGATCACGAAGCGCAATCTTGTGCGCGTCTCCTCGATCCCGTGGATTCAGGTCGGGATCACGGCTCGCTGTTAGGAATTCTGTCAGTTTTGCCAGTTTCGGAATGACACCTTTATCTCCATCGTATGTATCGTTGCTCGAAACTGCTCGTTTCCGTGCAGGAGGTGGATTCGATGAAACAACGAGTTTTCAGAGTGTTTTGCAGCATCCTGGGCGGAGCGTATCTACTCAGCGTAGCCGCCTTTGCACAAGACAGCAAACCCGGGAAACTGAAAATTTCGGTTTCCCCCAAGCAGGCATACACATTTATCGACGGCAAGGCGATTGGTCCGGGTAATCGGACCATCAAGCTGGACGTTGGAACGCACCATTTGGTGGTGGCCAACTATGGCTTCAAATTCGTTGAACAAGACATTTCGATCGATCCGGATCATACTCAGCCGTTGGATATAAGACTGGTACCCACCGGCGCAGAAGTGCCGGGTCCCCGAGGACGCATCCAAATTGAAGTTGGCATGAGGCGCGCCGGTGATGCCGCTGTTCTCCTGAACGGTAATACACCGCAGTACTTCGTGGGACACGTCGACGAGTTCAACAACGACATAATCAAACACCAAGAGCTGATTGTGCCGCCAGGCAAGCATGAGCTGACCGTCACCAGATACGGCAAGGAACTCTGGACTGGTCTGGTCAGCGTTGGTGCCAACCAGCGAGTGATTGTTAACATCTCGAATGGAAAACAAGACACCAAAGATTGGCCTCGCGGATCGCATGAGCTTGGTGGCGGCGTACAACGCTTCAAGGCTGGGACGGCAAGTGCCACGATTGCCATCGCCCCCGTCAGCGGCACGGTTTCGGCCAATCCGCCAAATATAAACTGCAACCAAAACACCCAGTTGGCGTGGACCTCGAGCGAAACCGTCGAGGCCGATATGAGTGGTATGAGCCCGGTTCCAACGAGCGGCGAAAGAACAGTTTCGCCTCGACAAACCACCGTGTACGAACTAACGGCTAAAGGCCCGGGGGGAGTTGCCAATCCGAGCACTACTGTCGAAGTGAACGCCACCGTACAGTCCTCCGTGAGTGCCTCACCCACTGAGGTGCGCTACCGCCGCATCGGGGACAAGGTCATTGAACAGGGAAACACAACACTCAATTGGTCGGCATCCAACTCTGATGCAGCTTCCATTGATTCGCTGGGGTCCGTTGACACAACGGGCACTAAGTCTGTAACGCTTAGTCCAAAGCAAACGAACGAGGGACCCGTGGATGAAGAGTTTAAGTACACTCTGACAGCTACGAACGTTTGTGGCGGCTCCGATACCAAGACGGTCGCAGTGCGCTTGAAGGGTTCTATCGAACCGATTCCCGCAGTACTGCTTAACAGTGTCTTCTTTCCCACTGACTATCCTACGAAGAAAGACCCAGCGCTGGGACTTGTTAACAGCCAGCAGGAAGCGCTGCGGACGCTTGCGGACGGATTCAAAAAGTACCTTGAGTATGACCCGGAAGCGAAGCTAGCCCTTGGCGCTTATGCTGACGAGCGTGGTCAGAGCAACTATAACCAGGCTCTGACAGGGCTGCGTGCTCAGCGTGTCAAGGACTTTCTAGTCTCAGAAGGCCTCGCTGCTGAAAAAATCGACACGTCAGCCTACGGAAAAGCCAAACCGCTCGACAAAGCGACAGTCATTGACCTGCAAGCGCGAAATCCTAATGTGACTCCGCAAGAGCGCATAAATAAGTTCCGTGCGACTTGGCTGGCTTACAATCGCCGAGTCGACATTGTTTTGCTGCCGACAAATGCCGAATCGGCGCGCTTCTATCCGCAGCAGGCTGCCGATTCGCAAATTATCTGGCAGAGGCCGAAACCAGCACGCAGTGCGCTCGAAAAGAGCAATTAAGTACCGGAATGGCATCCATTTCCGGGGTGCCAGTGCCTCCATTTCCACGGCCCGCTCTGAAAAGAAAACAGAGCGGGCCATCCTTTTTTTGCTTGAGGTTTTAAATTGAATTGCCTGTTAACAAACTTACGACCACATAGATGGACCCTCCTGCTTCTCCTCTTTGGCGCATCGCATGGGGACCTTGCAGCCACGTCCGTAGAAGCACAAGAAACGAGAGTTAGCCAAGAGTGGAATTCTCGTTCCCAAACATCCGGGGGTTCTGCCGGGGATTCAGAGTCAGGTGTTCAACACGAGAAATCTCAAAAGCAGGCGCACCAGAAACGCGTGGCCTTGGTTGTTGCACCTCTCCCAATCTCCAGCCCAGCCCTGGGTTCGGGAATCGTGCCGGTGGTCGCCTATATTTTCCCCGCTAGCTCCAGCGACAAGATATCTCCCCCCTCTGTGGTCGGAGCTGTGGGTCTCGTCACCGATAACGGCAGCCGCGCGCTCGCTTTGGGAGGTGAGGTGTACTTTAAGCAAAATTCCTATCGAACCACGGCGATCTACGCTCGAGGGAATCTGAATTATGATTTATACGGGCTCGGCTCCGGCGACTCGCAGCCAAAACTACCTCTCAAACAGACCGGTCAATTAGCCTTCGGAGAATTCCTGCGTCGCACGTGGTGGAAACTCTTCCTCGGGCCCAGATTTCTTTGGGGAAGCTCGCTCATTACAGTTAGGCCAAACAATGTCGGACCAGTCCCGTTGCCACTCGATCTTGGACTCGATACCAATCTAACCGCCGTGGGTTTCCGGCTAAACCGCGACACCCGACCCAACCGTTTTTATCCGACTGCCGGAACATTTCTGGATTTCACTGCGGACTTTTTCTCTCGGGGCCTGGGGAGCAAGTACTCGTTTCAGAGTTACAAATTCAACTTCAACAAGTACTGGAATT
>Ga0307478_10000693_pt1 | contig 33034 bp, 31 predicted proteins | sample atmos_gasesECM4C_2_FD_203713 | JGI IMG/M metagenome (GOLD analysis project Ga0307478, IMG submission 203713) | Hardwood forest soil microbial communities from Morgan-Monroe State Forest, Indiana, United States - atmos_gasesECM4C_05 | ecosystem: Environmental > Terrestrial > Soil > Temperate...
AAAGTGTAGGAGCGCAACTCCGGATATGGAGCGGGCTAGGAGGCGGGACGGAGGTGGAAATCTCCTGTTCCAATCCATATTGTTAACAATGCCGACGTCCACAGATAATCCTATTCGAAAGAAGATCCTTCCTAGTTACGTCTAATTGCACGGTTCATGCATCGCCTTGCCGCAGGGACACATCAAATTGGACGGCTGAGACCCCGCGGCTGGGGAGCCCTCGGCCATATCCACAACGCGACGGCGGAGCAAAAGAATGAGAGTTGAACTCTTTCCCCGGACTCTAACACTGCGCCCGTCACTGGGTGCGGCATGATCAGGCTTTCGCAATGATGTTGGGGCCCGGCTCAATTGAGTGGGGCTCAAAGCGTTCCCCGCTGGAGAAGTTCGACTACGCAGCGGGTGATTTAGCATTGTGCGACCGTCATCGGGGTGAGTGGGTTGGACTCATGAACGTACCGCATCCAATTCCTTCGTCGAGAACTCAGGCACCGCGAACCAATTTCGCCAGCCTCGATTGCAACTGGCCTGGTTGGAACCCGAGCTCAACTGCGTCATTCTGATCCTCGGATCACGCTGGGAGTATGTGGTCACTTTATCGGCGATTCGCAACGTACGGCAGTGGAGAAGGTGGCAAACCTTTTGGCCCCAAGTGGCCCCCAATCTGTGTTCTTGCGTGAATTGATCCAATGACTTGGGGGGGTGGGTACTGAGGCTTCGATCCCCACCGCCCCTACCATCTATCTTCCTGGTAGATGGACACTTAACAAAAAGACGCGGGGGCAAAAAGGGGCAGATTAGGCCGATGATCCGGTTCCGTTTTTCTTTTCAGCGGCACGGGTGACAACCGGAATTCCGGTCCACAAGTCCGTAACTGGGAAGCTCCCCCTCGAGAACGCGACCTTATCAGGGTAGCGCGACTAGGTTTTACAACAACTTACAAGACCGCGGGGACTGCCAAAATACGCGGAAGTCGTACAAGACATCGTCGACTTTCCCGCCACTCAGCTCGTTCAACCAGGAACCCAGAATGCGGAGTTGATCGGGTTCAGCCGTCGTGAACAACAGTCCCATGCCGGTCTTTGAATAAACGACCTTTGCCTGGGTTTTGAAGGATGATTGTCTCGTGTAACCGAAAGCGTGACCGTGGCATCCTTCTCAAACGGATTGACGGTATCCATGTAACAGCCGTTCCTGCTGATATCAGAGAGCCGGCCCTTGATTCGGGTATCGGCCTGCGGATCGAGGGCTTCAACGGCAAAAGAAAAAGGAAAGCGGGGACAGCTGCGCTTTTCGACAAGCTCAGCAGGTGTCGCTGGTGGCTGACCATACGCCGTTTTGTTAAGCAGTTCCATTATTTGAGTTCCCGCCTTTGATTACATTCACGTGCATCGAAGGCCAACCTGGTCATGACTCTCACGCCCGCGCACCCTTTCGCTGATCCGATCGCAACACGAATGCTCATCGATGAACAATAACCGCCGACTCGGGGATTCCAGATTTCAGTAAAATGCCGAATTGACTGGGAGGCACCGGCTGGCTGAAATAATATCCCTGCGCTTCTTCACATTGGTGAGCCCGAAGAAACTCCAGCTCTTCCCGCGTTTCGACACCCTCGGCAACGACTCGCAGCTTCAGGCTACGGCCCATGCCGATCACCGCGGTCACGATGGTCGTATCATCGGGAGCGGAAGTGATTTGCCGGACGAACGATTGGTCGATCTTCAGAGCATCAATCGGAAACTTTCTCAGGTAGCTCAAGCTGGAATAGCCCGTGCCAAAGTCGTCGACGGCGATCTGTACGCCCCTTGTTCTCAAGGTTCTCAGCACAGAAGCGGCAGACTCGGCGCGCTTCATCAAGACGCTTTCCGTAAGTTCCAGCTCCAGGCTTTTCGGATCGAGCCCGGTCTCGCTGAGAGTTGTGAAAACACTCTCCAGAAAATTATCGTCACGGAACTCCATCGAGGAGATGTTCACCGCCATGGTGTACAGGGGCAGGCCCGCGTCTATCCACGCACGGGCTTGCTTGCACGCTTCCCGAATGACCCATCGGCCCATCGGAAGTATCAGACCGCAGTCCTCCGCCACGGGGATAAACTGTGCCGGAGAGACAAGGCCTCGCGTCGGATGGGTCCAGCGTATGAGGGCTTCCGCCCCTGTTATCTCTCCAGTTGCAAGCTTGACCTTCGGCTGGTAATGCAGGGCGAATTCTTTTCGCTCAAGGGCGCGCCGCAGGCTCTCCTCGATAGACTGCCGCTCCACGGCCCGGACATTCATGGCCGGCTTGAAAAACTGATAGCTCTGCCGTCCATTTTCCTTAGCTTGATACATCGCCGTGTCCGCATTCTTGATCAGCGTCTCGGCATCCATTCCGTCGTCGGGGGAAACACTCACGCCAATGCTGGCGGTCAGGTGAAGGTCGTGCTGGTCGATGGGATGAGTCTGTGACACCGCGTCCAGGATTCTCAGCGCCGAGATGGCAGCATCTTCTTGTTGTGCCATTTCGGAAAGCAACACCACAAACTCATCGCCTCCTTGCCGGCTCACGGTATCGGAGCCGCGCACGCAACTCACCAGGCGTTTGGCGATGGATTGTAGAAGCTTGTCCCCGATGGGATGTCCTAGGGAATCGTTAATGTGCTTGAAGCCGTCTAAATCCAAAAAAAGGACTGCGACCTTTTTGGTGTTGCGAGCAGACAAAGTGATGGCCTGGTCCACACGGTCGTTCAGGAGCATGCGGTTCGGCAAGCCGGTTAGAAAGTCATGCTGGGCGGAATGGGTCATCTCTTGGGCCATGGCGCGAGCAGCGCTCACGTCGCGAAAGACGATCACGGCCCCGGTCGCTTTCCCTTCACGATCATGGATGGGGGCAACAGAGTCTTCGATCGGCGTTTCAAATTCATCGCGCCGGATGAGAACGCAATTCGATGGCTGGTGCACGGTTTGGTTTTGCACCACGGCCATGTCCATCGGATTCGGAGTGGTTTGCCGGGTCACAGCGTCTAGAATCCGAAACACCTCGGCCATCGGACGGCCCAGCGCTTCCTCCGCCGGCCAACCTGTCATTTTTTCCGCGACGAGATTCACGAAAGTAATATTTCCAGCGATGTCGGTGCAAACAACAGCGTCGCCGATGCAGTTCAGAGTGACTTGGGCGCGTTCCTTTACGGCGAACAGCGCTTCTTCCATGGCCTTGCGTTCGATGGCGTAGTGCAAGGCACGCAGCAGCCCACGCGTCTCGATTTGGGCCTTAATGAGATAGTCCTGCGCGCCTTCTTGCAACGCCTCAGTGGCGAGCGATTCGTCGTCTAAACCAGTCAGCACCACAAGAGGGACGCGAGGGGCTGCTGCACGGGCCCGCCGGACGGCCTCTAGTCCGTGCGCGTCGGGCAACCCTAGATCGAGCATGACCATATCGAAGGATGCCTGCCCAAGCTGCCGCTCGGCCTCGCTCATGCTCTCGACGTGCGTCATCCCCATTTTATGCGCACCTCCTTCACTGAGCATTTCCCGGAGCAAACGGGCGTCTCCGGGGTTGTCCTCGACGAGGAGGAGCGACCTAAGCGACCTCCTAATCATGCGTTTTGTCTCTGCTGTGGCAACTTGACTTTGGTCAGCCAGAAATCGTTGATGCTCTTCACCAGGGCCTCAAACGCATCTAACTGCACGGGTTTGCTGAGGTAGCAGTTGGCCTGGAGCTGATAGCTTTTCACGATGTCGGCTTCCGCCTCGGACGTGGTTAAAATCACGGTGGGGATGGTTTTCAGGTTGGCGTCTTCCTTGATATGAGCCAGCACCTCGCGGCCGTCCATCTTGGGAAGGTTTAGGTCCAACAAGATGAGCTCGGGGCGCGGCGCTCCGGCATGAATCCCCTCACGCCTCAGAAAGGCCATGGCTTCCACGCCGTCAGAAGCTACGTGCAAATGAATGGACTCATTGGCATCGCGGAAGGCTTCCTGCGTTAACCGGACATCGCCGGGACTGTCTTCAACCAAAAGCACTTCTATTGGCATACCGTCTCCTCCGATGATTCCATTCATCTCTTCTCACTTTCTGCCAAGGCCAAAACGAAACGTGGAACCGTGCCTAGGCTTCGACTCGACCGAAATGTTGCCAACGTTCCCGCATTTGAAAAGTACATCCTGAGAAACTCCAGGCGCGTCCTCGACAAAGGAAAGGAGGTGGATCGATTTATTGCTCACGTAGTCTGCCCTTGCTGCGGCAGGGCGGCTCTTGTCAGCCAGAAATCATTGATGCTGCTCACCAATCTCTCGAATGCGCTTAATTCAACAGGTTTGCTCAGGTAGCAGTTCGCGCGGAGCTGATAACTTTGCGCAACGTCCTCCTCCGAATCGGAAGTGGTCAGGATTAGCGTAGGGATCGTTTTCAGATTGGGGTCTTCCTTGATGTGCGCCAGTACCGCATGGCCGCCCATCTTAGGGAGATTCAAATCCAGCAAGATTAAATCTGGCCGTGGCGCATGGACGTAGATCCCGCTGCGCGTCAAAAGAGCCACGGCTTCGGCGCCATCCGACGCCACCACCAAATGGAGGGAATTATTAGTACCGCGCAAGACTTCCTGCGTCAGCCGCGCGTCGCCAGGACTGTCTTCGACCAACAGAACCGTTAGCGGCTTGCTTTCTCCTCCGATGGTTTTCCTCATGAGCTCCTGCCTTCTTCCAGGGCAAAGCGAAACGTGGAACCTTGCCCGGGCTGAGATTCGACCGAAATGTTGCCGCCGTGCCGCTCGACGATCTTCTTGCAGATCGCCAGGCCTATGCCGGTGCCCGCGAATTCTTCCCGCTTATGGAGCCGCTGGAACATCCCAAAAATTTTCTCGAAGTACTGCGCGTCGATTCCCAGCCCGTTGTCTTTCACGGAAAATGTCCATTTCTTGCCGCCATTCTTGGCCGCAGAGACATGCACCTTCGGGATTCCCGAACTCTGATACTTGATGGCATTGCCGACAAGGTTTTGAAATAACTGTATGAGTTGCATTTCGTCCGCCAGCACAGGGGGCAGTGGATCGTGAGTCACCAGCGCGCCTTTTTCCTCTATGGCCCCTCGCAGGTTTATCAGTGCCTGTTGCAAGGCTTCTTCGCTGGAGATATCGAGCAAATCCTTGCCTTTTGTGCCCACGCGCGAGTAAGCTAGCAGGTCCTGGATCAACCGCTGCATGCGGCTAGCGCCGTCCACGGCGAAGGCAATAAATTCGTCGGCGTCCGAATCGAGCTTTCCTTTGTAGCGTCTGGACAACAGCTGCGTGTAGCTGGCCACCATCCGCAGCGGCTCCTGCAAATCGTGAGAGGCGATGTAAGCAAATTGCCCCAGCTCCTCATTCGAACGGTTTAGTTCCTCCACGTTTTTCAAAAGATTGGCTTCGGCTTTTTTGCGCGTGGTAATGTCGCGGACCGCCGCCGTCACCAGGATTCCTTCGGCGCTTTCCAGCGGACTCAACATGAGCTCGATTGGGAATTCGCTTTTATCCTTGCGCCGCCCGGTGAGCTCAATTCCCGTCCCGATTTGTTGCGCCAGCGCCTCTTCCACCGATCGAAGCGCATCCGCTACCAGCCGTTCCGCGAAGCCTTCGGGAATAATGTTCTTCACCTTCTGCCCGACAAGCTCATCGCGTCTGTATCCGAACTGCTTTTCGGCCTGCACATTCAGCAGCACGATGGCTCCACTCTGATTTACTACCACCATGGCGTCCGGCGCCGCTTCCAGCAGTCCGCGGTATCTGCCTTCCATCTGCGCCAGGTGCTTCTCCGCGGCTTTGCGTACGCTGATGTCGCGGATTGCGGCCGTCACCAGGGTTCCTTCTGCGCTTTCCAGTGGGCTCAGCATGATCTCGATCGGAAACTCGCTTCCATTTTTCCGCAGCGCAACCAGCTCGATTCCTGTTCCGATCTGTTGTGCCAATGCTTCCGCGGCGCTTCGTGTGCCATCCGCGATCAGCCTCTCCGCAAAACCTTGCGGAATAATGTTTTTGACCTTCTGTCCGACGAGCTCATCCCGGCTGTATCCGAACTGCTTTTCCGCTTGCACGTTCAACAGCACGATGGCTCCGCTCTGATTCACTACCACCATGGCGTCTGGTGCCGCTTCCAGCAGCCCGCGGTACCGGCCTTCCATTTGCTCCAAATGCTTCTCGGCAGCCTTGCGTATGCTGATGTCGCGAATGGCCGCCGTCACCAGCGTTCCTTCTGTGCTTTCCAGCGGGCTCAGCATGATCTCGATCGGAAATTCCGTTTTGTCCTTCCGTCGTGCAATCAGCTCAATCCCGGTTCCGATCTGTTGCGCCAGTGCTTCCGCGGCGCTTCGCGTGCCGTCCGCGATCAGTCGCTCCGCAAAACCCTTCGGAATGATGTTTTTCACTTTCTGACCAAGAAGCTCGTCTCGGCTGTATCCGAACTGTTTCTCTGCTTGCACGTTGAGCAGCACGATTTCGCCGCCTTGATTCACCACCACCATGGCATCCGGTGCCGCTTCCAGCAGCCCGCGGTAGCGGCCCTCCATCTGCCCTAGGTGTTTCTCCGCGGCTCTACGCACGCTGATGTCGCGGATGGCGGCCGTCACCAGCGTTCCCTCAGAGCTTTCCAGCGGGCTCAGCATGATCTCGATCGGAAACTCACTTCCGTTTTTTCGCAGGGCAACCAGCTCGATTCCTGCTCCAATCTGCTGTGCCAGTGCTTCCGCTGCGCTTCGCGTACCATCCGCGATCAGTCGCTCCGCAAAACCTTTCGGAATGATATTTTTTACCTGCTGTCCGACAAGTTCATCGCGCCTGTATCCAAACTGCTTTTCCGCTTGCACGTTCAACAGCACGATGGCTCCGCTCTGATCTACTACCACCATGGCATCCGGTGCGGCTTCCAGCAGTCCGCGGTATCGGCCTTCCATCTGCCCTAAATGCTTTTCCGCGGCCCTACGCACACTGATGTCGCGGATGGCGGCCGTCACCAGCGTTCCCTCAGTGCTTTCCAGCGGGCTCAGCATGATCTCGATCGGAAATTCCGTTTTATCCTTGCGTCGTGCAATCAGCTCGATTCCTGTTCCAATCTGCTGTGCCAGCGCTTCCGCGGCGCTTCGGGTACCGTCCGCGATCAGGCGCTCCGCGAAACCTTGCGGAATGATGTTCTTCACTTTCTGACCAAGAAGCTCGTCTCGGCTGTATCCGAACTGTTTCTCTGCTTGCACGTTGAGCAGCACGATTTCTCCGCCTTGATTCACCACCACCATGGCATCTGGTGCTGCTTCCAGCAGTCCGCGGTACCTACCCTCCATCTGCCCCAGATGTTTTTCCGCGGCCCTACGTAGGCTGATGTCGCGGATTGCGGCCGTCACCAAGGTACCCTCAGTGCTTTCCAGCGGGCTCAGCATGATCTCGATCGGAAATTCCGTGCCATCCTTCCGCCGCGCGATGAGTTCAATCCCCGTCCCGATCTGCTGGGCCAGCGCCTCCACCGCGCTTCGCGTGCCATCTGCGATCAGCCGCTCCGCAAATCCTTGGGGAATGATGTTCTTCACTTTCTGCCCGATGAGCTCATCCCGGCTGTATCCGAACTGTTTCTCCGCTTGCAAATTTAGTAGGACAATTTCGCCGCCCTCGTTCACCACTACCATCGGGTCCGGCGCTGCTTCCAGGAGCCCTCGATACTTGGCACCGGACTCCTTCGTCTCGGAGCTGTCGAGCTGGACGCTCCAGCCGGCTGCGCTGGTGATCAACAAACCGAGGATGATCCCGAGGACCAGAACTGTCTTGGCTCGCGTTAAGCGCCGCTGTGCGTCTGCCTCGCGTAGTACCAACAACCGCAACTCTTCGTCCTGCATCTCGCCAACCAGCCTTTGAAAGTCATGCATGATCTGTCTGCCAGATCCTTTTTCAATGGCGTCCGTGGCGGCCTGCAAACCATTTGTCCGTCGCAAGCCAAGGACGCGATCCGCGAGCTGGAATTTGTCAGCGACATGCGTCGCAATAGCATCAAGCCTGCGCTGTTGTACCGCGTTATCGGCCGTCATGTTACGCACGAGCATCTGGTCGTTTTCCGTTTTTGCGATACCGGCGCGATAGACATCGAGAAAGGATTCATCCCCAGTTAACAGATACCCGCGGGCGTTCGACTCCACGGTTTGCATTGCCCCAAGCAAGTCCTGGAGTTTCTCGAGAACTTCGCGCGTATGGCGCACCCATAAATCGCTTTCACTGGACTCGACCAGGCTGCGATAAGAGATCGCGCCCATGACCAGCAAAGCCAAAACGGCAGATCCGAATGCGAGTTGCAGCTTGCGACCTAACGAAGATTTCGCCTTCATTGCACACCTAGGTGGAAAAGGGGGTTCTATTTCGGACTCGATCCCGAGGGCTGAAGAGGGCAGCCCGTGCGTGCCGATTTTATTCGAAGGGAATCTTAGTTTATACCGGCCCTACGCCCGGTCGAAAGAGCTTTTGCCGCGAGGTGCTTAACGGGCTACGGCCCGTCTCCGCTCACCTCTCAGGTGCAACGAATTGAAACGCCTTTTCATGCGGCATGGTGTAACAGTGCGCTTCCGATGTGGCCAGGGTTCGCGCGACGCTGGCCGAGTCCAGCGGTCTGGAGAAAAGATAACCCTGGGCAAATTCGCAACCGAGCGATCGCAGAAGCGTCATCTGTTTGTCGGTCTCCACCCCTTCCGCCACGACCTTCATGCCCAGGTTTCTTCCAAGGCTTAAAACAGTTTTTACGATTTCCTGGCTTTCGCCGTTGTTTAGCATGTCCGTTACAAAGGAACGGTCGATTTTCAGAATGTCCAGCGCGAAGCGGCGCAAGTAACTCAAAGACGAGTATCCGGTTCCGAAGTCATCGATACACAAACACACTCCCAAATTTCTTAGTTCACTAAGAATTTGCGTCGTGCGCTGCTCGTCCCGCATGGTTACGCTTTCGGTAAGTTCCAATCTCAGGTTTGCAGGAGCAAGGCCAGTCTCGCTCAAGACGTGGCCGATTTGCCTCACTAGATCAGCCTGCGCAAACTGCTTGGCGGAGATATTGACGGCCATTGTAAACGGCGGCGCGGATGGAAATTCCAGGTTCCAAACGCAGATCTGACGGCACGCTTCCTGCAAGACCCATTGGCCAATCGATAGAATCAGGCCAGTGTCCTCAGCAGCTGAGATGAAACCCCCTGGCATTACCAACCCAAACTCCGGCCTCTGCCAGCGCACCAGCGCTTCGAACCCGGTGATGCGAAAATCGCTCAAGGAAACGATCGGCTGGTAATGGAGCAGAAATTCCTGCCTTTCCGTCGCACGACGAAGGTCCCTCTCCAGCCGGAACCGGCCTGACGCGGTCGCGTGCATCGATGGATCGCACATTTCATACCGCGCCTTGCCTAGAGCCTTGGCCCGCCCCATCGCCGTGTTCGCATCCCCGAGCATATCCTCCGCTGCGCTATAGCCGGTGCCGCTGAATGCTATGCCGACACTCGCCGTCGTGAATACTGCCTCTCCATCGACGTCAAAAGGCACCTGAATGGCTTGTTGGATTCGTTCAGCCACGCGAATTCCTTCACTCGCATTCTGGATGTTATCCAGCAGGATCGTGAATTTATCGCCCCCCACTCTCGCCAGTATGCCAACCTCCTCCAATCGACCGGCCATTCCTCCAACTTCCGCCGTTCGCAAAATCGCATCATCCCGTCGGATGGATCCCAGCAGCCGTTCTGCGATTTGCACGAGAAGCCAGTCGCCCGCGGCGATCCCCAGACTGTCATTCACCACTTTGAACCGGTCCATGTCGACGGACAACACCGCAAATTTATATTCAGGATGCAGCATTCCCCAGCTGACACACAGCGTCAGTCGCTCCAGGAAAAAGGACCGGTTAGGCAGCTGCGTGAGCGGGTCGTGAAGAGCATCGTAGGTCAGTTTGTCTTCCAGTTTCAGAATGCGTTCACCGCAGCGCAAACGTGCTTTCAATTCTTCCGCATCGCAGGGCTTGGTAATGTAGTCGTCGGCACCCGCTTCAAGACCAGTGACGACGTCCACTTTGGCCGTTTTTGACGTCAGCAAAATAAGGTAGGTATACGGACGTTCGGAGTGCCTGCGTATCTCCCGGCAAACTTCGATCCCGTTGCGCCCCGGCATGAGCCAATCCAGGAGTGCCAGCCGCGGACTATCGGGTCTGGAAAGACATTCCACAGCCTCGCGCCCGTTCTCGACGGCCACAACTTGGTAACCCGTTTGCTCCAGCATTTTTTCCAAAAGGCGTCGTGTGAGGGCGTCATCATCGGCAATAAGGATTCTCGTGCTTCCCGGTTTTTGTGCCCGCCGCGATCTCAGATGCATTCCGGCCTCCGAACGCCACTGAGATGTCCACTTTTAGCATCGGAAGCTATAACGAAAGTCAGCAGGTCCACAGGTGGCCGGAATCTTTCGGCCGGTCGCTGCTCATTACACCGATCAGCCGGCTCGCGGCCGGACAGAAAATACGTCGCTACGCTTCCCGCCAGCTTTGCCAAATCAATTGCCATCGCGGCGCGGATTTTGCCCGTCTTCGTCTTCAATGTTCTCTCCCGAAAGAAGTCCTGGGACACTGAGGCAACTCGCGCACCCCTGCTGGCAGGCGAACGACGCAAATTAAATGTGGGACTTTCAGTTCCTATAAGCTGAGTGAGAGACAACTAGCAGCCCGAGAAACAGATCGTTGAAGGGGTACAACCAGTATCATTACCGGCAGAATGCAAGTCAACCATTGTTTCCACCTAGGTATTTGTAACGATATGTAATCTGGGTCCCTGGGGCGAGGCTACCGGGGGTTCAAGCGTGCTACCCATCCAAAGTCTTTGATGAGCGATATCGTGAAATATGACCATAAATGCAAGCATTCTCGTTGCGCGTCTACCCGAACATTAGAACCGTCTAACAATCTCCGCGAAAGTCCTCTCAAAGAATCAAAAACTGTACAAAATTGGATAGTACCATTTGCTTTTACATGAGCAGGTCGCACACTAGCTGCGCGGCTGAGGTGGAAGAGATGTCCAGTCAGGAAGACTCTCTCAAATATGAATACGCGTTGAATCAGAGATGGACCGTCAGGAAAATGATTCAATGTTACGAGTCGGACTCGCGGTTGGGTTACATCCACGGATTTGATGCCGGCATTGATTTACTTTGCGCGCGAGTTAGGTTATCGAATCCCGCAATCGCCGAAGGCATCGAGGAGTTGGCCGCTAAAATGGCTGAGGAAACCGCAAAGACATTGCGTTCGATGCTAGGCGAGAAAGAGCAATTGTTGGAATCGCACCCGCGAAGTCGCCGCTTGACCGATTTGGTAGACGACCAGAGGAAACTCTAGGGGTACGAGTTCGGTCATCGCACCTCGCGGCCCCGCAGGAAAAAATCAATTCCTCCAGCACGTCCAATCAAAAGTAATTTTCATACTGGACCTGTCCGAGTCCGAACCGGTAGCCGCTTCCTCCCCTTTAAGGTTTCAACTAACGCGGGACAATCTCAACCAGTGTTTCCGAGTTCGGGCAGTTGCTATAGAATTCCAGTTGATTTAGGTTAACTCTTCGACACGCTGGAACTTCTTTTCCTTGAGAACCGCGACTCGCTCAGTCAAGATGATGACTGGAAAGCGAAATTGCTTTCACCTCTCCCAGTACCACCCCCCCTTTCGCGAAGAGCTTCATCGACATCGACCGATAGAAATGCTGCTCCAAAAAACGGACTGTGCCAGATGAACGACGGCAAACAGACTACCGAGCTAGGTGGGTGGCCCGAGCTGGCAGCCGTTGACGATTTGGGCGGGCTAATCCACGTGATCGTAGACAGCACGGACATGATGGTGGTAACGAATCTTGAAGGAAGAATTATCTATGCTAATCAACCCTTCCTAGCGTGTCTTCGGTACTCACCAGACGAGCTCATTGGGAAAAGCTTCAGCGGCATCTTGTCGAAGAACAATTGCTCCAAGCTACTGGAAGAAATCAATACACGGATGCATGAAAGTTCCGGATGGAAAGGCAAATGTCTCCTCACCGGCCAGGGCAAAGCGGACTTGTTAGTTGCATTGAAGGTCGGCTCGCTCAAAAACAAGGACGGCCAAGAGATCGGAGTCCTCGGCATCGCACAAGACCTGCTTGGTCAAAACCAGGCACAGCAAGACCTACAACGAAGTGAGGAGCAATTTCGCCAGTTGGCCGATCACGTTCGCGAGGTTTTTTTTATCTTGAATCCAGAGCCTGAACAAATGACTTACATAAGTCCCGCCTACGATGAAGTTTGGGGAAGGTCGCGGCAGGAACTCTATGACCGGCCTGCGGCGTGGATTGAGTCTGTCCATGCCGAGGATCGCAAGCAGGCCGCCGCTTTTTATGCGCGATGCATTCGGGGCATTGAGTCTGAGATGGAATTCCGCATCGTCCACGCGGGCGGGTCCGTTCGCTGGATTCGTGGGCGTAGTTTTCCTGTTTTGGATGGGAACGGCAAGCTCATCCGTGCCGTGGGAATTGCCCAGGACATTACCGCGCAGCATCTAGCCCTGGACGATATGCAAAGAACTCGGGCTGCCGCGGAGGCGGCAAATCGGGTAAAGAGCGAGTTTCTGGCCAACATGAGCCATGAGCTCAGGACTCCCCTGAACGGGATCCTAAGCATGGCGGAAATGGCCCTCGATGCCGATTCAACCGCCGAGCTGCGCGAATACCTGAGCATGCTGAAAGCTTCGGCGGACTCGCTCTTGACGGTCATTAACGACATCCTCGATTTTTCCAAGATCGAAGCAGGCAAGCTCGATTTCGAGCCCATTGAGTTCAACATTCGAGGCAACCTGGAAGCCAGCATGAAGTCTTTGGCGATCCGTGCCCATGCCAAAGATCTTGAGCTAAACTGCCGCGTGCGGCCCGAAGTTCCGAAAGTGGTCTTAGGAGATCCGCGCCGCCTTCGCCAGATCATCGTCAATCTGGTCGGAAACGCGATCAAGTTCACGGAGCGTGGCGAAGTGACGCTCGATGTGCAAGTCGACTCGGTCGAGCCGGGCAGTTCGCTCCTGCACTTCACCGTAGCGGACTCGGGTATCGGCATCCCGCAAGAAAAACAAACAAAGATTTTCGATGCCTTTACGCAAGCGGATGGTTCGAGCGCGCGCCGCTATGGTGGATCGGGACTGGGCCTGACACTTAGCCGGCAATTGGTCGAAATGTTTGGCGGGCGCCTATGGCTGGAGAGCGTCGTCGGGAAAGGGAGCACTTTTCACTTTACTGCTCGTTTTGAGGTGACGGCTGCTTCCAGCAAGGGCGCGCTGTTGCCAGAGGAAAAACTGGAAGGTGTGCGAGTGCTCGCCGTCGACCAGAACCCTACGAATCGGCGTATCTTGGAAGAACTGCTCACCGACTGGGGCATGAACCCTACTCTCCTCGGGGACACCGGGACTGCTCTCACACAGCTCAAACAGGCTGCAGATGCGGGTCGGCCGTTTCCATTGGTCTTGGTAGATGCGGCCATGCCGGAACTGGACGGGCTTAGTCTCGTCGAGTTGATCAGGCAAGACTCGCGATTGGAAAAAGCCGGGATCGTGGTATTAACTTCTGCAGGCCAGCGCGGCGATGCGGTGCGTTCCCGGCATTTGGGATTGGCTTCTTATTTGACCAAGCCCGCCGGCCAGGCCGAACTCCTCAATGCCATTTTCCAGGTTCTGGACGCCACGTTAGAGGCAAGCGCCCCACCCCCGCTGGTGGTAAGCCAAGCCGTGCCCGATAGCAAGAGGGTGCTTCGCTTCCTGGTCGCGGAAGACAATCTTGTGAACCAGATGATTGTCGTTCGCCAGCTACAGAAACGCGGGCACTCGGTCGAGGTTGCTTCCGACGGTCATGAGGCCCTGAAAATACTCAAGCTCGGTAATTGTGATCTCGTGTTAATGGACGTGCAGATGCCCCACATGGATGGGTTCGAAGCCACCGCCGCCATTCGCGAGATCGAAAGGACGCAGGGAGGCCATTTCCCAATCATTGCTATGACCGCCCATGCGTTGAAGGGAGACCGTGAGCGTTGTTTGGCCGCCGGAATGGATGGTTACATTTCCAAGCCTTTTCAGATCGACCGGTTGCTGAAAGAAATCGAGAGACTGGCTCAATTGATTCCTGCAACCGTCTGAAGCGGCGAATTGAAGATCCACCATCCCGGTGACAACCGCATGCGCGTGTCCCACGAAACGATTTCCCTTCTTTGAGGGCTCGCGGTCGTGTTCTCCTCTCCGCGTCTGTCTTCGTCGCCGATCATCTCCGGCCGGCAGCGAAGAAAGCCGGAGTGCCTATCGAGGACGGTCAATTGGACTGCCTCATCCTGGACGTGCGGAGCGCTCGGATCATCTCGTTTCTTTTAATGATCTGTACCGCCGTGGGTGCCATCGCGGTGGCGGTCCTCATACGAATATTCTGACTCCCAAGGCACGCTTCTCCAAGAAATTCGCCCGGCCCCAGAATAGCGACAATTGCTACCTTGCCAGCCTTCGAAGCCACGGAGAGTTTTACGCGGCCCGCTTGAATATATATGAGCGTCTCCGCGATATCGCCCTGAGAGAAGATAGTTCTGTCTGTTGCAAAGCTTTCGTTAAGTGTGACCACTCCGGCCAAATCGAATGAAATTACCGGAGCGGGCTCTATGGTAGACCTCATGGGTTGATTGGCCCTCCCATCCTGCTGGAACATTGCATGCCGAGCGGATTGGGCCATTCGCGGCTTTGCCAATTCCTTTTTGACATCGTCTAAGGTGCAATCCCGGAACTCTGCTTGCTCGGTCGTCGTAAGGGTTGCCCTTCATAGGATCGCATAGGAACCGAACTCAATTCTGTTCAATTTGGCACATACCGGGAAAGGGCGATTCTTTGGGGCGAGCAGTGTGTAAGGCTCCGTGCAACATACGGGGCTTTCTTTGTGCAGCAGTTGGTCACTCACGCTATCGGATCGCCAATAAAGGCGGAATGACACAGTGCCGTGATGCCATTTCAATATGGGCAAGTTCCGGGAGCTTCAGTCATATTTCCTGGCGACGCAGGAACGCTTTGAGAAGGCCAACACTCACGAGGAAAGGCGCGCATGCTTGGCGATTTCCAGGGAGATTATCAGACAAGGTCAAGACCAAATAGCTGAACTTAGAGCGCAAGTTTCTAAGGCCCGACAAACCAAACAAGGGCAAATCACTCAAGCTGTCGGTCGCTCAGATCGAGACTTTCGGCCAGATGAACGACCTCATTTTCGAGAATCCTAAACTGACGTTCGAGCAAGTCATCAAGAAACACGGCATCGAATTCACAGAAAGCCTAAGCTAAACGGTAGGTGTTAATGTGTATCTCGCTGTTGTCGTCGAGACCGCGATGGTACTTGACGAAAGCCACGCTTTCGACGAAATCCTCCTCGATCAGGGTATTGCGCGAAATCAGATACGACAGGAAGGCGTAGGAAAGCGCACGGTCGGTGTGGAGCGCCCGGATCATCTCGTTCCTTTCAATGACTTGTAGAGCCGTGGGGGCAATCGCGGTGGCGGTCCTCATACGAATATTCTGACTCCCAAGGCATGCTTCACCAAGAAAATCGCCTGGCCCCAGCATGGAGACAATTGCTACCTCGCCAGCCTCGGAAGCCACGGAGAGTTTCACACGGCCTCTTTGAATGTACATGAGCGTCTCGGCGATAGCGCCTTGGCAGAAAATCGTTCCTCCTGTTGCGAAGCGTTCATTAAGTGTGACCACTCCCGTCAAATCGAATGAGATTTTGGGAGGGTTCTCTATGTTGGACCTCATGGGTTGATTGGGCCTCCGATTTCTGCTGGCATATTGCATGCCGCGCGGATCGGGCTATTCGCGGCTTCGCTATTTCCTTTTTGACATCATCTAAGGTGCAATCCCAGAACTCTTCTTGCTCGGTCGTCATAAAGATTGCCCGAACTATGATTTCATGGGATACCGAACTCATTCTGTTCAATTTGGCACACCGGGAAAGGGAACAGCCAGAGATAAGTATATCTTGAGGACCCTCACTGTGAGACTGTTACCTTTAGCTAACTAAAGAACCTTCGCGGCAAAGTTGAAAGTGTGCCGGTGAACAGGTCAGGCACGATTGGACCGAAGAAAAAGGCATAATGAAAGAACATCTGGCACGTTGCGCTGAACAGCTTCGCTATGCGGTTCGTTATCTGGCCAAGAGTTCCTGCGGACCCCAAGTGAAATTGACTGGTATGTACCGCGACACTCACTTTGGAAGCATTTGCCAAGACGATCTTCTGGACGGCTCTTTGAAAAACGACTATCTGACCATCATCGGCTCGCTAATCAAAGCCGACGAGCCTATCGCTGCCGTTAACATCGCAGCCATGTCTGATGAACAGGCGCTGCGGGTCATAGGGCAAATCTGCTCTCTCTCCGAGGCCGTTGCGTACACGCTGGGTAGACAGAGCAATTCGGCTTAGGAGCCGTAGAACCACGAACATTCGGGTCTGGTTGCGGGCGCATCGGAACTGTCCTACTGGCTGAGTAAGCGGATTTGGCCGGAACAGTGGACTGAGGGCGGTCGAGAAACTAGAAGTGAGTCATACCCTCCGAATTTGTCTCGACCTGGGGTCGCACGCTCGCGTTTGACATTCAAAAGCACGCCATCACGATCACCGAGATGCCGGATCGAGGACTTAGTTCGTTCAGAAAAGGGACTGTTCAAAATCGCACAGACAGCCCATTTGGGGTCAGACGAGACTTGTTGCGGAGGAGACTCTAGTGACGGCGCGCGCAGGCGTTTGGAAGCGAAAGCGCGAAGATCTCAAGAATAGAAGAACTGCCCTATTCAAGAGGTACGAGAAGAGTCCCGGTGAGCTCCATCTAGCTCTGGAGATTAAGAGTATTGATGATCAAATCGCGGAGTGTACTCAACAGATTGAATGCGAGAATCGAAGGCTTGAGCCAGTTCGGGAAGTTCCGGTGTGGCCGTGATGTGCGGCATAAGTTTTGGATCTGTACGGTCATAAAGTTTGCCTCCACTGATGTTGGCAAGAATGCACGCAAGCGGTCTCCAGGGCGAAGAAATTAATTTGAGAAGTAACGCGTCGGGCTGCGAGGGATCGTGGTGGGTTTGCGGCCTTCCCGCAGGTTACTGCACGGTGTTGTATGGTACTTGGCAAAGACCTCGTTGTTGTTCTTGATTCCGACTTTCCCCCTTCCTGCTCTGCGAGATTGAACTCAAGAAGAGCAAGGTGCCTCAGAGATACCGATGGAGGCCATCGACGCTTCCATCGTTCTAGAGTTTCTTCGGCTTCCCGCTCGGATGGAAAGACGATCTCAATTTGGGCGTTTCCTGGACATGTTCTCACTTGCGTGTCGGAGTTGCGCACGGATGTACAAAACGGAACAGCAAGTAGCGTTGTACAAAAGAGGACAGCGGAGAACCTGGAAATTACCAAGAATGTCCTACAGTGCACATCTCGAAAGGATGGTGTAAGGAGACTTGGCAGCCTGCTCACTTAAGCTGTCGGACGGCATGATCGCCGCTGCAAGAAACCTAAAGTGGTGGCTGGTTTAAGTCTTTCAACAAAAGTGGGGATGGAAGGGAATCTTAGGACCTGGGGCATAACACAAAGGAGCAAAAAGTTGTCAAAACCTGCAGGGCGAACAGGAACGGTGAAAGTCTTTATCGCTGACGGTAGTCAAATGAGCTGCCAATTGATAGCGGCGGCCGTACGACGGGGTCGCTTTCGGACCCGCGTGGTCGGCTACGCGACTGACGCGGCTGGAATTCGCGAAGGACTCGAAGATCGCGATGCGGACGTTGCAGTGATTGGGGCTCGTCTTGAAAACGAAGACCTGGCTGGTTTCCAGGTGACGCGAGAGATACGGGCATCACACTCTAAGCCGAGTGTCATCATAATACTCGATTCGAACAAACCAGCCATGGTCGTCGAGGCATTCCGAGCAGGAGCCAGCGGAATATTTTCACGGGATCAATCTTCGGATCTGCTGTGCAAGTGCATCCACGCAGTCCATAAAGGGCAAGTGTGGGCGAGCAGCAAGGAATTGCATTACCTGATCGAGGCGCTGGGCCCGGCAACGCTCGCAAGGACAATTACTGTACGAGGAACGGCCCTGCTGACAAAGAGGGAAGAGGGCGTTGTCCACCTGGTGGCGGAAGGTATGACCAATCGTGATATTTCTCATGAACTGAAATTGAGTGAGCACACCGTTCGGAACTATTTATTCAGAATCTTCAACAAAGTAGGAACTTCGAATCGACTCGAGCTGGCTCTTTACGCGATCGACCGGAGAGAAGGCCTCGAGCAGCAGAATACTGTGACCGCTATGGATGAGTCGCAGACAAGCACGAATCAAGTTGTTTCCTCAAGGCGAGCCTGATCGGAACGCCCCACCGGGCGAGATTCAGTTGTTCTTCCTCATGAATTTATGAACGAGTACTGGTGTATTGAATTTTGCCGCGGGATTAGCGTGTGTTAAACGAACATATATTATCATACAGATTACCAGCGTGCCTGGCCGCTCAGTTTGTCAAGATGAAAGCCGTAAGCAGGTCAGCGATCTCGTTTTTCGTCTCAGTTTGCCAACACTCAGCAGTATTCCCGCTAGCCAGAGTTTCGGTCAAAGGGCGTGGATGTTCTGTAAGTACAAAAGTGAACAGAGACATCCGTACCTAAAAATGGCCGTCAACGTCTCAAGACGTTTGGGAGGTATTTTGATGACTTTCCTTCTCTTGTCCGTTCCTACGAACGCAGCTAACGTGCAACTCGAAAGAATGGCGGGGGTGCCAGTTGAATCTTGTACGCCCAGCGAGAAAAACCCTCCGGTTCGTGCTGCAAACAGGAGTCTCATTCTGGTGGACGAATGGGAGTGGGGAGCAACGCCAGGGAGAAGGCCGTAGCCGTGACGTTAGCGAGCACGGCGCGTTTGTTTTTGCATCTTGTTGTCCGCCCGTTGGCACGAGTCTGACGCTCAAGATTGATCTAGAGGGAATCCCCGATGAAATCGGGCGCCTCCCAGTCGAGGTAGAGGGCGAAGTGCTTCGCGTCGAGCAGTGTCCCGCTGAGCGGGGAATGCTGACGGGTGGTTTTGCGGTTCAATATTGAAGAGATCGCCTGGATTGAACCAGAGGACCGATCTCTGAAGGAATTTGGCAGGATGAATCTGCCAAGGTAGTTGCGGACGGCGAGAAGCAAGGCAATGCCATCAGTGTTAAAGCCGACCGTAAGTCGAATGTAATTAATGGCTTGCAGGATTTCAGGCTGTAAGTCACAGGGCGGAGCTCTATGCTTTCTGTGTCAATGGCGGCGGCGGATCCTGTAAGTAACGCTTCCTGGTATGCGCTCTACACTCGCCATCAGCATGAGAAAATGGTGGATCAGGTTCTAACCAACAAGGGCTTTAGCACGTTTCTTCCACTTTACGCAACCAGCCACAATTGGAAGGACCGGACTAAGGCACTGTCGTTGCCTCTTTTTCCCTGTTACGTGTTTCTGAAAGGGGGCATTGAGCGGCGGCTTCAGATCCTCACAACGCCAGGAATATATGGCCTTGTGTCCAGTGCAGGCCAGCCAGCACCGATTCCGGACATTGAAATCGAGGCGATTCGGCGAGTTGTCGAAAGCGGCGCGCGCGTGGAAGCGCACCCTTACCTTAAATGCGGAAACTGGGTGAGGGTCAAGTGCGGCCCTTTGACAGGGATCGAAGGAATCCTGGTACGGAAGAAGAACATTTCACGGCTAGTGCTATCGGTGGAGATATTGGGGACGGCGGCGGCCATCGAAGTTGCCGCATTCCAAGTTGAGGCAGTGAAAGGCCCGCGGCTAAAAGATTCAAGCAAAGGCCCTGCAGCCGCCTCGGGACACATCCGTGCTGAAGCCACAGCCTAGCCTAATCGGGTGTACGGACGGCCCGGATCGGCGAAACGGGAATGCCAAATCAACAGAAACAGATGAGGATGCAAGACTTTAAGTCGAAACGAGACTTGCAAGCGAGGGTGCCATGAGAAGGTGGCTGTATCTAACGGCAGCAGTTTGGCTAGTGTTGTTTTCGATTTGCGCGCAGGCTCAAGGACAGGCACGGAAGGACATTAAAAGCGAGAGCGCCAAAGCACTGACCGCAGGAGACATCGCGTCGCAGCCAGCGAAGAAAGCGGCCGATGATCCGAATTACTCGATCGCCCCTGAGGATGTGCTGACCATCGACGTTTGGAAAGAGCCAGAGATCTCCCGAACTGTCCCGGTACGCAGAGATGGCAAGATTTCCCTGCCATTGCTAAACGACTTGCAAGCAGCCGGATTGACTCCTACACAACTAAGCGTAGAGATTGTGGAAAGGTTGCGCGCGACGATCGTCCATCCGCAGGTGACAGTGATCGTGGCGCAGATGAGCAGCCTGCGGGTCTACATTCTGGGCCAAGTAACTCGAGCAGGAGCTTATCCATTGGTCCCTGACATGACGGTGATGCAAGCCCTCTCGATCGCGGGGGGATTCACTCCATTTGCCAACTTGAAGAAGATCTACGTCATGCGCAGCGAAAATGGCGTGAGCCATATATTCCCAATGAACTACAAGGAAGTGATCAGGGGGCGCAAAACACAACAAAATATTCCTCTGAAACCTGGCGATACGATTGTCGTGCCGTAGGGAAGAACATGACTAAACTGGCTCACGTTCTCTATTGTGTGATTCTTGCGGTGATCTTATGTGCGGCTGCGGCTGCGGTCCGGGCACAAGGAACTGATGAGACCAAGCCTGAGGCTGGCGTGCAACCCGTGGCACCTTATCAACCACCTCTGCCGGCCGGGAGCACCGGCATATTGGCACTGAACCCGAGCTCCGAAATCCCGGTAGCGGGGGGTGATCGGCCGTTAAGCGGCGTGCAGGAACAGACTCTCGGTCCGAATTTGGGAGCCAGCAACGTGCTGGTTCCGAGCTTCACCGTGGTGTCGCAGATGGCCACAGGCTCTTCCGGGTCAGGTTTTTCCCAGCCGACAGCTTTCAACTATCTGCTCGCTACATTGGATTTGAACCGCGCCTCAGATCGATCCGAACTGCTGCTGCACTATACGGGTGGCGGAATGTTCTCTTCATACTTAAACGCGGCTGTCCAAGAAGTGGAAATCACTTACAGCTACAAATGGCAACGCTGGACGCTACTGTTGGGCGATGACGCCAGCTATCTCTCGGAATCACCGTTTGGGTTTGGAGGCCTCGGAGGCCTGGATTTGCTCACGGGCAACTCTCCATTCGGCCCGGGCGGCCCTCTGAGTTCCATACTGGGTCCCAACCAAACGATTCCAACAATCATAGTTCCAAGATTGAGCAATACGGCCGTCTCGCAAATAGAATACACACTCAGTCCACGTTCTTCGTGGACTGCTTCCGGGACCTACGGGCAATTGGATTTCCTGGGTGTGGACTACATCAATAGCACTGAAGCGCAATTTCAGACAGGCTACAACTTCTCGCTCAGTCCGCGGAGTTCGATCGCGGTGATCTATCGCTTTGATGACTTCCGATTTACGCAATTTTCTCAGTCGATCGAGAACCACGTAATGGAGTTTGGCTATGAACGCAACGTGACCGGGAGACTGAACTGGCATCTGGCCGCGGGTCCGAGCGTGGTGATGCTTCGGGGGGTGCTGACAGGTTACGAAAATAATGTTTCGTGGGATGTGAATGGCGCACTCAGTTACAAGATGGATCGCGGGACGCTGGAGCTTAGTTACGCACACCTAGTGACTGGAGGCAGTGGAGTATTGGTCGGGGCGAACACGGGGCAGTTACAGGCGACAATAGAGCGAACACTGAGTCCGAGGTGGCAAGGTTCGGCGTCGCTCGGCTACGCAACCAATCAGAGCCTGATACCAGCCAGCGCGAGCTTGGCAAACCAAAACTACAATTCCTGGTATGGCGTGGTTCGACTCAATCATCAATTCCGTCCTGGAGCTACCCTTTTCGTTAGTTATGAAGCACAGCTGCAAGCCGCGAACCCCGCCGGTTGCGGCACTCCGAATTGCGGAGCCACCTCAATTGCGCACGATTTTTCCGTCGGTTTCAATTTCAGCCTGCGACCGATCTCCTTGCGATAGCAGGGACGAAAGGCACGTCAAGCCCGCGCGAGCCGCCGAGCCGGAAATAATGCGCGACGGTTCGATTGGGAGGGATGCCAGAGCGTGAATCAAAAGCTTGATTCCGTAGCAAATGGAAGTCTAGACCCATAGGCCCAAAAGAAAAGGTTCACAGAGAGGCGAGCAATGTCAGACAGACTTGAGGAGCGGGTTCCGCGCGGATGGGAAGAGTATTTCGCCATCATAGTGCGACGGCGTTGGTGGATATTGCTTCCACTGTTTTTGTGCTGGATCGCCGTATGGGGAGGCAGTTGGTCTTTGCCGACCACGTACACGTCCGATGCGCTGATCTCCGCGGAACAGGAAAAAGTGTCGGACCTGTACGTCATGGAGAACGTCAACGTGAATCTTCAAAATCGTTTGCAGAGCACTACGCAACAAGTTTTGGGCTATGCCAGCCTGAAGAAGATCATAGACCGCTTTAAGCTCTATGATTCACCCCCCAAGATGGGCGGCTTTTTCAAGCCCAAGGATCCAGTCGATCAAATGCGGGGCGACATCAAGATTGAGCTAGTGGGCGCGCCCGGATATCGTGGAGAGTTCTTTACTTTCAAGATTCATTATTCGGCTGATACACCCGAGCTCGCAAAGCAAGTAAATACCGAGCTGACGTCCTTGTTCATCAACGAAAATGTGAGGGCTCAGCGACAGCTCTCCGAGAATACGACAGCTTTTCTCGATAGCGAACTGGCGGACGCGCGAATCAAAATGCAAGAACAGGAAGCAGAAGTGTCCGCGTTCAAGACTAAACACGCGGGAAACTTGCCGGGCCAGTTACAAAGCAACGTGCAAATCCTGGCAGGCCTGCAAGCACAGTTGGCAAGCACTCAACACGCGTTAGACACTTCGAAGCAACAGAAAATCTATCTGGAATCATTGCTGCAGCAGTATCAATCGGCTCAAGCGAGTCTGGGTGGAGACTCAAATCTGATATCAACGCAGGCACTGGATAAGGTGCTTCAGGATTTGCGGCTTCAAATCCAGAATTTGCGCACCCGCTATACTGACGGTCACCCAGACATAGTGGCGCTTAAGGACGAGATCGCCAAGACTGAGGCCTTAAGAAAGCAGACTGAAGCTGAAATCGCGACTACTAAACAGACGGTGAAGCCAGCGAGCTCGATTGATTTCTCCGCGGCAGAAGGAGTGCAGCGGGGCTCACCGACTGCCATCATGCAGCTCCAGAGCCAGCTCAAGGCCAATCAATTGGAGATCCAGAATGAGCAACAGCACGCGAACGAGCTTGAGTCACAAACCACCGTGTACCAGGCTCGGCTCAATCTGACTCCGGAAACTGAGCAAGAGCTGACGGTGGTTTCCCGCGGGTACGAAGAAGCCAAATCCAATTACAACTCGCTCCTCCAGAAGCAAACGCAATCGCAACTTGCCACTAGCCTTGGACAGCAGCAGCAGGGTCAACAGTTTCATATCATCGATCCGCCAAAGTTGCCAGACAAGCCTTCGGCGCCAAATCGTTTCCTGATCAGTTTAGTTGGCTTGGCGTTGGGGGCCATGCTCGGCTTGGGTGTTGCCACTTTTCTAGAATTAACCGATGTGCGCTTCCGGCAGGAGAAAGATCTGGAAGGAATTCTTCCTGCCCGCATGCTGGTGGGTATCCCGCGCTTGAGCACAGCAAAAGAAGACCATTCCCGCGTTATCGCACGCTACTTTGAATGTGGAGCAGCGGCGGTAGTGGTTTTGTTGATTTTCACCGGAAATCTCTATACATATTACAACGGTTAAGCGGTGGTGGTAATGAAAAGCTACGGTCTTGATTCGAAACCCTTTCCCTGTGAACTCCCGAGCGATTGGCACTGCGGCATGAGCTGGGCGTTTCTTGTCGGAAAGGCAACTCAGAATTAGGAATGGAAACCAATGAGCCAGTTATTTGAAGGATTCAGCAGAGCAGCAATTCGACAGAGCCAGCGGGAAACTGTCCCGGTGGACTTGGGTCCAGCTGAACTGGGCTTACCCGAGACCTCACCAACGACCGAAATGCTAGGCACAGCGATGCCGGGGGGCGCTGGTTCAAGAGGCACAGCCGAGATCAAGAAGGTGGTCGACGACAATAAGACTCGTTTGGTGATGGTGCAACCGCCACCCGCATCGCGTCTAGTAGCCTGGAGCGATCCCAACAGTCTGGGAGCGGAAAAATTTCGAGCGCTAGCCGTTCGGCTCGACGATATTCGCAGGCAACACGAGCTGAAGTCTGTGCAAGTGACCAGCAGCGTGATCAACGAGGGCAAGTCCTTTGTGGCCGCAAATCTGGCGGTGACGCTGGCCAAGTATTCTGGGTCCAAGACGCTGCTGATTGAAGGAGACTTGCACCGACCGACGCTGGCATCGATGTTCGGCTTAAAGGATTTGCAAGGACTGAGCGACTGGTGGACACTCCGAAACCAGGAGCTCGCGCGCTGCCTGCTTCGGTTCGCCGGCTCGAGGCTATGGTTTCTGCCAGCGGGCAAGCCCTGCGACCGGCCCTCGGAAATCCTGCGATCGGCCCAGCTTGCGGAAGCCTTTACGGAGCTGACGGGTCAATTTGATTGGATCGTCGTAGATTCCACACCTATGCTGCCGGTGATTGATGCCAACCTCTGGTCGAGATTAGTGGATGGGACGCTGCTTGTTGTACGGGAGGGCGTCGCGCCGCTAAAGGCTTTGAAAAAAGGGTTGCAGTCCCTCGACCGTCCGAAGTTGATCGGTGTGGTCGTCAATGAGGCTTCTGACTTCGATCAAATCGACTACGACGGACAATATTATGGCGCTCGAAAGTACGGAAACAACGGCTCGAAAAAAGTGTGATAGCCCAGAGGTCTTCGAGAGATTGTCGCTTTGTCTGACAAATCCGAGTCTCGTCGCCATGCTCGCGCACGGCAACATTGTAAACAGTCCAAATAAACCGCACAGACTCGCGTCACCACTTTCGAAATAGATTTCTTCAGGAATCGCTTCAGCCGCCCGTACGAAATCGCGTAGGATGACGTACTCAATATTCCCGTTCGTTAGCTATCTCATCTCGATCAGCATGAGAAGCGCCTTGTCCCCTTTCGCCGACGATAACGCGCCGTCCGTCAAGAGTCGGGAGAGAGGGCCGTCTACACTTGCAGGCATAACTTGGGAGAAACATGTTTCTGGCGAAAGACCGCAGACCGGCGCATGGTTTGCTGCACTCTCGCTGTCAACATTAGTGATGATTCTCTATGCGCCAGTACTCGCATCGCTAGCGCGACAATGGTGGGGCGACCCGAACTACGGGCATGGATTCTTTGTTCCAGTATTTGCGGGCTATGTTCTTTGGAGCGAGCGTGATCGGTGGAGCGCAAAGCCTTTCCGCCCGAATAATGTTGGTTCGGCGATCATGCTATTCGCCATTGGGCTGCGGATTCTCGGGATGCTTGGGGCTGAGCTGTTCATGGCGCGGTTGTCCTTGGTGATTTTGATCTCAGGAATCGTCCTGTTTCTCGCGGGCCACCTGGCGCTGAGGTCGGTTGCATTTCCGCTCGGCTATCTGCTGTTTATGATCCCCTTGCCGGCAATCGTGTACTACCAATTGACACTTCCGCTTCAGTTGTGGGCATCACGATTGGGCGCGACCGGTCTAGTCGCGCTCGGGATTCACACCGTGCGAGAGGGGAATCTACTCATTCTGCCGAACTGCACGCTCAATGTAGTCGAAGCATGCAGTGGCATTCGCTCGTTGCTTTCTCTGCTGGCTGCAGTGGTCGCCTACGGATATCTGGCCGAGCAGAAAACCTGGAAACGAAGCGTGTTGGCGATGGCGAGCATTCCCATCGCAATCGCGACCAACGGTCTGCGTCTCGTCGCGACGGGTGTGCTGAGCTACTTTTTCGGGCCGAGCATCGATTCCGGTGTGTTGCATGTAGCTCTTGGCCTCGGGTTTTTCGCGCTGGCTTTTATTTCGATCCTGCTTATCCATAGGCTTCTTGGCCTGCACGAGAGACAGCAAAATCCCTTACAGGTTTCGCCGTGAGTTATCTGAGAGTCGCCGCGGCCGCAATGCTACTTGTGGCAGGCATCCTCGCGACGCATAGCCTCCGACCAAAGGTTGCCGCCGCGCCGCGTTGGCCATTGCGCGACTTTCCGTCCGACATCGGACTTTCACATAGTGAAGATCGTCCGTTCGAGACGCAGATCGTGCGCGCTGTCGGTGCGGATGACTATATCAACCGAGTGTATCTTGGCAGCGCCCCACCGATTGAACTTTATGTGGGCTATTACAAAGATCAACGTTCCGGCGACAGAATTCACTCTCCCAAGAATTGTCTTCCGGGCTCCGGATGGGAACCAGTCCACTCCACGCGTGTGCAGATCGGCTCTGAGGGCGGAGTACCTGTTCTTGTGAACGGATATCTGGTTGCACAGGGAACGAGACGGAATATGGTCCTCTACTGGTATCAGTCACATGGACGAATTGTTGCCAGCGAATACTTGGCCAAGATCTTCCTGATTGCCGACGGTTTGAAGAACAGACCGACCAACGGGGCACTGGTCCGCATCTGGACCAGCGCTGCTGATGGAGAAGCGAGCGCTCAAGCGCGGGCGGTGGATTTCGCGCGCCGTGTCTATCCACAGATCGAGGAATTCTTGCCAGATTGAGAGCCTGCCGGGCTAAACACACATGTGAATCGACAGTGCCCCAGATTAACCGTTAAGAAAAAGTCTTTTTTCCAGATGAGGCAACGTTCAGCCACCTCCCGAGATCCCGAGGAAAGTAAAGTTCAGCCTTAGTTCTAAGTCATCGCAGATAGGTACAAGGATGGTACGCCCATGAGAAACATAGACAGTCACTCTAATTCACTTCTTGGCTGGACCGCAGCCGGGCAGATAATTCGGATGCTTCCACGAAAATGGGTTCTTGGCCTCTCTCTGGCCGCAGCTCTAATGAGTTGGGGTTGCCCGAAACAGGATCCACTTCAGGCTTTTAGTCCCCCGCCGGCTCCCATTGATCAAGGGCCAGCCCCTGTCCCTGAGCCGGCGACGGCACTGTTATTTGGGGCAGCGCTATTGATCGGCGGAGCTATCGTCCGAAGGCGGCGCAAGGGAGGCCACAAATAAGGCATTTTTGCTAGCTCGTCACAGAAGTGTCGTTTTGCGTAAATTGCCACAACCTGGAGTGTTCTTTGATCCGCTTCTTGAATGCCTACATCCCGAAACGAACGCTTCTGCTTGGGATTTCAGAAGCCTGCCTGATTACTCTGGCGCTTGTGGCATCGGCTCTAGCGCGACTGGGCGTTGGCGAAGCCAGGTTTATGCTTACGTATCAGTACGGCTCTTTGAAAATCGTATTGGTGTCGGTGGCCTTCTTGACGTGCATGTATTATTTCGATCTTTATGATTCCACGGTTGTAAGCAATCGGCGCGAGGCGCTAGTCCGCCTTATCCAGGTGATGGGCGTCGCGTACATTGCTTTAGGTCTCCTCTACTACCTGTACCCACCGGTGAAATTGGGCCGGGGAATATTTCACCTCGGTTTTCTATTTGTCGGACTGTTGCTGCTTCTCTGGAGACGATTGTTTTCGATTTTCAATAATACGCAGCGGCTTGCTGAGCGGGTGGTTATTTTGGGCGAGGGCTCGCTAGCGAAATCTCTGCTGAATGAAATCGAAAAGCGGCCCGAGTTGGGGATTCGTATTGCGGGCCATGTGCAGCTGCGGACGGCCGAAAATCGTCCAGACAATCATGAGATCGGTGAGATCCCGGTCATTCTCTCGCAAACCGGATTCTGCGAGAGCCTTGCAATCGGCCGTCCTATCCGCGGAATCGACCGCATCGTTGTGGCGATGGAGGAACGCCGCGGTAAACTGCCCGTGGACTTGTTGCTTTCGTTGAAGAATCATGGCGTGCAGGTTCAAGATGGAAATGATGTCTACGAGTCAATCACTGGAAAGGTTCCCATTGAATCGATCCGATTGAGCTGGCTGCTATTCTCGCCAGGCTCTCACGCTTCGGGGCTCTTTCCGATTTACAAGCGGCTCGCATCCGTAGTGATTTCGATTGTCGGACTGCTGCTCAGTCTGCCGCTGCTTCCGTTCGTCATTATAGCCATCAAGCTTAGCTCGCCGGGCGGGGTCCTCTACTGGCAGAATCGTGTAGGACGGGATGATCGAATTTTTCGCTGCTACAAGTTCCGCACGATGCGCTCCGACGCCGAAACAGAGACGGGACCAACTTGGGCCGAGGACGAAGACCCACGAGTCACACTGGTGGGCAGATTCCTTCGTAAGACGCGCGTTGATGAAATTCCACAGCTGTTGAACGTGTTGAAGGGCGACATGAGCCTTGTCGGTCCGCGCCCGGAGCGGCCTGAGTTTGTCACCGCGCTGAATGAGAGGATTCCTTACTACCACTTAAGGCATTCCGTTCGTCCGGGGATCACCGGGTGGGCTCAAATTCTTTATAAGTATGGAAGTTCGGTAGAAGACGCAAAGGAAAAACTCCGCTATGACCTCTATTACATCAAGAACAGGTCCGTGGGGTTAGATTTACTGATCGTCTTGAACACGATCAAGATCGTGCTGGTGGGACGTGGCGCCAGGTGATACCTGCTCTCCTTTCCCTGGAAGAGGCATTCCCGGTTTCCTCCGGACACACTGTTGAAAGGTTCGCGATCAGCTTTAAGTGTCTAAATACGCCGATGGGAACAGCTGCGTAATCATGGGATTCGTACTCACCATCGTCTACATCGTAGTTACGATTATCTCGCCGGAGCAATTCGGAAAGGAGTGGGCCAGCTATCACGTCGTGACGTATTTGGCCGGGATTACCGCTTTGGCTTCCTTGCCGACCATGGCGAGGTACAGCTATTGGAAAACGTCAGTCCAGACGTATCTGCTGGTCGCTTTTATTGGGGCCATTGCTCTTTCGCAGCTGGCTCACGGATGGCTCGGCGGGGTTGTCGAAGGTTTGCGCACGTTCCTGCCAAGCGCGGCCGTCTTTTTCTTCATCGTCGGTAACGTGACGACGATTCGCAGGCTGAAGATTATAACTCTGGCGGCAGTCGCTTCTTGTCTGGCTGTTAGCGTCGAGGCCCTCTGCGGATATTACGCGGGCTATCACGGGGAGATGTTCGTTATGCTGACCAACATCTCGTCGCCGCAGGACGAGGTGATTGGGCAATTGGCACGAATACGCGGCGCCGGCTTCTTGAGCGACCCGAATGATCTGGCTCAAATTCTCTTGATCGTTCTTCCGCTTGCCTTTGTCGCCTGGCGGCGAGGGCGCCCGGTTGTAAACTTCTTTGTAGTGCTTGTACCAGTTACTTTGCTTCTCTGGACCACCTACCTGACACACTCGCGCGGTGGATTGATCGCGCTGGCGGCTGTTGCGCTCATGGCCGCCAGGAAGAAACTAGGAACCACCGCATCGATGGCTCTGGCCGCCGTGCTCATCCTTGGCATGATAGCGCTCGATTTCACTGGCGGCCGCGGGATTTCGGCAGCTGACGGCGCCGACCGGCTAGAAGCCTGGGCCAATGGCCTGGAAATGTTCAAGAGCGCTCCGTTATTCGGAATTGGATTCAATGGCTTCACGGATTTGTATGAAATCACGGCGCACAATTCCTTTGTTCTCTGTCTTGCCGAGCTTGGATTATTGGGAAGCACGTTGTGGTTGGCATCACTTGTCACAACCACCGTGGGCCTAAATCGCATCATTGGGGTTCAAAGGAAAGGGCAGTCAACCAGATTCTTCGGTTTCATGGAACTCTTTGAAATGAGGTCTATCCCTAACCTGGCTTCACTTAGTTTAAATCCCGCACCTTCACCTTCAGTTGGAACCATCACTCTGAATTACGAGTATGCATCCTTGGCATTGCCAAACACGGTTAGCGCTGGTGCTCCGGAGTTCGAAACGCGGAATCAACATGCTCACTCGCCTAGGGTCCCAAAGCAATGGATGGTGGCGATGCGCCTGGCATTGGTCTCTTTTATGACGACCGCGTGGTTCTTATCTCGCAGCTACACAATAACAATGTACCTGATTCTGGGCTTGGCCACCGCGACGATCGCGCTTCAACGCGGAGACAACAAGCCGCATGATCGCGGCCGCTGGATATCTTCCACCATAACTGCCGAAGTGTTGCTCGTCATTTTGATATACGGCCTGGTCCGCCTCCGACACTGAAAATCACAAATCGACGGAACACGCCTGCGGAGGTCAGACCAAGGTTGATGCAGCCGCAGTTTATTCCAATAAGTCAGCTGACAAGCAAGCTCAAGCCGCCTCCCCTGCTCGAGCGCTGTTCTGCCGCCGTAGCGCGCTCCCGACATTAGGAGGACGAGATGAGTAGTACTCACATTCATATATACGCTTTCTGGTCGGCAGCATGTCTCATGTTCTACATTTACGGAGCATATCCGCTCTGGATGTACCTACGCAGCCGGCTGCAGCCACGCCCACAGCGGCAAGGATCGATATTTCCCACCGTAAGTATCATCCTTGCTGTCCACAACGGCGCTGCTCTTCTGCGGCAGAAGGTCGCTCATCTGCTGTCGCTGAATTATCCGCAAGATCGGATGGAAATCGAGATAGTTTCGGACGGATCGACGGATGGCACGGACGATATTCTAAAGAAGTTTCAAGACCCGCGTATCAAGTGCTTCCAGTGCTCCGAGCATTTGGGCAAGGCGGCGGCGTTGAACATAGGCATGCAGAGCGCCACCGGAGAAATCCTGCTATTCCTTGATATTCGTCCCTGGATTGAAAGCAACGCTCTGCAACTGTTGGTCAGTAACTTTGAAGATCCTCGAGTGGGATGTGTAACCGGAGACTTGGTGTTGCGCGAAGACGGGCACGATGCGGGCGCCAAAGCCGTTGGAGGCCTTTATTGGCGATACGAGCAATGGATCCGAGATTGCGAGGCAAAAGTCGATTCGCCGCTGGGAGTATACGGCGGTTTTTATGCGATACGTCGCAAACTGGCGAGTGCGCTCCCCGAAGGAACTATTCTGGATGATATGCTGCAACCTCTTAGTGTGATTCGCCAAGGCTACCGGTCGGTCTTGGATCTGCGTGCGCGAGTCTATGACATCTGGCCCAGGAGCTTGCGCGGGGAATTTCATCGCAAAGTCCGAACGCTGGCGGGCAACTTCCAACTTTTGCAACTAGCGCCGTGGCTGCTGTCGCGTCAGAACCGATTACGATTCGAGTTGATTTCGCACAAACTGATGCGTCTGCTCGTGCCACTCCTGCTGGTCATACTCTTGGCAAGCAGCGCGTTGTTGGCAAACCATTCTCGCCTGTACGCTGGGGCGCTCGCGTCGCAGATTGTCTTTTATATTCTGGCCGCTCTGGGAAGCGCGCGTAGCATTCCAATTCTTACGCGTCTAGCAGCCCCGGCGAGCGCCTTCTGCATGTTGAATGCTGCCGTAGTAGTTGGCTTTTACAAGTTCCTTTTCACACGGGGACCACTCTGGAAAATTTGGACTTCTGGCGTACCTGCATCGTATGCAGCGGATGGGCAAGAGAGCGCGGATTGGAACGCAAGAATGCTGAGCCCGTACTCACATGAACTGCGGACTCGGGGTGTGACGCGATGAGATTGAAAGTCACCGTGGTTACCTCGGATTTCCCTATCCCGGACGAACCGTACCGCGGACACTCCGAATATCAGATTCTTCTGGCGCTCTCAAAACTGGCCGACGTAAACGTCCTATGTCCTTTCCCGCGCTATCCCAGTTGGTTCCAACCGAGTTACGACTATCGCGCACCTGATTTGTCCTTTTGTCCTCCCGGTGTGGCGGCGCGGTACTTCGAGTACCCAGCGCTACCTGGCTTGACGAGGTGCATAAACGGTGTGGTTTGCGCGAAGTACCTTGAGCCGTATTTCCGTGAGTCCATGCCCGACTTAGCTTGCAACTTCTGGCTATATCCCGAAGGCTACGCAACAGTTGCCGTGGCTCGCCGTCTAGGCATCCCCGCCATCGTCGGGTCCATTGGCTCAGATTTGAATCGAATTCCTGACCCAGCTTCCGGATGGTTGACGCGGCTAGCAATGAAACGGGCAGCATTCGTCGTAACCAAAAGTGAGCACTTACGTCAGAAAGCTATCCGGATGGGCGTTGACGCCCACAAGGTCCGGACGGTTCGAAATGGTTGCGATCCGAGTGTGTTCCACTTGGCTGACCGGAGCGCAGCCCGCGCGCAGCTTGCCGTCGACAATAAGGTCGAGCTCGTATTGTTCGTAGGACGTTTGGATACCAAGAAGGGCATCGGGGAATTGCTCGTGGCCTTCGCTTCACTCGCGAGTCGGCGTCCTAATCTGCGTCTGGCATATGTGGGGGATGGGCCGGGCGGGGAGCAATTGCGCAGTAAAGCCAGGCATCTCGCACTCGAAGACCGAGTCATTTTAATGGGTGCCTGTCCTTCCCAGAAAGTTGCCCAGTGGCTCGCGGCTGCCAACGTGCTCGCGCTGCCCAGCTACAACGAGGGATACCCCAACGTTGTCATCGAAGCCCTCAGCTGCGGACGCCCCGTGATCGCAACGAATGTGGGCGGAATCCTCGAGCTAGTCAATGAAAAGTCCGGGATTTTAATCGTTCCAAGAGATTCGCGAGCACTTGCTGGTGCAATTGAAAAGGCAATGGACCAGAGTTGGGATGAACATTTCATTTCGGAGCAATTTCGAAGGGGTTGGGATGAAGCTGCCGTTGAATTGCTTGGCATCTGTGAGCTGGCATTGCAACAACGAACCGAGAAAAGGCAACTGCGGACTAAAGCCACGCCTGTGTTGAGCAGATGACGCGATCGATCTCAAATTAGCTGCCCAACCATGCGATTAATCCACAATTCGCAAATCTGGGGTCCCTCGTATATCAGGCAGCGTCTGCGTCGGATTACGCAGCGTACCACGCCTCCGCTTGAGCGCATTTGGGTGACCATTGCGGACCATTACGA
>Ga0307478_10000695_pt1 | contig 33018 bp, 32 predicted proteins | sample atmos_gasesECM4C_2_FD_203713 | JGI IMG/M metagenome (GOLD analysis project Ga0307478, IMG submission 203713) | Hardwood forest soil microbial communities from Morgan-Monroe State Forest, Indiana, United States - atmos_gasesECM4C_05 | ecosystem: Environmental > Terrestrial > Soil > Temperate...
CACGTTCGGAACCTTAGCTCTTTTCCCAGGTCAGGGAGGAAACGCCATGAAGTCTCGCCAAACACAGCAGCTTGCCTTCTCAGTTCTCTTCGCCGCCCTCATTTTTTGCGCCATGCCACTGGTCGTGCATGCGCAGGAACACAGCCCGCTGGTCTTCACGTTTAGCGGTCCCGTTCGCGGCTCTGTCACTTCCACCGGCATCCGCGAATTCCTCGGCATCCCTTACGCCGCGCCTCCGGTAGGCAATCTGCGCTGGCGTCCGCCCGTTCCCCACACTGCGTGGTTCGCTCCGCTGGAGGCCACGAACTTTGCCAACCACTGCCCCCAACCGCCCTCGCCATTCGGGAGGGTGTCCGTCACCGAGGATTGCCTCTTCCTCAATGTTTTCACTCCCAGCTCCGCTGATTTCTTCCACCTCCATCCCGTGATGGTTTGGATCCACGGAGGCGCCCTCGTCACCGGCGAAAGCGACGATTATGATCCGACCGCGCTCGTCGAGGACGGCGTCATCGTCGTGACCATCAATTACCGTCTGGGCGCTCTCGGTTTTCTCGCTCATCCCGCCTTTGCCGCGGAAAAGACGGATCCCGATCGGGACCGCGATATCGATTCCAATTCCGCTGGTGATTACGGCCTTATGGACCAGCAGCAAGCTCTCCGTTGGGTCCGCGACAACATTCTGTTCTTCGGCGGCGATCCGCTGAACGTCACCATCTTCGGCGAGTCTGCCGGTGGCCTCAGCGTCTTCTCGCAGCTCGTTTCGCCTCCGGCGGCGGGCCTCTTTCACAGAGCAATCATCGAAAGTGGCGCCTACGCGCTCAACACGCAGACCCTTGCCACCGCTGAGGTTGCTGGCACTGCATTCGCGACTGCCGCAGGTTGCAGCAGTCAGACCTCCGCCTGCCTCCGCGCCCTTCCCGTCACCACTATCCTCGCCCTCGAGAACCCTGCCGGCTATACGCCCAATATCGACGGCGAGTTTTTCCCCGTATCGTTAGGCACCGCGCTCGCCGCCGGCCAATTCCACCGTGTCCCGGTTATCCAGGGCACCAATCACGATGAATGGCGCCTCTTCACCGCGCTCGATTTCGATCTCATCACCGGACCCATCGCCGATAACGAGGCCGCGTACGAAGCCGCCCTCGCCACGCTGGTCGGCCCCGCGGCTCCTCTCGTCTCCGCGCAATATCCGCTCGCCAGCTTCCCCTCGGCGGACATTGCCTTCGCCGCAGCCGGCACCGACGCCGCCTTCGCGTGCCCGGCCCTCGGCGCCGACCTCTCTATGTCTCAATTCGTCCCGGTCTCGCCCTATGAGTTCAACGACGAGAACGCGCCGCAGGATTTCCTTCCTCCGGTCTCCTTTCCGTACGCGGCAGCACACGCTTCCGAGCTCCAATATCTCTTCAATCTGCCTGTCTCTGTGCCTCGACCGCCGCTCAATGCCCAGCAACTGCAGCTCTCCGCCGACATGCAGCACTATTGGACCCACTTCGCCAAGACCGGAACGCCCAATAGTCCCAGCGTGCCTCTCTGGCAAGTCTTCAACCCGCTCGCCGGAAATTTCCAATCGCTGATTCCGCCGTCGCCGATGCAGGAAACCAATTTCGCGACGTCTCATCACTGTGCTTTCTGGGCCCCTTTGCTCTCCGCCCAGTAGCTCGATGGTTGGCACTCAAGAGCGGCAGCCTTCTGCCGCTCTTTTGTTTTTCAGCTTGAATATTTCTTCGCTGCCCTGCCCAGAGTTACCAAACTCTCCGTGAACTCCGGTCATGAAAATAGCCTCGCTCTGCGGACCGTTTAAACAAGACTGGTCCTGGCTGTCAGCTGTCGACTGTGAGCCGTTAGCGGCCTCTAGGCCCTCTGTGTAAGAATCCCCACGCTCCGTTCCTCGACACCATCCCGCGGCGGGCTTCCTCGCCCGAGCCCCACAGATTTGCCAAGGTCCCCTGTGAGGTTAATTCCTTTAGAATCAACATCTACGAGATTCGTCCTAAAATGCTGATTCTACAGCACTTACGATGGACGTAAGTCCTTTATCAGCAACACTTAGGGAAAAACGTGGGGGGGTCTTGACAGTCATGCCAGTTCTGCGACAGGTCTCTCACTTGCATAGCAAGGGGTTGTCATTCTCGCCGCATCCAATGTGGCTGTCGGCTCGCGGCCGCGGGATGGCGTAAACTGAATTTTTCGGAAGGGTCATGGCTCGCACAAAGAAAAGTCCCCGCAAAGAAGCAAGACGTCCCGTTTGGGCGGAAGTGGACCTCGGCGCGCTGGCGGAGAATTTCCGGGCGATTCGCAAGTTCGTGAATCCGCCAGAAGAGAAGCGCAAAACGCCACGAAAGATTCTTTGCATCGTCAAAGGCAATGGCTACGGACACGGCGGTCCTCAGGTGGCCAAGGCTCTCGAGAAAGCGGGCTCGGATTGGTTTGGTGTGACGTGCACTGAGGAAGGCATTGCCGTGCGCGAGGCGGGTGTGCGCAAGCCAGTTCTTGTGCTGACGAGTTTCTGGCCAGGTGAAGAATCGCGCCTCATCGAGCACGATCTGACGGCAGTCATCCATCGCTGCGAGCAACTGAAGGAACTTGATCGCGCTGCCGCGCGCGTCTTTGCCAAGAGCGGCGGCAAGAAGCGCCGCAAGCGCGTTTCATTTCATTTGAAGATGGACACCGGCATGAACCGTTTGGGCATAGCGCCGGGCAATGTCGATTGTTTCGCAAGCCAGCTCGCCAAGTGCAAGCATTTGGAACTGGGCGGAGTCTTCACACATTTTGCTTCTTCGGAAGTTTCGACAAACACGCGCGTAGGTGAGCAGACGCGGCACCAAGAAGAGCGTTTTTACTCAGCGCTCGATCGTCTGCGTTCGCTTGGCGTTGATCCGGGCATCGTACACCTCGCCAACAGCGCCGCCATCGCAACGCGCCCGGAGACTTGGGCTGACATGGTTCGTCCCGGCGCGATTTTGTATGGCTATCATCCCGGCTACGATCCTGTCGAGCAGCGTCCGGAAATCGAAGCCCGTCTTCCCCTCAAGCCGGTTATGAGCCTGCGCACACGCATCATCAACATCCGAAACATTCCCGAAGGCGCCGGCGTCGGCTACAACGAGACATTCATAGCCAAGCGCCCCTCGCGCATTGCCGTCCTGGCCGCAGGCTACGGCGACGGCATTCACCGCTCGCTTGGAAATCGCGGAAGCGTACTGGTGCGCGGCACGCTTGTCCCTATTGTTGGAATCATTTCCATGGACGTCACCATGATTGACGTCACCGACGTGCCGAATGCCGCGCTGGGTGACGCCGTGACCATCTACGGCAGCGACGGCAAGCACGTCCGCGCCGCCAACGTCATCGCCCGCAGCATTGGCACCGTTACGTCCGATCTTCTCTGCGCCGTGAGCCAGCGTGTCCCGCGTCTCTATTTTCGATAATGGAAATCGCCAATCCTTCTTATTAAACCTTCAACATCGCCTTGACTCCCACATAATGGCGGAGTATATACACCGCGAGAACGCGAGGTTGCGTTCTCGTCCCGCACCGGTTCGTGGGCCCCACGCCGGAGGGGATGCGGCACCGATTTTGCAGTGATACGAAATACTGTGAGGTCGCATGAGCCGATCCGTTCCTGAAGTGCAGCGTTTTTCGAATTCTACTTCCTCGCCTTCAACACATTCCGTGGCCGAAGAACGGCGAAAAAGGGCCGCCTTCCCGCGAGGGATGGGCTTGGAGTTCTGGCTCGTGCGGGTGTTTATCACTGCTGGCACGACGGCGCTCTGTTGCACGCTCGCGCCCTTTGGCTTACGCGGCCTGCCTGCGGCCGGCGTCGGCTTCCTTTTCGCGATGGGGATTCTGCTGGCTGAACTTCGGCTTCGCAGAGCCGGGATCGGCGGATTGTTAGGCGGCGCACTCGGCACCGTTCTTGGAATGTTTGCGGCGCTTCTCGTGACGCTCGTCATCTCCCGGACGAATGAGCCCGAGCCCACCAAGTCTTTTCTCGAATATGCCGCGCTGTTCGCGTTCGCTTATTTGGGATTGGTGCTTGGTTCCGAAAGAGGCGGCGAGTTGAAGTCTGGCGCTCCTGCTGGAATTATCTCCAGGGAGAAACCAACGCTGGAGCCCATGAAACTTCTCGATACCAGCGTTTTGATCGATGGCCGCATCGCTGACGTTTGCGAAGCTCACTTTCTGGATGGAGTGCTGGCTGTGCCGCAATTCGTGCTGCACGAATTGCAGATGGTCGCCGATTCTTCGGATTCGTTGAAGCGGCAGCGCGGGCGCCGCGGTCTTGAGGTTGTGCAGCGGATGCAAAAAATGCCGCACGTGGATGTGCGCATTCTCGACCAGGATTTGCCTCAGGCGGGCGACGTGGATCACAAACTGGTGGAACTCGCGCGCCGGCTGAGCGCGAAGATCGTCACCAACGATTTCAATCTAAATAAAGTGGCCACCGTGCAAGGCCTCGTAGTCTTGAACGTGAATCAGCTCGCCAACGCCTTGAAACCCGTGGTGTTGCCCGGTGAACCGATGCGCGTGCTGATTTTGCGCGAGGGCAAGGAGCCCAATCAGGGCGTCGCGTATCTCGATGACGGCACCATGGTGGTGGTCGACGGCGGCCGCCGCTTGATCAACAAGAGCGTCGATATCCAGGTCACGTCGGTTCATCAGACGACTGCCGGCAAAATGATTTTTGGCCGGCTGGATGAGCGGACGGAACAAGCCACTGCCATGCCCCGCCAGGCGGCTGCAGCCGCAGCTGGTGCAGGCCGCAGCGAGAGCATCAGCAGCAGCCGCACCGATTTCTCCCGCGGTGCAGATGACACTTCGGGTTTGCCCGATCCGCCGCAACTCGAACGCAGCCGCAATCCAATCTTCCCCGAGCGGGACGCCGATTAGGGTCGCGCACTTCGCAAGCGTTCGCCCGAAAAATCTGCACGACCGGTCTTCAAGCAAACTCTCCGCCGCAGCTCGCGTATAGGCATTGCGCACACGCCGGCTGGCCGCATTTTTGCTGCTGTGCGACTCGCCTGACACCTCGGCTTGAGGTACACTCTGAAGTTTGCGGCCCTAGCATTTTTCGTGTCCGGGCGGGCCGCTTCCAAAATGAGCCGCATTGCCGCCATTCTCCCAGCCGCAGGTCTCGGCACTCGCATGGGAGCCGACACGCCGAAGCAGTTTCTGGAGCTGGAGGGAACGCCGCTCGTCATTCACAGCGTGCGACGTATCGCTTCTTGTCCGCTGGTCACCGACATTATTGTGGCGACGCGCGCTGACGTGGTGGAATCGCTCGAGGAGCGCATCCGGGGCGAACGATTCATGCAGTCCGTGCGCGTACTGCGCGGCGGAGATTCGCGGCAGGATTCGGTGGCGCTGGCGCTGCAGGGAGTTTCAGACGACACAGAGATCGTCCTGGTACACGACGCTGTCCGACCATTCGTCACCCGCGAACAGATTGCACGCGTGATTGAAGAAGCGCGCCGCTGCCAGGCCGCCATTCTCGGCATTCCCGCGATGGACACCGTCAAGGAAGTGAAGCGCGCCAGTTTGCCGGAAGATGTCGCGCTCATTATCGGAACCATTCCGCGCGAGCGCGTGGTGCTGGCGCAGACGCCGCAGGCGTTTTCGACGAAGCTCATTAAGGAAGCGTTCGCGCGCGCGCAAGCCGATGGCGTCAACGCCTCGGATGAAGCCGGACTCGTGGAGCGCCTCGGCCGCGATGTTCACGTCGTCCTCGGCTCGGAGCGCAACATCAAAATCACCAAGCCTGCCGACATGGACCTAGCGCGCTTCTATCTCGAACAAGAGCGTCATAAAGCATGAGTGTGCGCTGCGGCATTGGCTACGATCTTCATCGGCTGGCAGACGGGCGCAAGCTGATCGTCGGCGGGATCGAGCTCCCCTTCGACAAGGGCCCGGTTGGCCACTCCGACGGTGACGTGTTGGCGCACGCCATGTGTGACGCGTTGTTTGGGGCCGCCGGCCTCGGCGACATTGGCACGCATTTCCCGGACACGGATCCAAAGTGGAAAGGCGCGAATAGCTTGCTCTTTCTGGAACACGCGCGAAAATTGCTCGATGACAAGCACTTTTCCATCGAGCATGTGGATGCAATTGTCATTATGGAAAAGCCCAAGCTCGGGCCGCACTTCCCGAAAATGCGCGAAGTGCTCGCGCGGGCGCTTGGAGTTTCCGCCGATCACATTCATCTGAAAGCCAAGACCAACGAAGGCGTCGACGCCGTCGGCCGGGGCGAAGCCATTGCCGCTCACGTGGTCGCCACGCTCTCCCAACGATGATCGTGCCGCCTCTCTCCATCCGCCACCGCAACGTGCGTTAGAATTCTTGCCGATGCCTCCGCAAGAGACTCCGAAACCTGCGCCGCCAGCCGCCACGAGCGCCGTTACAGCTCGCAATGTTGCGGAAATTCTGCGCGAACAAGGCTGGCTCCTCGGCGACCCTACTCCGGCGCAATTCGCTTGGTGCGAACGCGCGACTGCGCTACTCGGCCCGCAAGTTTCAGACCGCCGCACACTGGCAGAGCTGCTGCATCTGGTTTTTCATTACGATGCTCAAGAGCTCCTCTCCAGAGTCGAAAATCACGCAGTACTTTCTCGCTATGCCGCGCGCGATGTGCTGCGCCATCTCGCGCTCTTGCTGCTCGATGGCGCGCCCCTCACCACGGATCGTTTCAAGGAAGTTGTCAACGCGCTGAAAGACAGTTTGGGCATTCGCAGCCGCGAGCTCTTCCATCCCATTCGTCTCGCACTTTCCGGCCGCGTCGGCGAAGGCGAACTCGATCGCGTGATCCTGCTTCTTGACGAAGCCGCCACTCTTTCGTTCGCAAGCCCTGTCAAGTCCGCGCGCGAGCGCATCCTGGAATTCTGCTCCGCCTTCGACTGATCGGTCGTCCGTTGGGACGCGACACGTTGTGCCCGGTCTTAAGTTTCGTTCCCTGTTTCGACCGTGAACTTTCAAGTGTCGACCATCACCTGTAAACTGTCTCTCCGATGGACAAGCTCACAGGCATCCACGCCATTCGCGAGGCCCTGGACGCAGGCCGCCCCTTCGATCGCATTCTGATCGCGCGCGGCCGCCAAGACACCCGCGTTGAAGAAATTGTCCAGCTCGCCCGAGCGCGGGATATTCCCGTCCGCTTTGAAGACCGGGGCCAACTCGACCGCCTTGCCAATTCGAAAGATCATCAGGGAGTCGTTGCTCTGGCGGCTGCGAGTGCGCCAGCCACACTCGAAAGCATTCTCGCCGCGGCAAACAAAAGCCCCGGTCACGGAAGCAAAGGACTCATCGTTCTTCTCGACGGCGTCGAAGATCCTCACAATCTCGGCGCCATCATCCGCACGGCGCTCGCGGCAGGAGCGCACGGCGTGGTGATTCCAGAGCGACGCGCAGCCGGTCTTACCGACACGGTTGCCCGCGCATCCGCTGGCGCGATAGCGCACTTGCCTATCGCGAAGGTCATCAACCTCGTGCGAACCATGGAAGAACTGAAGGAGGCGGGCTACTGGCTCATCGGTCTGGACGAAGACGCCGACAAAAGTTATACCGAAGCCGACTACACATCTCCCGTAGGCATTGTCCTCGGCGGCGAAGGTAAGGGTCTTCACGACCTGACGCGCAAACGCTGCGACTTCGTCGTCTCGCTGCCAACCACTGGCCCGGTGAAATCGCTCAACGTTTCCGTCGCCGCCGGCGTTGTCTTATTCGAAGCCCTCCGCCAGCGGCGTGGTAGTTTACGCTCTGTCTAAAATAAGAATTGCTAGCTTTAGAGCTGAGGTTGCGTGACGGGCCCAGTGGCTGCGAAAAGCGAGATGCCACTCAAAGTAAATATCCTCCAAACTCGCGCCGATTGTCTGAAGCTTCAGTGCGTCTTGCAAATCCATATAAATCTCAGCGATGTGCTGCGAAAGAGAGCACAGGATGGCCTCTTCTTTCTGAGTGGGATCGAAGACGTCTCAATATTCGTCCAAATTGCCCAGCTGTTCGCGGAGTCTAGTCGAGAGCCTGTACTGCTCGCTCGCATGTGTAGCAACCGATTCATCTGTAAAGTTCGTCCCTTCAGTCGAGGGGCTCACCCACGGTAGCCGAGCTCCGACCTCACAGAGCCTCGCTAGGAGCACGGAAACATCCTGGAGTAGACGCTTGCGCTCGTAACTGGTGCAATTGTCGACATATCTGCAAAAATCTTCCGCGACGCCAGGGAATTCTACGATCGCGTCCTGTTCGGTCTGTGTCATCTTGTCGCTCATCGTGGGCGCTGAGGCGGCAGCCTTCTACTTGTCATACTGAATCAGCGAAAAAATATCCACGCCATTCAGTTTCGAGCGGCCATTGAGAAACGTCAGCTCTACTGCAAACGCCGCGCCTTCCACTTTTCCGCCTAGTTTCTCTACGAGCTTTGCAGTCGCAGCGGCCGTGCCGCCCGTGGCCAGCAGATCGTCGCAAATGATCACGCTCTGCCCGGGCTTCACCGCGTCTTCATGAATTTCGAGCGTGTCGGTGCCGTATTCGAGCGCGTACGAGATACTGGCGGTTTTTGCTGGCAATTTTTTCGGCTTGCGAACCGGCACGAAGCCCGCGCCCAGCCGGTACGCCAGCGCGGGAGCAAAAATGAAGCCGCGTGCTTCGATGCCCGCGACGATATCGATCTTTCGCCCCTTGTAGTGATCACAGAGCCGGTCGATCAGCGTATGAAATCCTGCTTTGTCCTTCAAGAGCGTGGTCAAGTCGTAAAAAAGAATCCCCGGCTTCGGGTAATCCGGCACTTCGCGAATCAGCTTCTTCAAATCATCCATTCGGACAGCTCCCTTTGGTCATAGCCTTCCGGACACGACTTTCGCAAGCGCTTGCTCAAGCGTCTGGCTCGATCACAAATCCATTCTTATAGCGCGGGTTGTGCTGCGCTTCCTCTTCGCGAACGCCAGAGACGCTCGAAAATCGCGGCCCCCGCTCGAGCGCGCTCTTCATGCCATCCAATTGCGCCGGTGTGCCGATCGCGAGCACTTCGACTCGGCCATCCAACAGATTCCTGGCGTAACCGCTCACGCGCAGCTTCTCCGCTTCGCGCTGCACAAAAAAGCGGAATCCCACGCCCTGCACGATTCCAGAGACAAAATAGCGCCTGGTTTGTTTCTCGTCGCCCACAAACTTCGGAATTGTAGCAGAGACCTCCGGGATTCTGCTGAAGCCGTGACACGCGTGAGAGTAAGGTCGGTAACAGACGGAGTTGTGCAAGACGGTCCCGCCGAATTGCGCTAGACTCAATCAGATTCGCCAGGCTCCCGAAGCTGCTTTTCGATGCGCAAGGCGCATCCTATTCTGTATGAACTCGCACGCCCAACATTCCCGCGGCAACTATTCCCGAGCCGTACTACGTTGCGCTTTTCCTGTCTGCGCATTTGTCTTCGTCTCTACAGCGCCCCCCGCTCGCGCGGCTCAACAAGGCCCACTCACGCCTCCTCCGGAACACGACGTCCATCGCGTGGGCACGGAGCCCGTTCCCCCGGCGCCCCCGTCCATTCCACCTGAGGAAATCATCAGGCGCTTCTCGCAAAAAGAAGATCAGTACACCGCCGCCCGCGCCGGATATACCTATAAAAAAACCGTCCGCCTCGAAGAATTCGGCCCCGACGGCAAACCCTCGGGACAGCTTTCGTTAGTCGTCGAAGCAAAACCGGGCCCGGACGGCAAAATCTACGAAAAGACCATCGAGCGCCCGCAATCCAGCTTGCACTATCTCGAGATGGGCCCCGAAGATTTCCAATCGCTCGCGCGCATGCCGGCCTATCCGCTCACCACCGCCCAGCTCGCAAAATACAATTTGAAGTACCTGGGCAAGGAAGTCGTCGATGAAATCAGCTGCTACATCTTCCAGGTGAAGCCTAAAGCTGTGGAGCGCGCGCATTATTATTTCGACGGCATCGTCTGGGTTGATGACGCGTACCTCGAAGTGGTGAAAACCTATGGAAAGTGGGTCAACGATCTCGGCGACATGCGTTCCGCCACCATGCCTTTCAACATTTTTGAAACGTATCGTGAAAACGTCGATGGCAAATATTGGCTCCCGAACTATATGCGCTCCGACGACACGCTGAACCTGAAGGATATGAATGTCCCGGTTCGCCTGGTGATCAAGTGGACCGAATACAAACCGTTATCCGCGGCAACTCCCGCACCTGCTCCTGCGCAGCCGGCGGCTCCGCCAAAACCTCCGTCCTGAAGCCAGTTCCGCAGCGAGTGTTAGACGTTTAGCCTCTTCAAAACTTCCGGCAATTCCCGGATCGATTCGAGCAAGAATTCCGGCCGCGCCGCGCGCAGCCGCTTTTCGGTTGGAAACGGTCCGAGCACAGCAATGGCGCGCACACCCGCGCTCTTCGCCATCTCCAAATCCTCCGGCGAATCTCCCACGTACACGCAGGCCGAGGGCTCCAAACAAAGTTGCCGCAAAGCCAGCCGGAGCGGCGCCGGATGCGGTTTTTTCTCTGGCGTGTCTCCGCTGCACACGCGCGCCCCAAACAGCCGCGTAAGCCGAAACGCGCGCAATTGCTGCGTCACACGATCGCGGTCGCCGCTGGTAACCAAACCCAAGTGATGCGCCCGGCCAAGCCGAACCAGCACCTGCCGCGCCCCCACAATCAGCCGAGGCGAATGCTTCGCGTATTGCGCACGCCACGCCCGGTCCGCATCGTCCCAACGCGCCCGCGGCAATTTCGCGGCGCGATACACGCGGTACCAATTCGGCGAATAATGCCGCGCTAGTTCCTTCAATCCCCAGGGAATCCCCACCTCGCGAAACATTGCCAAATAGGCCGAGGAATCAGCAGCGTAGGAATCAATCAGCGTGCCGTCCCAATCAAACAGCACTCCTCGCAAACTTTTATTTTTTGGGGAAGCCATCAAGCCCTAGAGTAGCAAAGCCTCAGCCCTAACAGGTTGCCCAAAGCCGTGCGTTAGAAAACGCGCAAAAACGATCCACATTTTTCCACAGGCGGACCACTTACTCGCACGGCCTCGCCTTTGTAAAATAGGTGCGGTTTCATTTCTCTGGGAGGATCTCCATGTTGTTTGCTACTGTGTCGCGCGGTAAGAAACGAGGAACACGTTTGCTGCCGCACCGATTCAAAGACGACCGATACCACGTCCAACTGGGAAAGGAAGGCCCGTATATTCCTGTCACGGATTCCCGCGATATCCCCTCCTACCTTGCCAATGGCTATTCCCTTCACATGAGCGACAAAGCGGATAGCCATACTCCAAGTTTGATCAGCCCGCAATCCATTCGTGGCTGGAGCCGAACTTCTCAGGATCTTTTCTTTATCTCTCGCTGAAGCTGGGGCAGACCTTCAAACGCTTTGTTGTTCGTGCCCGCAGTGTTCCATTGCTTTGCTAAGGCGAACTAACGCACTTCTGTGCAGGCGGGCTTATTTAAATTCAAGGGAACAATGGCACTCAAGGGCGCAGGAATCGGGAAGGCACGCCATCATCGCGGTCGAACTGCACATCGTCAAAGGAAGCCGCGACTCCGTACCAGCTAGGCATAGCCGCAGGCTCGATGCGCTGCACACGCGCTGTAGTAACGATAAGAACGCTGCCGTGGCCCATGGGGCGGCTAACCAGGACAATTTCCAGCTCGATCAGCGCGCCCACTGCAATTTCTTTCGGGCAGAGGAAAAATACGCCTGTCGAGCTAATGTCCCGGGTTACAAGTGTTACGGGGAATTCTTCCGCGCGGGAGCCCACGCTGCGCAGTCGCAAAGGAAGTTTCAGCGAGGCCCGCGGATATTCGCGCTGCTCGCGGTTCACGCCGACGGCATGCGTCGGCACCCGCACAAAGCGGCGCGGCTGTCCCGGCGTGAGCAAAGGCTCCAGGCGCAGCGCGGGGACGCGCGCTGGTTCCGCCGCTAATTCCCGCAACGGCGGCGCCAGCTTAGGCCTGCTTGCTTCTTTTTCACCCGACCGAATCGGTATTGCGCGGTTCGTCGCACCCATCTCGCCCTCAGAGATGCCACTTCGTCGCTGCCATACCTGGCCCGACTGCTCTTTCTGTTGTGCTTGCCCCGACCCCAACTTGGTGAATGGGTGGATAAAATGCCATCTCAGGCACCACACGTCAACCTGTGGAAAACATACGAAGTGTCTTAACGTCAAACACTTGGTTATAGTACCGGCTGCTTCGAAGTGCCTCTCCCACTGCCCTGTGGATACCTTCGTCCAATATGGTCCTCGACACGCCGATTAGCTAGCTTTAAGTTTATCTATTAAGGCTTCGCAGAATGTCCAGTCCCATCGCCGGTCCATCTTCCACCAAGGCTGCGCCGGCGACTCTTTCTCATGATGAAGGGAAACGCGACGCCATTCTCCTTATTGCCGCGTTCGCCGCTGTTTACGTCATCTGGGGTTCAACGTATCTCGCGATAGCTGTTGGTATCGAATCGTTCCCGACGCTTGTGCTTCCTGCGACGCGACACCTAATTGCAGGTCTCGTTCTCTATCCCATCTTGCGATGGAAAACTGGGATTCGGCCAACTCTGGGTCAGTGGCGCACCGCCATCATCACCGGTCTCCTCCTCCTTCTTGTTGGCAACGGCGGCGTTTGCCTGGCCGAACGCACCGTACCCTCTGGGGTGGCTGCCTTGCTCGTGGCCCTGGTCTCCTTCTGGATGGTCCTTCTCGATTGGGTGCGCCCGGGCGGGCAGCGGCCCGTTCCTAGAGTTGTAGCCAGCCTTATCCTGGGGTTCGGTGGCTTGGTCCTACTCGTAGGCCCGGCGCATCTAGGAGGCTCGGAGCGCGTTAATCCGACCGGGGCGGGGATTCTGGTCATCGGCTCGTTCGCGTGGGCCTGGGGGTCCATCTATTCGAAGCACCATGACCTACCGAGCTCGCCGCTGCTCGGCGTCGCCATGCAGAGCCTCGCGGGCGGTACAGCCCTTTGGATTGTTGGTTTGCTGGCAGGCGAGGGCCGCCAACTGCATCTCAGCGCTATTACTGCGCGGTCTTGGATTGCGCTGGTCTATTTAATCGTCTTTGGTTCGGGAATCGGTTTTACCGCTTACGTGTACATTCTGAAGAAAAGCAGCGCCGCCCGAGTGGGAACCTATGCGTTCGTCAACCCCGTCGTGGCGCTTTTCCTGGGCTGGCTGGGCGCCGGGGAAACGATCACGCTACGTACCGCTCTGGCGGCCGCGGTTATACTCACCGCGGTTCTTCTGGTAATCAGCGCTCCGCACAAGAATCCGATCGAGGCTGCCGAAGTCCTTCCCAACCCCGGCGAAGCCTAAGTCGGCTTCTAAACGACGTTCTTCGCGCCTTTAGACCGCAGGGTTCGAATCCACTTTGTCGCGCCTTTCCGGATAGATTTGATTGGAACGCTGCGCTATTTTCGTAGCATGGAAACGATGAACAATTCGAACGCAGAAGCGACCATGCGCGTGTCGCCTCGCAAAGCAGAGCAATACTGGCGTGCAACTCTAGAACGCGACGCTCGTGCCGACGGCAAATTCGTCCTGGCCGTGCGTTCCACGCACATTTATTGCCGGCCGTCCTGCCCGGCGCGCCGCCCGCTGCGGCAAAACGTAGTTTTCTTCCACACTCGCGAAGAAGCGGAAAAACAAGGCTTCCGCCCCTGCCTACGCTGCCGGCCCAATGAAATCGCTGCGTCCGCCGCGTTAGTGGCACGAGCAGCGAGATTTCTCGCGGAATCCAGCGAAGACGGTGTGAGGCTCTCCGAAGTCGCCCGAGAGCTTAATTCGAACTCCGGGACGCTTCGCCGCGCCTTCCGCCAGGTCACTGGACTCGCGCCGCGCGAGCTCGCCGATGCATTGCGCGTAAAGCGCTTCAAGACTCTGCTTCGCGCAGGAAAAAACATCACCGACGCGCTCTATGAAACTGGCTACGGTTCGTCCAGCCGCGTCTACGAACGCAGCAACGCACAACTCGGAATGACACCAGCAACTTATCGAAAGGGAGGAAAGGGCATGAAAATCGAATATACGATTGCGAAGTCACCGCTCGGAAAAGTTTTGGTCGCTGCCACGGAGCGAGGCGTGTCAGCGGTCTATTTGGGAGACGCACGAAACAAACTCGTCGCGGAATTGCACGAAGAATATCCCCGGGCGGAAATCTCGCCGGCCACCGGCAGCGTGCAGCGCTGGGTCCGGGAAATTGTGCAGCGCATCGAGGGCAAGCCCGCGCAGGTTGACCTTCCGCTCGACCTGCAAGCCACGGCCTTTCAGCGCCGCGTGTGGCAGGAGTTGCAGCGCATCCCACGCGGAACCACGCGCACGTATTCGCAAGTGGCGCGCGCCCTCGGGCGTCCCAAGGCTGTACGCGCGGTGGCACGCGCCTGCGCCACCAACCCCGTATCTATCGTCGTACCGTGCCACCGGGTGATTCGCGAAGACGGGAAGCTGGCGGGCTATCGCTGGGGTCTTACGCGCAAAGAGCAACTCCTCGCCGCTGAGCGCGCCCCGGCAAAATGAGCGGCCGATTCGTGGTGGGAGCTTTGTAGGCCAAGCTCGCCTCCATTCAGAAGCGCCCTTTGGATGCGCGGGAAACAAAACGCACTCAAAAAACAAAAACGCCGCTAACGCGGCGTTTTTGCTATTGACTGTCCACTATTCGCTATTCACTGCTACACGTGAGGCTTTTCGTGACTCGCGTTTTTCGGCCAGTCCTGTTTGAACTCGGATTCGTTGATCTTGAGGTCTTCTAAGGGATTCGTATAATGGAACAAAATGTAGTCGCCTGAGCCGGTCTCATAAAATTTCTGCTGAATCGGCAGCCAGGTAGCTTCGTCGATCCACATCTGAATTTTCGAAATCTGGCTGCGCATCTGATCGGATTTCGGTGTCAGCTCCAATAAAACAGTTTTCCTCTTATCTAGTTCTTCCTCGCCCGTGACCGTCACTAGGTAGCTTTTCTTCAAATCTTCACTCTTTGTTCCAAAGCCGAGACGAATGTACTGATCCACCATGGCGCTGTTTTTGCCAAGGTCATATTCTTCCACACGATTAAGTTTGGGATTGTAGAGGAACAGGGAGTTGCCCGTGCGCAATATCGTGCGCGGCTCGGGTTTAGTGAATTCAATGCGCATTTTTTGGTCGTGCCGCACCCAAATTTTTCCCGTCTCCGTTGACGTATCCTTCACTACGGCCGTGTACTTTATGTTTTCAATGTCCGCCGTGAGGCTGCGGAAGCCTTTTGCGGACTTATCCATCATCGCGAGCACGCCTTCGGTCGTCCACTTCGCCGCAGTTTGCGCGGCTCCCGGCTGAATAGAGAAAGCTGCGGCACCAAGCGCAAGAATCAATGGGATAAAATGCCGTTTGGTCAATAGATGCCCCTGATGGTGCTCGATCGTGTGGCTTGTCAGGCTCATTCAAATCCTAGCATATACATAGAGATGCGCGAACTTTGCCCCGCGTTACCCTTGGGATGCTGCAGGCACGCCCCAGAGCCGCTTAGAAAGGTGTAATCCCATTCCGGGGGCCACACTTCCACTCTAACGATGGATTTCCACGTGATAGGCGATCACCGTGCCTTGCTCATCGCGCACGGGATCGATCTTGGCGATGGTGAAGCGCTTGTTGCGGAGTTCGGGGAGCGATTTTTGCATGGCGTTGTGCAGTTCGTTCTCCAGCGCGGGGGTCTGCTCGGGAGGAGCGAGAATCCGTGCATCGACGCGGTACGTCTTGCTTTCACCTTCCTCGCTGACAAGTACCACCTGGCCTGGCGTGTTTGCGGGAAGGCCCATCTGGGGCTGGTCATGGAACCACGCCCGCGGCGTCGCCAAAACGAAAATTAAAATGAGGATCACCGCGGCGTCGTACGGCCACGTGCCGCGCTCGTACGCCCAGAAAAACGTTTTCGATAGAACTCGTCCGAGACTCGCCATCTCAGTCCGCAGGAATGCCGTCGACAATCACGCCATCCCGCATGTGCACCACGCGGTCAAAATACGCCGTGGCTTCGGGATTGTGGGTGATCATGACGACCGTCTGGCCCAAATCCTTGTTGAGCTGCCGCAACATCTGGAGCACGATTTCGGAATTCTTTGAATCCAGATTGCCCGTAGGCTCGTCCGCCAGCAAGATTTTCGGTTCATTGATGATCGCCCGCGCGATCGCCACGCGCTGCTGCTCGCCGCCGGAAAGCTCCGAGGGCTTATGTTGCAGGCGTCCACCAAGACCGAGAAGGTTGGTGACGACATCGAAACGGTGAGGGTCAAACCCATCCCCGTGTATAAATTGCGCGATCGCGATATTGCCCTTGGCGGTCAAGGTGGGGAGAAGATTAAAGCGCTGGAAGACAAATCCAATTTTACTCCGCCGCAGTTTGGTGCGTTCGGAGTCGCTCATGGCCGTTAGATCGTTGCCGTCCACGAGGACGCGGCCCTTGGACGCCTGCGCCAGCCCGCCAATGACGTAGAGCAGAGAGGATTTTCCGCATCCTGACGGCCCCATGACCGCCACGGATTCGCCAGGCCCGACGTCGAAGTTCACACCTCGCAGCGCGGGGACGTCCACTTTCCCCGCGCGGTAGAGCTTCCACAAATTTTCTGTTTTAAGTATCGGCTCCAAGCTCTTTTTTCCTGGAACTATCAGCCCTTCGGCAGGTTGCTGTATTGTAGCTGCGATTCCCATCTGTGCCTAGCCGCTGCGTCACCTCGCGGCGTTTTCTCCTTTTCTAACCATGCTATTCGTTCGGTTCTCTGAAGTCCTTGGCATTTCTCACTTATCAATCGTAAGAGAGCGCCTCGACGGCGTCTTTACGGCTTGCCATCCATGCCGGATAGCTGGCGCCGAAAATCCCGCCCGCCAGCGCAATCCCCGCCGCGCGAAGGATCCATCCAGCGGTTATGTCGATCGACAACGTAGGAAATCCGGCGAGAAAGGCGGCCCGTACCGCATAGCTCAATCCGACTCCCGCAACTATGCCCAGCAGGCAAAGCCCCGCCGACTCCGTCAGCAGGCAGCGCACGATGAACACACGGCCCGCCCCGAGCGACTTCAGGACACCGATATCGCGCGTCCGTTCCAGCACGGTTGTATACATGGTCAAAAAAATCACGAGCAATCCGATGGCAACTGCGAGCGAGATCATGGCGTTGATGAACGTTCGTAACCCCGGAATGTTGGTGGAAGTCATCGTCGACAGAAACGAACTGAGAGGACTGACCGTATAGCCCGGCAACAGGTGGCGAGTCTCCCCTATGACATCTTCCGTGTGCTCGGGCCGTGTGCACTTAATCAGGAAAATGGAAACTTTGTCATGCGCGCCCACCAGGTCCTGGAGCGTCGCCAAAGCAACAAACAAGCGCGCGCCTTTTCCATGCTCGATGATGGCCACTACGTGCCAATCATGATTCAGGACTTTGTACGTGTCGCCGACTTTGATGTGTTTCGCCTTTGCCGCCCAGTCGTCAACGAGCAGATCATCCGGGCCCTCCAAGTCATGGCCTTCCAGGAAAACGAATCCACCCGAGACGGCGCGAAAGCTCTCTGGCTCGATCCCCCAAATGGTCTCGATCACACCTGAGGAATTGAACTGGAGTAGTGCCGGGGCCGTTGCCTGGACGTATTTCAATTCCGCCAGCTTTTCGCCGATCTTTATCGGCATGGGCGCTCCTGTCATACCGATGAACATGGAAGCAGCTGGCGGCTGAATCATGACATCCGCTCCGATGCCCTCGATACGCTTGGCCGTTTCCGCCAGTATTCCAGAAGTCAGCCCGACAATCAGCACGACCAGCGCGACTTCGACGGCAACGGCGAGAACTCCGATCAAGGTGCGCAGCGGCCGGTGCAGCAAATTCCGGAGAATCAGCTCGCCCATCATGGCTTTTTCTCCGGCGCATCTTCGCCGACTTGAACGAGCTCGGAACCCGGCGGCTGCTCGAGCTTGAAGCGATCCGCCGGAATGTCTTCATTCAGAACCAGTTTGGTGACGTGCAGATCCAAACGGTAATCATCATGAGGCCTATCGATTTGGATCGTGAACGGGAAAGTTACAACCCCAGACGCGTTTCCCGCTGTTTGCTCTTGATTGGTTGTGGGTGGTCCCCAGTCGGAGAAGTGCATGTCAGAGACCAATGCACCCTTTGGACCAAACTCCTGCAACCGCGCGACCTGCAGATCGGCACGGTTAAACCAAATTTTGCGCAGGATTTCCCTTCGATATCCGCCGCGCAGGACGGTGAGCACGTAATATCGCGCTTTCTCGTCGTTGAACTCTTCAAAGAGCACTTCTTCTTCCTTACGAATCTCGCTCCAAAGCAGCGCATCGAGCAGATGCTGCGGCCGGAGGTTCTCGATGGGCTTGCTGCTGCTGCGCTCCAGATTTATCGACCCGACGAGAAACTTATTCTTGGACGGAATCGACACGCGAAAGGTGTCAGCGTCGCTGGCCATGTCGAACACCGTTTTACCGATCACGGGCGCCTGCCCGATCATGCGAACATAAGCAGGCCGTTCCGCCAGCAGAAACACTTTCACTTCGTGATACTCCTCGATCACACCGCTGTATCTTGAGCCTGTCGTTGGCTTCAGCTCGGCGGTGGCGTTCACGCTCTTCACACTTTTGGCGAAGGCGTTGTATTTCTCGAGCAACTCCTCGCGCGTGGCGTCCTTTACGACGACAATCTGCGCGGGCGGGACGTTGTGCGTGGTCTTGACATTGCCTCCGCAGCCGCCGGAAATCGCCGCCACTGTCAGCCCTACCATGCATCCCAACCCACGCCCCATCAGTCTGTTCCGCCCCTCAAGGTACAAATGAAGCAATCTAACAACCACGCCCAAGCGCGTCAATTAGATGCAAGAGACGCGCTGCAAGCCAAATCGCCCCAATCTCCATTATGAACGAGTCAGCGGGGAGACTGCGAACCATCGCCAGAGACAGTGCCTACTGCGGACGAGCCAGGTAGATATCGAACGGCAGCACCGCGGGCCGGATGCGTCGAATGACTTCGCTGGCCCAGAGCGTCGCGCTGAGGAGCGTTACCCATCCGTCCTCCGGCTCGCATACTGCGCAAAAACCGTAGCGTTCGTAGGCGAACTGGTAGGCGTCAACGCCCCGCTTCGAAAGGTCGCCTTCCAGCGCCGCATCAGGAGTTTCCGAAGCGGCTCCTGCGCGAATTCCGAACGTTTCTCCTTCGAACCGCTCGAAAAGCTGGAACAGTTGGCCTTGGCGCGGCTGCGGCAAGACCACGCAGCGGCCCCCTGCTTCACGATAGTCGATTTTTCGCGCTTTGCAAAACTCTTGAACGCGATCAATGTGGCTAAAAAAATCCACGACGTAGAATTCGTCGCCCGCCAGAGCAGGAAAGATCGCGGACCAGATTTCGGCTGCTTGCTTGCCACGCACTGGCTCGCGGTTTTCCGTTTCGACCAGTTCGAGGCCGACCGCTTTCACGCCTGCGCCGAGGTCCAGAGCTTCCACGTCCAGCGAAAAGGGAGGCAGTTCTAGCGCATCCGGCGGCGCGCCGGGGGGAAGACTCATTCCAAAGTCTCCGCTTGTGGAAATCTCGCTTGAAAATCGGGCGACTGCTTGCGAACGTCCAGCCAGTCGAAAAAAGCGTCCGGCGTCTCGAGCCAGATGCGGAACCAGTTGGCGATCTCCACTTTTTCCTCTCGCTTGTGGGGTTCCACTTTATGATTCCGCGAAATCATCTCGGCGCGCCGTTTGCCGAGCCGCGCCACTCCCAAAACGCGCTCGACCGCGGCATGCTCGCCGTGCGCCTGGAATTTGCGCATCAGTTCGTCCAGCCGCATGATGCTGACTTCCGCGTCTTCCAGCGTTTTGAAATGCAGCAGGTCTTCGAATTCTTCTTCGTACTGCTCTTCCGCTTCTTCTTGCAGCGCGAGCAGCACTTTCCAGCCCGCGGTTTTCAAAACGTCCGCGATATAGTCCGAGCTGGTTTTTCCCGCTTCGCCGTGTTCCGCGTGGAGACGCCGGCGCAACTGATCAATTTCCGCGAGGGTCCATTTCGAAGCCCCTATTTCTCTTGCCGTCTCGAGGATTAGATCCTTCTTCGACTTTTCCGAATCGGTCATCAAGCTGTGCCCTTATGCGTTTTGGTGTGCACCTTCTTTTTGCTGCGCGCCTGCGCTTGCGTCTGCTTCTGCTTCGGCTTTTCCGGCGGGGGCGGCGGCGGATCAGCCGGAAGACCGGCGAGCAGGCGGCGGTACTTTGTCACATTCCGGTTGTGTTCGGCCAGTGTCGCGCTAAAAAAATGTCCGCCCTGGGTGTTGGCCACAAAATAGAGATAGTCCGTCTCAGCCGGCTGGAGCGCCGCCCGCAGCGATGCTTCTCCCGGGTTGCCGATCGGTCCAGGCGGCAAGCCCGTGTGTTCATACGTGTTGTATGGCGAATGAACGTGGAGGTCGGCGCTGGTCAGCGTGCCGTTGTAGCGGCCCTCCTTCTCCAAAGCATAGATCACGGTCGGATCGCATTGCAGCATCATGTCCCTACGCAGGCGATTTTCGAAAACTCCCGCGACAAGAGGGCGCTCGTCTTTTTTGGGCGTCTCGCGCTCGACCAGCGAAGCCAGAGTCACAATGGAGGAAATCGGGTAGCCGGATGCCAGCCGCGTTTTATCGTCTTCCGCCTTGGGCGGCGACATTCGCGCCCATTGCTCTTTGAATTTCTTCACCATGGCGGCGGCCAATTCCACGGCGACTGGATGGCGCGGCAGTTCATAGGTTGCGGGGAAGAGATAACCCTCGAGCGTCAATGCGTGAGGGTCAAGATCGCGCACCTGCATCGGATCGCTGGCGGCTTTCACGAAATCATCGGCGGGAAGAAAGTGGCCGGCCTCGAGGTCATGCGCGATGTCGTAGAGCGTTTCGCCCTCGCGGACGGTGAACGGAATTTGATAAACATCGCCCTTGGCGAGCTTCCAGAAAACGTCTCTGCCGCTTACCGCATGATCGAAAAAATATTCTCCCGCTTCGAGCGATCGCCGGGGGTGGCGCCGGGCATAGATTTCAAACGCAAGGGCGCTGCGGACGACCCCGTTACTCTCCAGAGTCCGCGCCACGCCTCGGCTCGAAGCGCCGTGCGGCACGGTAACGAACACACCTCCGCTCGCGAACCCTTGATAGGGTTGTGTGATGCAATACCATCCCCAGGCCCCGGCTCCCGCCGCGGCCAGCGCCAGCGCCAAAATCAGTAGCAAAATCTTCTTCAAACCAGCCTCGCGAACTTCTCTTCTACGTATTTCATTTCGCTTCTTGCGCCGCCTGTCGCCGGTCCAGATATTCCTTCAAAATCAAGGCCGCGGCCATGGCATCCACGCCCGGCTTGGCGTTTTCCTTCTTTCTTTTTTTGCTCGGAGCGGCGTGAATCGTCCGGCCCTGGTGTTCCTCGAGCAACCGCTCGGCCTCCCAGCTCGTCAACCGCTCGTCCACCATCTCGACCGGCAAACCAAGCTGCTTGTGCACGCGTTGCCCAAACCGCGACGCTTCTTCGGCCATATCACCGCGCGTTCCATCTAGCCGCAGCGGCAGTCCTACCACGATTTGCCGCACATCATGCTCGCGCACCAACTCGCGCAACCGCCGCATATCCTCGTTCCGGTTGATGCGATCCAGTGTTCCCAGCGGCTGGGCTAGTGCTGCGTCTACACTGGCTATCGCCAGACCGATTCTCGCCCGTCCGTAATCCAACGCCAGAATGCGTGCCGGCTTGGAATTCGTTGTGTCCATGTCGGAAGAGCCCTCACGCATACTTCCAGTATACCGGGAAGCAATTCAACAGAGGCGCGATGCTACCTAAGAGTGGACTATCTCCTAGAGCACAAAGGAGCACAAAGCGCCTCTAGGATTAGATGAAAAAGGAAGCTTAAGGTTTACGGCCACGGGCGCCGGTTTGCCAGGCGTCCCAGTAGCCGAGTGCCTTCATTTGCCGGTCGAAGCCGGTTTCTTTGACGAGGGCGTCGAGTTCGCCGCGTGTCAGGCGTTTGCCAAGAGGCTCGGTGCGATCGGCGATGCCCCAGGCGGTCAGCGCGGCCAGCGCGGTGTGCAACTTCAGCTCGCGGATGTCCACTTTGTCCAGTGTGTCCGAGGCGGCGTGGTAATTCGGCAAATAGTTTGCCTCTTCCTGATTAGCTACGAGCGTTGGCACGCCTTCGAGCAGGAAATCGAAATTGTCGGTGCCGAAGGAAGCGTCGTAGGTGTGATTGTTGGCGCCCCAGGATTCAAGCGGTTTCAGGACTTCGCGCACGCCGGCCTCGATGTCGCGCCGCCCACCCAGCGAATAGCCAGTCACCCGCCCAATTCCCGCGTCAAACGTGATCACGGCGCGAATTCTGTCGAGTTCGGCGCGATGCGTCTTCACGTATTCATACGAGCCGATGGTGCCCTGCTCTTCGCCGCTGAACAACACAAAGCGAATCGTGCGGCGGGGGAGAAGCCCGGTGGCTTTGATGGCGCGCGCCGCTTCGATGACCAGCGCCGCGTTGCAGCCGTTGTCGAGAGCGCCAGTGCCGAGTTCCCAGGAATCGAGATGGGCGCCGAGAATCACCACCTCGTCCGGCTTTTCGTAGCCGCGAATCTCGCCGATGACATTTTCCTGCTCGATAGGGCCGCCGATTTTGTTGGGCATGGTTAGGCGCACGCGCATTTTGCCTGGGCTAGCTGCGGCCATACGCTCTAAGCGCATGGCGTCCTCGCGCGCCACCACGGCTTGAGGAATCTTGTCGATCGCGCCAGTCAACGAGTTGGTGTGGCGATAAAGCAGCAGCCGTTCGCGCGCCCCCATCCAAAGAATCGCCGAGGCGCCGCCCTGCAGCGCCTGACGGATGATTTCGGGCGGCAGCAGGTATTCGTTGAATAGATCGGCCCATGTTAAGCCGATGTCGCTGTGCACGAGCAGAATCGCCCCTTTGATGGTCGAACCAGCACGCGCAAAATCGTTCCCGCTCCCGTAACCAACGTCGATCAGGTTCGCTTCGATCCCGCCCGCTGGCGTCGCAGGAGACCAGCCCTCGGCTTTGAGCCGCACGGGAAACTTCACGGGGCCCAGCAGTTCGAGCCGCGTTTCGCCTTCGCTCCATGTCACCGGCAATGCGTATTTCTCGGTGTGAACCTCGACTCCTTCGGCGCGGAACGCCGCGACTGCCCACTCGACCGCTTTGGCCATTTCCGGAGAGCCGGTGACACGGCCGCCGATTTCGTCGGTGAGGCGCCGCAGGTTTTCTTCCATGGGCGATGGGCCCATCACCTGCGGCAAGATTTTCGCGGCGGCTTGCGCGCAACTCGAGGCATCCACCGCGGAACAGGCAGCGGGACTTTGACTGGATGGCTCAGGACTCAGCGAGTCCTTCGCCGGAGGCAGTTGCGCGGCAGAAGTTGAAGCAATGAAGTAAAGAAGTGAGGACGTAATGAAAAACCGATAGGAACGCATCTTGCGGTTCTCCGCGATGAAATGGCCTTGCCGGAACTCCCATTCGCAGGCACGGTCGTGCATCCTGGCGCGGAGTAGTATAAGCTCGCGGCGCTCCGGTGCGAAATTTGGCGGGATGAATCGCCAGGTCGAGAGAATTTACGATGAAAAAATCGATTTCCGTTCTGGCGCTTACTTTGGCGCTTGCTGCTGCGGCTCTGCCACAATCCTCAGCCCAAAATGCTCCTGCGAATTTGGAGACGCGCGCAAAAGGCGTCCTTGCCGTGATTCATGGAACGCTCAACGTGCACGGCCTCCAAAAAAACGTCCGCGTGCAGCGCGACCGTTGGGGCGTGGCCCACATTTACGCGCAGAATCAGTACGATTTGTTCTTCGCACAAGGCTTCGTGGTGGCGCAAGACCGCCTCTTCCAGATGGAATTGTGGAAACGCTCCGGCCAGGGCCGTCTAGCCGAAATACTTGGACCCTCCTTCGTGCAGCGTGACATCAATGCCCGCCGGCTGCGCTATCTCGGCAACATGGACGCCGAATACAAAAGCTACTCACCAGACACAAAGGAAATCCTCGAAGCCTTCACGTCCGGCATAAATGCTTACATCGAAGAAATCCAAAAGCCCGGTGGCATCGGTCTGCCCATCGAATTCCAACTCGCCGGCTTCAGGCCAGAGCCATGGAAGCCTGAAGACTGTCTGAACCGCCTAGCCGCGTACTCGGTGACGGGCAACGGCTCCAGCGAATTGCACAACGCCCAGTTGGTCGCTCTTCTCGGCCCCGAAAAAGCTGCGGAACTCCTCGACCTCGATCCCCCCGTGAAACTCGAGTCTTCTCCCGGCATTGATCTTTCCGGATTGTCCCCGGCGCTACTCGAAAACCTTGTGGGCAGCGACGTGCCGCTCCATTTCCCTGAGACGCCTCACCAGGGGAGCAACAACTGGACCGTTTCCGGTTCGCTGACGGCCACGGGCAAACCCTTCCTCGCCAACGACCCCCACCGTGTCATCGCCGAACCTTCGTTGCGTTACATCGTTCATTTGGTCGCGCCCGGATGGAACGTCATCGGCGCGGGCGAACCCGGGCTGCCGGGAGTCGCCGTGGGCCACAACGAAAAAATCGCCTGGGGATTCACAATCTTTGGCCTCGATCAGCAGGACCTCTACCTCGCGCAGTTGAACCCCGTCGATCCGGAACAATACAAAACCGAACACGGCTGGGAGCGCATGGAAGTGAAAACAGAAAAGATCGCTGTACGTGGCGGAACTCCTGTCAGCGTGAAGCTGAAGTTCACGCGGCACGGCCCGGTGCTCTGGGAAGACGGAAAACGCGCGCTGGCGCTGCATTGGGTCGGCGCCGAGCCCGGCACCGCCGGCTATCTCGGTTCGCTAGCCCTCGACCGCGCACACAACTGGCAAGAATTCGAACAAGCCATGCCCCGCTGGAAAGTCCCGTCAGAAAATATCGTTTACGCCGACCGCGACGGCAACATCGGCGAACATTCCACTGGACTCGCGCCACTCCGCAAAAGCTGGACGGGCCTTCTTCCTGTGCCGGAGAGCGGCGGTTACGAATGGAGCGGTTTTGTGCCGAACCGCGACTTACCCCATTCCTACAATCCAGCCACAGGTTTCGTCGCCACGGCCAATCACAAAATGATTCCGGAAAATTACGGCTATGCAGTGGGATTTCAATGGGCGTCGCCGGAAAGATTCTTGCGCATCTCGGAAGTACTCGGCGGCGCGGCAAAAACCTCCCACAAGCTCAGCCTTGCGGATATGGTGAATCTCCAGAATGACATGGTCTCGCTACCGGCTCGCGATCTGCAGGCCTTGCTGAAGCATGCCGCGGGAGACGCCCCAGACGGCGCAGCCAAACTCTTACTGGATTGGGACTGCGCGGTCACTACGGATTCGACTGCGGCCACTCTCTACGAATTTTGGGTCGCCGAGCTTCACGACGCAGTCAGCAAACAATTCATTCCGGCGGAAGCCCAAAAGATCGCAGGAAAACTGCCGCTGCAGAAAACCATCCAGGAACTCTCGAATCCGCGTGCGACAGTCTTCGGCCAAAACCCAGAAGCCGCTCGCGACGGTCTGGTGCTCAAGACGCTCCAAGTGGCAGAGCAAAAGCTCTCGGCCAAGCTAGGCCCGGATCCGAAGAACTGGACCTGGGGACAATTGCATCGCGTTTCGTTTCTTCATCCGCTTGGAGGCATCGTTCCTACCGCTAATGCGCTCTTCGATCGCGGACCCATCCCTCGCCCCGGCGATGGTTCCACGGTGAACGCGACCTATTTTGGCGGAGGTTCCTTCGATCAATTGGCCGGCGCGAGCTATCGCGAGATTTTCGACTTGAGCGACTGGGACAACGGCCTGGGGATCAACGTTCCAGGACAAAGCGGCCAACCCGGCAGCCCGCACTACGACGATCTACTTCCACTCTGGGCCCACGGTCAATACTTTCCCCTGCGTTTCAGCAAGCAGACCGTCGACCTTGAGACCACGGACGTGTTGGAACTAAAACCATAGGCCAAAAAATGCAGCGCGGACCGGGAACTAACGAATGCGCAGCTCAGGGTGCGCCACGCAATCGGCAACCCTCGCGACCTGGACCATTTCCGCAACGTCGTGCACGCGAACGATGTGCGCACCGCCCAAGATGCTCGCCGTGACCGTCGCCGCCGTGCCCCAGATGCGCTGTTCCGGCGGGGCAGGTTTCCCATCGAGGGCGAGCGTCGCCCCGAGAAATCCTTTGCGCGAAGTGCCGACAAGCAGCGGATGGCCCAGCGCGGCGAGCTGCGGCAGCTTCTGCAGGAGCTCGTAGTTCTGCGAGTAACTCTTCCCAAAGCCAATCCCCGGATCCAAAATAATCTGTGACTTCGCGACACCAGCCTTGCGCGCCTTCGCAACGGAATCTCGCAGCCCCTGGGCGACGTCTTTCATCACGTCTCGCGCAAACGGCCCGTGCTGCATCGTGCGAGGCTCGCCGCGCATGTGCATCAAAATGAGCGGCACGCCATATTTCGCTGCCACTTCCGCAATACGCGCGTCGCTTCGCAAGCCTGAAACATCGTTGATGATTTCCGCATCGGCGCGGAGAGCAAGCTCGGCAACGGTGGAACGGCGCGTATCCACCGACACGGGAATTTTCAGGCAGCCTCGCAACCCTTCGAGCACGGGAAGAATGCGATCTAACTCCTGCGAAGCTGAAGTCTCTTCGGAACCGGGCCGTGTGGATTCACCCCCAATGTCCAGCAGATCGGCGCCGGCCAGCTCCAGAGCAAGCGCGTGTTCGATGGCGATTTCAGGTTGATCGTATTTGCCGCCGTCAGAAAAACTATCGGGCGTAACATTCAGCACGCCCATGATCAACGTGCGCTCCCCAAGAACGAGCGTTTGAGAACGCAACTTCAACCGGAATTTTTTGCGCAGCCCCATCGGATGGATGAATGATGAACTAGAAGTCCAGTCCAGTGGGACAGACGTTCTTGTCCGTCACCTGTGCTGGCTTGCAAAAAAGAAAGAGACAGGCAGGAATGCCTGTCCGCTAATCCAAATCAAAATCGCGAATCGGCTTGCCGGCGGGAGCGTCTTTGGCCTTCTTCATCGCTTCCTCGAACTTCTTGGTCAAAATATCTTCCTTATTGGTTTCCTGAAACCACGAATCGGCAAACTTGTCTTCGCGCTGCCGGTTCTGTTCCGCAAGAATCCCCTGGGCGTTTTCCAGGTCGACGTTTGGCCCCGCCTTCACCGGCGCTTCGTGCGAAAGTACCGCCCCAAACACTGCATCCACCACCAGCTTCGCCTGGCAGCACGGGCAGGTCACATGCAAATTGTCCGGTTCCTTCTTTCCCATACCGGCATTCTACGCCATTTTGTCGGTGTCGGTCATCCGCGCACCGCGAACAACGGTCAGCGAGTCGGCCGCACAAAAGAATAGGGGCACGATATCTCGTGCCCCTGAGCAGCGCTCGGCTAATTTGCTTTTAGGCCTTCGCCGGATTCTCTCCGCGCGTGAATCCTGGCGCCGGGCGCAACTCCGGCCGCACAACCTTAGGATCCGTGCTCGGCGCTGGGGGAGCCTGTGGGGGCGGCGTCCGCGGCTTTTCCGGCAGTGGCCTGCCTTCCATCAGCATCTTTACTTCGTTGGCGTCAATCACTTCGCGTTCGAGCAGCGCCTGCGCAATCCGTTCGAGGGTCTCGCGATTGTTCGAAAGCAGCCTCTTGGCGTTCTCATAGCCGCCGTTGACGATCCGCTTCACTTCCTTGTCGATCTGGATCGCCGTATCTTCCGAGTAGTCGCGATGCTGGGCGATTTCGCGGCCCAGGAAGATCGCTTCATCTTTTTTCCCGTATGCCAGCGGCCCCAGCTCGCTCATGCCCCACTCGCAAACCATGTTACGGGCGATTTCGGTCGCGCGTTCGATGTCGTTGCCGGCGCCGGTGGTGATGTGTCCGAGGAAAATTTCTTCCGCGGAGCGTCCGCCCATGAGCACGGCGAGCATGGCTTCCAGGTATTCCCGCGTATAGGTGTGCTTGTCGTCTTCAGGCAATTGCATGGTGAGTCCGAGCGCCATTCCTCGCGGGATGATCGTCACTTTATGAACCGGATCCGCTCCCGGCGTCATCGCCGCGACTAACGCGTGGCCCGCCTCGTGATACGCCGTGTTTTTCTTCTCTTCATCCGAGAGAATCATCGATCTCCGCTCGACGCCCATCATCACCTTGTCTTTGGACATCTCGAAGTCGACCATCATTACGAACTTGCGGTTTTGCCGCGCGGCCCACAACGCCGCCTCGTTCACCAGGTTTGCAAGATCCGCGCCGGAAAAGCCCGGCGTGCCCCGCGCTATGATGGACAACTCGACATCGTCGGAAAGAGGTACTTTGCGGGTATGCACGCGAAGAATTTCTTCGCGGCCTTTGACATCCGGACGCGCAACCACCACGCGCCGGTCGAATCGCCCGGGACGCAGCAGGGCCGGATCAAGAACATCGGGCCGGTTCGTAGCTGCAATCAAAATCACGCCTTCGTTGGATTCGAAGCCGTCCATCTCGACGAGCAACGCATTCAAAGTTTGTTCGCGCTCGTCATGCCCGCCGCCCAGGCCCGCGCCACGGTGCCGTCCAACCGCGTCGATCTCATCTATGAAGATGATGCAAGGCGCGTTTTTCTTTCCCTGTTCGAACAAATCGCGCACGCGGCTTGCGCCGACGCCCACAAACATTTCCACGAAATCCGAACCGGAAATCGAGAAGAATGGAACGTTCGCCTCGCCTGCAATCGCCCGAGCCAGCAAAGTCTTGCCCGTTCCAGGAGGCCCGACCAGGAGCACGCCCTTTGGGATGCGTCCGCCAAGTTTCTGGAATTTCTGTGGGTCCTTCAAAAACTCGATAATTTCCTGCAACTCTTCTTTTGCTTCGTCAGTCCCGGCAACATCCTTAAACGTCGCTTTTTTCTGCTGTGCGGAAAGCAGCCGCGCGCGCGACTTGCCAAAACTCAGCGCCTTATTTCCACCAGCCTGCATCTGCCGCATCAAGAAGAGACAGAAACCCACAAGCAAAATCAAAGGTGCCGCGTTCAGCAAAATCAAGATCCAATCGCCGCTGCGCACCTCCTTCATCCCATTGATCACCGCTCCCTTGTCTTTCAGCTCCTTGACGAGGTCCGGAGCCGCTTCCTTGAAAACCGTCACGGTAAATTTACGGTTCGCCGGGTGAAGGTATTCTCCCTGAATCTCGTAGCTGTTTGGCGAGAGGTACAGCGTCACTTCCTTGACGTCGCCCGCGTCCACGTGGGCCATGAATTCGCTGTAACCGGGAGTTTCCACCCGCTGCTGGCTTCCATTCGCCGACACCAGTTTCCACAGCATCACGCCGAGAAACACGATAGAGATCCAGAAGAGAATTGTTTTTGCCGTAGAACTGGAATTCACGTTGTCCTCACCTTTGTCCTAGCCTCGCGGAAAATCTTCCCGCGAGGAAGCGACGTGCGAATCTTTCGATTTTATTTCGTACGTCGTTGCCGTCGCTTCACCTGCGCTGGTCCGTTGGAGAGAGCCCGATGATTCCGCCCCGTGCCATTGTCCGCAGCCAGGCCGTACCCGACCCATACCTCATTAGATGCCGTCCGGAACCCAAAGTAATCGGGCTCCAGGCCCACGCGCCGCCGCGCGGGTTTGTCCAGCAGCACTGCCAATCGCAGCGACCTGGGCTGGCTTTCGCCGAGTCGCCGCAGAAGAAACTCTTGTGTCACGCCGCTCTCCAGCACCGCATCGAGCAGCAGAACATCGCGGCCCTTCAACTCCGGCCGCGCACCGAAATAAACTTCGCGCCGCTCGTTGCCTCCGTCGTTCACGTCGCGCACATCCTCGCGCACGAAGTGACAAACGACCGCGGTGTTGATCTCGCGAATCAAGTCAGCGGCAAAAACAAATCCGCGGTCCAGCGTAACAACCACGTCCACGCGCCGTCCCTTGTACGCCCGCGTGATTTCTTTACCAAGCGCCGCGACTCTCGCGCCGATTCGCGCGGCGGAAAAAGCCGCACGGCCCGACGCACTCGACTTGACCGCTGGGCGGTCACCCATCAAGACTTTTCCTCGGCGATCAAAATCCCTGTTCGGGTCCCTTCATTTGCCGCAAACCCGGCGGCAACTGGAAAGCCGCGAGCCCAAACGAGAACGCCGCCGCTCGTCAGCACCGGCCAGCCGTCCCGCTCCCACCGGCTAATGCGCTTCTCGTTCAAAAGCCGCTTCAGCTTGTGCGCTTTCTGGTGCCCGGTGGGCTGCAGCCTGTCCCCAAAATGCCAGCTGCGCAGCACCAACGGAGAACGCAGCCGGTCGTGGTCCAAGACTGCCCCTGATTTACTAGTGTCGCTCCTCTTTGCGACCCAGTCAATCACCCTGAGGCGGAAAACGCACCCTGCCTGTGGAACGCGCAGAGCCACCTCGCCATTTTCAAAATGTGTAAGATCGATTTTGTATTCGTACTCCGCCGCGACGGATTTCTCCAGCCCGCGTTTCTCGCCGATTCGCTGTTCTTGTCGCGACGAATTTGCGCAGAAAACCAGCTCGTCCCGCTCGCGCCGAACATCCACGCCTCCGGGCAACTGCACCACCTTGCCGCTCTGCCCGTGCATCGCCAGATCGAGCACCGCCGCGATATGTTGCGCCGTGATCTGTCCCGTCGACTGGCCCCTTTTGCATTTCCTCTCTTCAATTAGACGACGCAGCATCCGCTTAGTCAGGGCCTTGCATCTCTCCGCTCCTTCTACTTTGTCCTTCTCGCCTTTCTTCTCTGTGTCCACTGCGCCCTCTGTGTTGAAATCCGCGTTTCCCGATGGCTGCAACAAACCGCTCAAGGCAATGCGTGTTTCACCCGCGCCTTTCTTGGCAAGCGCCGCACAGCGTTCCTGCGCAAGCAATTCCAAGAACTGCTCGTCCTCGCGGGCGAGTTCCGCAAGCGCAGCAAGATGCTCCACCGCTCCGCTCTGAAACTCATGTTCCAAAAGCGGCAGCAGTTTCTTCCGAATCCGCGCCCTTGTTCGCGCCGTATCTTGATTCGTCGCGTCCTCGCGCCATTTCTGTTTTTTCGATCGCAGGTAAGCGCGCAGTTCCGGTCGACGCACGTTCAACAGCGGCCTTATCACGCATTCAGTTCGAGGATGAATCCCGCCGAGCCCCGCCAACCCCGTCCCGCGCAGAATGTGCGCCAAAACTGTCTCCGCCTGATCATCCGACGTATGCGCCACCGCCACGCGATCCACTCTTCCTTCCGCCACAAGCCGCGCAAAAAACGCATACCGCGCCCTCCGACCCGCATCCTCCAAATTCGTCTTCTCGCGCCTAGCCCGCGCCGCCACGTCCGCACTCTCGACGTGAAACTCCAACCCATGTTTTGCCGCCAATTTCGCCACAAACTTTTCGTCAGCGTCTGAAGCCGCCGCGCGCAATTTGTGGTTCAAATGCGCCACACTCAAAACAATCCCCAACTCCTCGCGCAACTCCTGCAAGAGCAAAAACAGCGCCACCGAATCCGCCCCCCCAGACACACCCACGGCCACGCGCTCCCCCGCGCGCAACATCCCGGCGCGCCTCAGGTTCTCAAGCAATCGCCGAGCAAGCCCGCCGCCTTCGCGCCTCGCCGTTGTTTTTGGAGAAACCCGCTTGGCCATGGATCCCGCGGCTATGGTAGCAAGTGCCCACAAGACAGGTCGAGCCTCGTCCCAGCCAGCTCTTGCTCGGATTCTACAACCCAGCGCGCTAAGGTTTGGTTTGCGGCGGCCGCGCCTGCTTCGCTTTCGCCACCATATCCCGCACATCGCTCAGCAGCGCCTGCGAATCAAAAACCACGCCATCGCGAATCGTATATTTCACGCACTGCTCGTGCACTTCCTTGCGGTCAGTGCTCACCCGGGTCACACCATTCCCATAAAACACTTTCACATCCACCAAGGGATTTTCCGTCAGCACCACCAGGTCGGCCAAATAACCCTGCCGCACCAATCCCAGCTCCGGATTTTTCACCACCTTGGCTCCATTCTCCGTAGCCGCATGCAGGGTCTCCAGCGGCGAAAACCCCACCTCCTCCAGCATCTCCAATTCGCGAATCGTCCCAAATCCCCACAGAGAAAACAAAAATCCTGTGTCCGATCCCACCGCCACCACGCCGCCCTGGTTCTTGTAATCGTTCACAAAATCCAGCCAGCGGCGGTACGCTCGCGCCCAATCCGCTTCTTTGTTCGAAGTCCACTCATAAAAATACGAAGCGTGATGCGCCGGATTCGGCAAAAACGAATCCATCACCACCGGCAGCGTGTACGTCGCGTGCCACGGCAAATTCGCCGCCCTCGTCACGTCGCGATTCGCCTCATAAATGCTGAACGTAGGCACCATGATGAATCCCGTACGATGCATCGTCTCCAGCAGCGACTGAATTACTTCGCCATGCAATTTCCCCACGTCCGCCTGTAGCCACGACCGCCCCGTCTCCAAAAAGCGGTCCGGCTCGCTCGAATAGTTGTACCCCGGCGGCAAATCCTGGATGGTCTGACTCGTGTACGAAGATTCCGGATAACCATAATGATGCTCAATCGTCGAAGCGCCCTCGCTCGCCACCTGCACCGCATTCATCGGATAAACGCCATCTTGCCCAATGTGCACCGCGACGCCCATGCCATTCTTCCGCGCCTGGTCCGCAATCGCGTGAAACACGTCCGGCCAAAGCCCCGGCTTGCCAATAATCTTGACTCCATCCACGCCCGCGGCATGCCATTCATCCACAATCTGCCGCGCCCCCTCCGGATTCGAATACCGCGGATCGTCCCCACGTCCCCAGAACGGATACACATACATGCGCGGCGCAATAATCTGGTTCGCCGCGATCTTTTTCTTTTCCTCCACCATCCCTTTCGGATCGTCATTCCCGACATTGAACGTTCGAACCGTAGTTACGCCATGCCCCAACAAAAGTTTGTAAATATATTCCGCCGGCACATCTTTGTTCGCGTTGATGTGGATGTGCACGTCTATCAAGCCCGGCATCACGTACATGCCTTTACCCTCGATCACCCGATCCGGCGCCTTTTGTTCCTTCTTGCCCGCCCCTTCTTCGTC
>Ga0307478_10000698_pt1 | contig 32984 bp, 30 predicted proteins | sample atmos_gasesECM4C_2_FD_203713 | JGI IMG/M metagenome (GOLD analysis project Ga0307478, IMG submission 203713) | Hardwood forest soil microbial communities from Morgan-Monroe State Forest, Indiana, United States - atmos_gasesECM4C_05 | ecosystem: Environmental > Terrestrial > Soil > Temperate...
ACGGCCACGAACATCGTCACCAGCAAGTATTTTCACGGCAAGCCTGGCTCGAAAGAGCGCGAAGGTTCGGTGCGGCAGCTGATCAGCCGCGTGGTGAACACGATTGTGCGCTGGGGACAGGAGGGCGGCTACTTCGCCTCCGACGCCTCGCGCGATGCGTTCCGCGATGAGCTGACGCATCTGCTTGTCGAACAGAAGATGGCGTTCAATTCGCCCGTGTGGTTCAACGTGGGCGTGCAGCCGAAGCCGCAGTGCTCGGCGTGCTTCATCAATTCCGTGCAAGACAACATGGAATCGATCATGGGGCTGACGCGGACCGAGGGAATGCTTTTCAAGTGGGGCTCGGGAACGGGCACGAATTTCTCCTCGCTGCGCGGAAGCAAGGAAACCCTTTCGGGCGGGGGCATCGCTTCCGGGCCGGTGAGCTTCATGAAGGGCTTCGACGCCTTCGCGGGCGTGATCAAGAGCGGCGGCAAGACGCGGCGCGCGGCCAAAATGGTGATCCTCAATATCGATCATCCGGACATCGTCGAATTCATTGAATGCAAGATGAAGGAAGAGCGCAAGGCGCAAGTCCTCATCGAACAGGGCTACGACGCCGGAATTGACGGCGATGCCTACGCTTCCATTTTCTTCCAGAACGCCAATCACTCGGTGCGCGTCACGGACGACTTCATGCGCGCGGCGGAAGAAGACCGCGACTGGTGGACGCGCAACGTAACAGATGGGCAGCCCGCGGATAAATTGCGCGCGCGCGACCTGCTTTATAAAATTGCGGATTCGACGTGGCACTGCGGCGATCCGGGCATGCAGTACGACACCACGATTAACCGCTGGCACACCTCGAAGAACACGGCGCGCATCAACGCCTCGAATCCGTGCTCGGAGTACATGTTCCTGGACGACACGGCGTGCAACCTCGCTTCCCTGAACCTGATGAAGTTTCTCGGTTCGAGCGGACAGTTTGACGTGACCGCCTTCAAGCATGCGGTGGACGTGACCATCACGGCGCAGGAAATTCTGGTGGACAACGCCAGTTACCCAACGCCGCGCATCGCGGAGAATTCGCACAACTTCCGGCCTCTGGGCCTGGGCTACGCCAATCTCGGCGCGCTGCTGATGTCCCTGGCGCTGCCTTACGACTCTGGCGAAGGGCGCGACATGGGCGGCGCCATCACTGCGCTGATGTGCGGCGAAGCGTACGCGCAATCCGCGCGGATTGCGGAAAGAATGGGTCCGTTCCCCGGCTACGAAGTGAACCGCGAACCGATGCTGGACGTGATGCGCATGCACCGCGACGCGATGCGCGGCATCAAGCCGGAGCACGTGCAGACGGAATTGTTCATGGCAGCGCAGGAATCATGGGACACCGCGCTGGCACACGGCGAAAAGTTTGGCTACAAGAATTCGCAGGTGACGGTGCTGGCGCCGACGGGCACGATCGGTTTCATGATGGATTGCGACACCACCGGAATCGAGCCGGATCTGGCGCTGGTGAAGCACAAGAAGCTGGTCGGCGGCGGCGTGATCAAGATCGTCAATAACACCGTGCCGCAAGCGCTGATGAGGCTCGAATACACGCCAGAGCAGACCAGCGAAATCGTTTCCTACATCGACAAGCAGGGAAAGATCGAAGGCGCGCCGTACCTGAAGGCAGAGCACTTGCCGGTTTTCGATTGCTCGCTTGCGCCTTTGGGCGGCGGGCGATCCATCGCCTGGACGGGACACGTGAAGATGATGGCGGCGGCACAGCCGTTTCTTTCGGGCGCTATCTCGAAGACCATCAACATGCCGGAAGAATCCACGATCGAAGACATCGGCAACGCGTACATCGAGTCCTGGAAACTGGGACTGAAATCCGTGGCCATCTACCGCGACAACTCGAAACGCTCGCAGCCACTCAACGCCGGTGGAAGCAAGGAAGAAAAGAAAACCGAAGCCGTGCCCAGTGCGAGCACCGCAGCTGCAGTGCCCGTGCAGCAGGAGCTATTCGGGCGACAACAGCGCGAGAAGATGCCGGTGGAACGCGCTTCCGTGACGCACAAGTTCAGCGTGGGCGGGCACGAAGGCTACATTACCGTAGGCATGTACGGCGATGGGCGGCCCGGCGAAATCTTCATTAAGATGTCGAAAGAGGGCTCGACGCTTTCCGGCGTGATGGACGGCCTGGCGCTGACCGTGTCGCTCGGCTTGCAGTACGGCGTGCCGCTCAAGGTGTTCGTGGACAAGCTCGTGAATACGCGGTTTGAGCCCTCGGGCATCTCGGCGAATCCGAATATCCGCTTCGTTTCTTCGGTGCTGGACTACATTGCGCGGTGGCTGGGCGGGCGATTCATCTCGTCCGATTATTTGAAGCTGAATTCCGGCGAGCACGCCGCGGCGCCTGCGCCCGTTCAGGCGATTCCCACCATGGCCGAGGCCGCTATGGCGCTGATGCCGGCGGCAAACGCTTCGTTGAAGCAGCGTGATGCGCACGAAGGTGCGCCGACCTGCTCCGAGTGCGGCATGCTCATGGTGCCGAACGGGGCTTGCTACAAGTGCGAGAACTGCGGCAGCACGAGCGGGTGCAGTTGAGGACATTGAGGCGGCCAAAGGACACGACACCATGAGCGCTCTCTCCTCTGGTTCAGGGCTGGCCGCAAGACTGGCTCCGGAAAAGCCGAAGGCCCTAGGATTTCTGCATATCGTGCGGCACGGCGGCGGGCCGAGCGCGATTTATGTCGTTACCTATCATCGGCTTGAGAGAGAACTGGGTAGTGTTGTCGCTCATCCGAAGCCGGCACTTGCCGAGGGCGCGCGCGATTTGATCGAACTGCTGGAGCGCATTGGCGTGGACTTCAGGATTAAGGAAGTCCGCGGCGCTTTGGAAGATATTCTTCGGCTCGGCTCAGCCAATATCCCCGATCTGTGGCTCAGCGACGAGGAGATGCTGGAAAAAGGGCTCGTCGAGAGCTAAACAGAAAGCCAGAAGAACCGACAGAAGCCGGAGCGCGATACTGCCTCCGGCTTTTGTTTTTAACCCCAGTGGTTAACTACCCCTCCCCCCATTTTCGCGCTGGAGTTTCTGGGAGAGGTTCGTTTGCGCGGCAGCGAGGTGCCTTTCCGCCATGGCAAGTTTGACGGCGGAATCTTCGCCGGCTTCGGAGATCGCTTCGGTGCGTCCGAGTGTTTTCAGATCGGAGATGGCGACGTCGAATTCCTTGGAGGGCAGAGAGAGAGTTGCCGCGAGGGCGCGGCCAGAGCCGGAGTGAGTCTGCGTGCGCAGAGGCCGAAGCGGAGGAAAAAGTTCCCGGGTTGAGGATGGCGATGCTTCGGTGGCCCGTACTGTCAACGCGGACGAGGGCGGAGCGGCGGGCGGCCTGTTAATGGACGGGGGCGCATGCGGAAGCGGGGGCTGAGGGGCGGAGGGACATTGCGGAGGAAGTCGCCGCAGCAGGGGCAGCGACCGTCGTCGGCAATGGGGCCGGTAGTGTCGGGGCGGAGCCAGTGGCCGCGCAGGTCGCACGACGGATTGATGCATTGCACGGTGAAACCGGGCAGATACTGCATGTGCGCTCCCTCAGTGGCCGGCCAGCTTCGCGGCGCACGAGGCGGCTCGTGTGGCAGAAGCTCCCATGGGCGGCCCGGACAGAACTGTTGGGGTGGATTGTGGCGTTACTCGACTGTGGTGTCAAGGGAAATGAGCGCAATAGATTGTGGTAGGGTTGCGGGAAGAGAGTGAGTGTGAATAGCGGGTGGTGAGCAGAGAGGCGCCGATTGGGGTGAGTGGCTGGCGTTTCACGGAAAGCATGCGCTCGAGAGACCGGAGGCGCGCGATGAGGCTATTCTCCAATTGGAATGTGTTGGCTGCGCTCGCGGCGGGTTTAGTGCTTGCTGTGGCGCTCGGTCGAGCGAGATTACGGTTGCGGCGGAGCGGCTGGCACTGGGGGAGCGGCACTGCCCATGGAGTCTAGAAGAGCGGCGAGGCGCGTTTTCAAAGCTTCGACGGATTGCTGCTTGTCGGTGATTTGCTGCCTAAGGTCATCCAGCTTGGCTTTGCCTGCGGTGTCGCTGGCATAATTCGGTTTCGAGTAGACGTTATCCTGTTCCAAGCCGAGTTCACGTTGCACGAGCTCGAGATTCTTTTGCGCTTCCGCAAGTTGTTTCTTCAAGGCGGTCAGTTCGGCGGAGGCCTTGGCTTTTTGGTCGGCGTCTCCGGCAGGTGACGCTGGAGCGGATTGTCCGGCCGGAGTTTTAGCGGTGCCGGCATCTGGAGCGCTGGTAGAATCCGCAACTTGAGCCGCAGGTGCGGGCGCGTTGGCGGCCTGGGCGGCGGGAGCAGCTGGCTTTAGAGTGTCGTCGGTGATGACCGGAGCCGGCTGCTTCGCGGCAGCTTTCTTTTGCTCGCGGGCGCGGCGGGCGGCGTCGGCCACGGATTGAGATTGCGAATCCTGCGATTGTGCGCGCGTTGCGAGGGGAACTGCGGCCGCAGCAATCAGGGCGGCAACGGCCAAGCGCAAAGAGATGCGGTGTGACATGGTTTTTATACCTCTTGGGCTATGGGCAGGCTCAACCTTAAGCATACCTCCCGACTTAGCAGCCGACAATTCCCGAGGGCTTAGGTGATACGAAAGTGGCAACTCGCGGTGCACAACGCGGATTAGAGAGGGCAGAGTGTGTCGCAGCGGGCGGGTGCGGCGCGGCATCTAGCGGGCAGCCGCTTGCTGCGTTGCGGCTACATCGCGGAAAGAAAAGTGCGTTTGGAGGGCTTTCACGGGTTGGCCGTTGATTTCCGCGTAAGGGTAGATGAAATAGTTGAGGGGATCGCCTTTTTGCTCGGGCGAGAGGCGGATATCGCGGCCATAGGTGAAGAACACACGGTTTACGTCGTGGGCGCCGAAGAAATAGTCGTGCTTGGCGGGATTTTTCCAGGCTTCCGAGGCGTCGACGGGCACCCAACCTACGCCGCCGAGATAAAACTCGGCCCAGCAATGGTAGCCGGCGATGTCGCCTTCGGTTTTGCCTTCGGGAAGCGAGAAACCCATTTCGAAGCGCGCGGGAATGCCGGAGGAACGCATCATGCCGATGAACAGAGAATGGAAGTCGGTGCAGTTACCGCGTTTGGAGGTGCAAGCCCAGATGGCGTCGCCGCGGCCCCAGCCTTCGCCGGTTTTGTCGTAGCGCATGGTGGAGACAACGTACTCGTAAATGTGGCGGGCTTTCTGGATTTGAGTGGTGTCGCCCGCCGTGTGTTCTTTGGCGAGTTCGGCGATGGTGCCACTGAGGGGAACGAGTTTATCGGGTTCGAGGTAACGACGGAACATGGGATCGGAGGATGAAACTCCAGTCTCGTTCATGGGGGCGGCAACGAGAGCGACTTTGTGTTCGTGGCGCGTAGCGGTGAAGCGCAGAGTGACGTCAAAGCCGGCGGCGGCTTGTTGAGCGGTGGGCTTGAATTCGGCGAAGGTGTTCTTGTACTCGGAGTCGTGGCCTTGGGCGTAGACGACGGGGCTGTCGATATGCAGACTGCTGAGGTCTTGGTAGCCATCGGCTTGCGGCAGGGGAATCCAGAGCCGAACGGGGCCAGCGGGATTCTCAGTCGCAGGGAAATGAACCCGGTAGGTGAATTCGAACGAGCGCGAGGCCAAGGCTGCGGCGGAATCCGCACTGGCAGCGGGGAAAGAGTGAGCAACGTAGAAGAGGGAGATTGAGGCGGCAAGGATGCAGAGCAAGGAAAGAAACCGACGGGTCATTGCAGGACTCCTATGAGACGGCGTGCCAAAGTGGGCAGCCTGGCGATTATACTCGTTCGAGGAAGGAAGTAAAAACGGGTGCAGAGAGACCGGCGATGGTAAGAAATGGGAGCTTTCGTTTGCGCGGAGTGCTGCTATTTGCTATGAGCGGCGTGCTGATGTGCGCGCCCTCTTTTTCGCGCGCCCAGGAGAAGGCGGCGCAGCAGCCTGACTCGCCGAGGAGGGATTCGCACCCACCAGGGGAGCCGGTGGGCGTTGACTTGACCAATTCCGGAGACAAGAAAAGAGCTGCGCCAGAGAATGAGCACCGATTTTGGGACAAAGAAAATGACGGGCTGTTCGCGGGAGTTGGGGCGTCGCGGACTCTCGATTATTTTTCGACGCTGAACATGCGGCGCCGCGGGCGGCAGGAAATTTTCCTGACGAATGATGTGGTGGACAATCATGCGGCGTTCGCCGTGATTGAAGCGTCGGGGACGGGCGTTTCCATCGGAGCTGCGTATTTGTTTCACCGCTACGGGCATCACAAGCTGGAGCGCTGGACTTCGATCGTGCACATCGGGCTGGCTACAACAGGTGCGGTGCGAAATTATTGTTTGAAGACCGCGCACTTTGCTACGGCTCCTGGCACGCCTTAGAGCGCGTGCCCGCTTTGAGAGGGCGGTTCGCGTTACATAACCAAACCCGAACTTAATACATCCAGTCTTGCGCGTTGGCGCTTCGTGCGGCATACTCCCGCGGCGTGCGGCCTTGGTCGGTAGCGCATGTGTGGTTCGGTTGAGAGGTTTGCGAGGAGGTCTGGATGGAGCGGTGTGTCTCTCTTCACCGTTTCGGCTTGCTGGTTTGTCTGAGCTTGTCTCTATCCGCTGGGATTTGCGGTCGCACGCGAGAGGAAGTCATGGCCAGTGCGCAGCCGTTCATCGCGCAAACCTTGCCTACACCTTCGGTCTCTTCAGGAACGGCGACGCAGTCCACGCCGCCTGCGGTTCCGCAGCAGCCAAAAAGCGGGGAATATGTGCTGTCGCATGACCGCTATGAAAAAGCGGTCACGTATTCCCGCGCGGCCTACACCATGTACTTCGTCTCGGTTGGGCTCGACGTGCTGGCGCTCTTGATTCTCCTGCGGATTGGGATTGCCGCGAGGTTTCGGGATTGGGCGGAGAACGTCAGCGACAAGAGATGGATTCAGGCGGTCGTGTTCGTGCCGCTGCTGGTGGTGACTGTAGACGTTATCGCCCTTCCGCTGCGTTTGTATGGGCATGTACTCTCGCTGCGCTATGAAATGTCGGTGCAGACTTGGGGCTCGTGGTTCGCGGATTGGGCCAAAGAACAGTTGCTGATGGCGGGATTTGCGTTGATTTTTGCGCTGATCCTTTCCGCCATCATGCGCAGGAGCCCGCGGCGCTGGTGGCTGTATTTATGGTTTGCCGCGCTGCCCGTGGTGCTTTGCATCGTGTTCCTCAGCCCGTGGTTTATCGATCCACTGTTCAATAAGTTCGAGCCCTTAGAGGCCACGCAACCGGAATTGGTCGCGGCCATCGAAAACCTGACCAAACACGCGGGCGTACCGATTGCGCCAGACCGCATGTTTCTGATGAGGGCCAGCGAAAAAACCAACGAGGTAGATGCGTATGTGACCGGATTGGGAGCGTCCAAGCGCGTGGTGGTTTGGGACACCACGATTCAGAAGGCGACAACCAACGAGACGCTTTTCATTGTCGGACATGAACTGGGACATTATGTTCTGGGGCATGTCTGGAAGGGGTTTTTGTTTGCAGCGGCTCTCATGCTGATTGGGTTTTATGCGCTGTTTCGCGCTCTGCATTGGGCGCTGGGCCGCTGGGGAGGGGATTGGAGAATCTATGGGCCCGAGGATTGGGCATCTTTCGCGGTGCTTCTGCTGCTGGTGGAGATCGGAATGTTTTTGGTGTCGCCGGTAGCGAACGGTTTCTCGCGGATGCAGGAGCATGCTGCCGATGTGTACGGCCTGGAGGTTACGCACGGGATTATTCCGGATTCTTCGGAGGTAGCGGCGCAATCGTTTCAGGTGTTGGGAGAAGTTGACCTGGCGGATCCAAACCCGTCTGAATTCATTACCTTCTGGCTGTACTCGCATCCGCCCCTGGCGGAGCGCTTGGTCTTCGCGCACAGCTACGATCCGTGGTCGAAAGGCGAATCGCCCAAATACGTGAAGTAGGCTTGGGAAAATGGCGGTAGTTGGAAAGGCCATGTTACCGCCGGGCGGCGGAATGGCGGCGGGAAAAAGCGGCGACTTTATGGCGATTGCCGCAACGGGACATCGAGCACCAGCGGCGGCGGCGCGTGCGTGAGGTATCATAGAAAAAGAGGCCGCAATCCGGGTTGGAGCAGACGCGGAGGCGGGCGCTGGCCCCTTCTGCGATGAGCTCGGCGGCCGAGCGCGCGATGGCAGCCAGGAGCCAGTCCAGACCACCTTCCCGGGCGACGAACTCCAAGCCCCAGTGGCCGTTTTGCTGGAAGAGCTCGTCGTGGCCCTCGGTAACGCGAAGGACTTCGTTGATCGGTTCAACCCAATCGCGCAGAAGGGCTTCTTTATGGAGGAGCGCATGGAAGGAGCGCTGAAGCGAGGCGTGGAGCCTTTGGGCCTTGCCGAGGAGTCCCTCGGCGCTTCGCGGGTCATTCTGAGACAGAGCGAGGAGCTGGGCGCTGCGATCCGAGGAGATGATTCTAGCAACCAGAAGAAAGCGGAGAAGTTCCTCCCAGGAGAAATCGGAAGAAGGGTTGAGTTCGTTGGCAAAATCGAGGGAGAGTCTTCCACCGATGAGGTCAACGGATGGAGAAGAGTCAGCCAACGAGTTTACCTCCACAAACCGGTTAGAGGCGAATTCAGCGACGCGCGTTTCGTAATAACCGGTTAAATATAGCAAGCCGGTTAAGAGTTGTCAGCCGATTTTTCGTGAGGGTCGAAGATTCCTTGTTGCGCGCTACGACGTCTGATTCAATAGGCAGTTGGAGCGAGGTCTTATGAAATTGCTAGGCACTGTTGCCGGGGTAATCGTGGTGGGCTGTTTGGTTTGGGGAATGGGAGCGAGCTCGAGGGTTCAGACTCCAAACGCCCAGGCTACAGGGGCGCGCGAGCCGGTCGTTGTTGAGCTATTCACTTCAGAAGGATGTTCGAGCTGTCCGCCTGCGGATGCGCTCCTGGCAGAGCTGGACGCCCGTCAACCACTCGGAAGTGCCGAGGTGATCGCTCTCGAAGAGCATGTGGATTACTGGGATGAGCAAGGCTGGATAGATCCATTTTCGTCCGCCGCCTGGACTGCGCGGCAAAATGAGTATGTCGGGACGCTGCACAACGGCAACCCCTACACCCCACAAATGGTAGTGGACGGAGTAGAGGGGTTCGTTGGCGGCCGCGGAGGAACGGCCCGCCAGGCGATCGAGAAAGCGTCCGCCATCAAAAAAAGTAAAGTAGAGATCAGCGAGGTTTCGCCGGCACAGAACAAATCGGCGTCTTTTAAGGTGAGCGTCGAGAAACTTTCGAGCATCGCGCACAAAGACACGGCGGAAATCATATTGGTGATCACCGAGAGCGGTTTGCACTCTTCCGTAAAGGCCGGGGAAAACAAGGGAAAAGAGTTACAGCACGCGCCTGTGGTGAGGGAACTGAAAGTGATTGGAGTGATTGGCAAGAACGGCGAGGAGGGATTCACGGCGCAACCTGCCATGAAGCTGGATTCGAAATGGAATTTGGAGAATTTGCGAGCAGTCGTTTTCGTGCAAGAGAGAAAGAGCCGGCGCATCCTGGGCGCCGCAGCGATGCGGCTGACACGGGGAGACCTTGCATTGCGCTAAGGGATAGAAAAACTTGCGACAGTTGAGCATTTGAGATGAAGTAAAAGAGAAGCGCGAACCTCCGCGGAACTCTGTGTTATTTTGAATCCCCATTCAGGAGACTGGTTTCGTTTCGGACGGCCGCGCGCAGTGCATTAGCGCGCGCGTCTGCTTACGGCGCACCCTCGCAGGCGTCTGAGAGTGAAGCGGCTGGTGCGAGTTTCGTTGGAGCGAGGAATGGACGACTTTTTTGGCACCCCGCGCGAAGTAGAGAGAACTTCGGCTCAGTCCGTGACTGGATTTCCCGGCAATATTTTCCTGAATGAGACCGGCTTGCGTGCAGGCTGGCGGCTGCTGATTTACCTTGCCCTTTTCTTTGTCTTCATGGTGGTTTCTACTTATCTTCTCCCCCTGTTCTCGCATTTGACTCGCGGACTCACCTCTCCCGCATTTCAGTTTCTAGGCGAATTGGCGGGGTTTGCTGACGCATTTCTCGCGGCTTGGATCATGTCCAGCCTCGAGCAGCGCCCCATGAGCGTATACGGACTGCCCGCACGAGGCACGCTCGGGAAACAGTTTTGGCTTGGTTGCCTTTTCGGCTTCTGCGAAATCTGCGCGTTGATTGGACTGATTGCGGCTTTCGGAGGTTATTCCTTCGGAAGCCTGGCCGAACAAGGGGGAGCGATCGCCAAATGGGCACTGTTCTGGAGCGTTTGTTTCCTGGCAGTCGCTCTGTTCGAGGAGTTTTTTTTCCGCGGCTACTCTTTGTACACGTTGACCGAGGGGATCGGTTTTTGGCCTGCGGCCATTGTTCTGGCAGTTTCCTTCGGTTTAGTTCACAAGCGAAACCCGGGCGAGAATTGGATCGGAGTAGCGGGCGTGGTTTTCGTGGGCCTGTTTTGGAGCTTCACGCTGAAGCGTACGGGGAGCTTATGGTTCGCGCTGGGCATGCATGCGACTTTTGATTTTGGCGAGACGTTTCTCTTTTCCGTTCCGGACAGCGGAATGATTTTCCCGGGGCATCTTTCGAACGCCACGCTGCATGGGCCGAACTGGCTTACCGGAGGCACACCCGGCCCTGAGGGCAGCGTGTTCGATTTTCTGATCCTGGCTGTTTTCTTTTTCGTTTTTAACCGGCTGTATCCCGCAAGGACAGAACTGAGAAACGGCCCAACGCCTTACTAAAGTTTTCAATGCACCAGGTCGGAAGCATAAACGAGGTGCACGCCGCGCGCTTCGGCTTGCGGCAGGATCTCGCGGAGCGCTTGCAAGGTCGCGGGGTGGGGATGGCCGATAGCGATCGCTTCTCCCTTTTCCTTGGCGCCGCGGAGCGCGAGCTCGAGCTGCTTGCGCACGGCGGCAACCTCGACGACATCGTCGAGGAAAGGGACATTGCGGAAGGCGGAGCGTACCCCTAGGCGTTGCGCGGTGTCGTAGGCGACGGTCGCGGCCGTGGTTCGGCTGTCCACATAGAAGAGATTCCACTTCAGAAGAACAGGCATCAGCTCTTCCATAAGCGCGGGATCGGCGGTGGCTTGCGAGCCTTGATGATTATTGACGCCGGCTGCGTTCGGGACGCTTTGCATCATCTGTTCGAAAAGCACCGGAATATCGTCCGGGGGCATGCCCGGATGCAGTTCCTGCGCTTCTGGCGTCTCGTTTCCGACCGATTGCATGGGGAGATGCAGCATGACTTCGTATCCGCGGCGATGGGCTTCTGCGACAATCTCGGCGGAATGCGCATGATTGGGGAGGACCGAAATGGTCAGAGGATAAGGCAGGGCGAATATCGCGTCGGCGGCAGCGCGATCGCTGCCGAGATCGTCCAGGATGATGGCCAGCCGCGCAGTGCCATATTTCTCGCCCTGGCGCGGAGATGCCGGAGAAGCAGCACGCGCGGCTGCCGGAACGATAATATGGACGGAATTCGTGATCACGCCCGCGCTGCGATAATCGAGCCGCAGGAGCGCTCCAGAGCTTGCCACCTGGTCGCGCGTAAGATTATTCGAAGTGCCGATGCGGTCTAGCGATTGGACCAGGCGGGCTACCGATTCGCGCTGAGCTTGTTCAGACGCGCCCGCCGGCAGCACGACAAATAGTTGGTCGACATGATCGGCGTGCGTGCCATCAAACCGAAGGTGTGTGCTGATGTCTCCGGGTTGTTTGCCGAAACCAGAGGAGGCGCGCATCATCTCGCGGGTGATGGAGTGGACCTGCCCCGGCGATAGACGTTTTTGTTGCTCGTTTTGGCAGCCGCAGGAAAAAAGAACCGCTATAAACAGCAAAGCGAGTGGAAAGACCCCGCAGGTTCCTCTGCGGCAGCCGCGCTTAAAAGCAGAAAAGCGAGTTGTTGATCCGCGCCTAACGAGCACGGAACGCTAGGCAGCTTTTTTCTGCGGAGCCTTCAAGAGTTCGAGGGCTTTGCGGAAGATGGGATCCTCTGGCGTCAGCGGGCGAGGCGGCGCTTGTTCTTTCTGCGCATCGGCGGCCGAACCAGAATCGTCATCCGCGGCGTCGGAGTCGTCCTCGGCCGAAGCGCGCACAACCTCGGATGGCACCACGCCTTCCTCGAGAATGGACTTGCCATCGCCATTGTAATAATTGGCGACCGTCAGGAAGAGCGCCGCGCCGTCATCGAGGGAGATCAGCTTTTGCTCGGAGGCGAGACCAAAGCTGCGTTCGCCAACCACGTCACCGCGGTGATTCGCAACCATGGCAGACGCCAGCACTTCCGCGGCGCCAGAGGTCGTCGCGTCAATCAGCACGGAAACGGGAGCTTTCCAGACGACCTTCCCGGGATCAGCGGAGAAAACCTGCGAGGAAACGGTTTGGCCGCGCAGAGTCGATAAGGTCCCGGAAGGAACAAAAAGCTTCGCGACGGCAATGGCCTCCGAAACAGGGCCGCGGCCACATTCCCGAACGTCCAGAATCACTTTGTGAATGCCTTGCTTTTCCGCCTCCAAGAGGCGGGAGCGAATTTCGTCGGCGCGTCCTGCGTCGAGCGAAGGCAAGCGAAGGACAAGAATATCCGGATCAACTTTCGCGCTTACGATTTTTGCGGTGCCGAGTTTTTCGCGCACAACGTCTACTTCGTCGGGATCCGCTTTGCCGCGGCGGATGACGCCGACTTTCACACCCGTGCCCGGCTGGCCGCGCAGAAAATTCATGGCTTGGCCAACGGACATATCGCGCGTCGTAAAGCCCGCGACGGATTCAAAAATGTCGCCGCTGTGAATGCCCGCTTTTTCGCCAGGGCTGTCGGGCAAAACTGAAACCACTATGATGTAGCCGAAGCGCTTGCTCAACGTGAGGCCGGCGTCGCCGGTCACATTCGCGGCCTGCTTTTGTTTGTATTCGGCGTACTCGCGCGCGGTGAGGTAGCTGGACTGCGCGTCCAGAGATTCCAGAAGCCCGTGGAGCGAGCCTGTCGTCACCAGATGCAAATTCGGCTCGTCGACATAATCCTGCTGAATTTTTTGCAGCACTTCACTGTAGACCGTGAGCGACTTATAGGCTTTGTCGTCCGGCGTGCGGCCGAGAACATGACCCAGCCCAGCGTAACAAAAGATAACTACCGATACGCAAAGAACTCCGATGCGAGCCGCTCGATTCATGCCTCACCCGTTCCCTTCTAAAATCAGCGCTAATCTTGCCGCAAAAACAGACTTCCAATTATATCACTGTCAGAAGATACGACGCGCCCCGAATGAGAAAGGACGCCTGAGAATAGGGAATGGCGGGAAGAGAGGGAGGGTAGAGGGAAGAGCTGGGTTGGGCGGAAGACACGCCTGAGAGACCAAATGATGCGTAATTGACACACCTAGACAAGAATCAGGCCCCAGTGTTCCTATAAGTTACTGAAAAATATGGACAAAGAGGGGAAACCCTGGCCAACAACATGCTATCCTAGAGTAGGGGAAATGTTTCAATCAACCATAGGTCGCGAGGCGTTCGCTGAAGGTGTGGGTCTTCACACCGGAGTCTTTGGACACGTCCGCCTGTTGCCCGCTCCCGCGGACACCGGAATCGTCTTTCGCCGCACGGACCTCGACAATTTCCCCATTGAAGCACAAGGGCACAATGTCGCCCGCGTCAGCTATGCGACCAGCTTAATGAAGCAGGGAGTCTTGCTCTCCACGACTGAGCATCTCCTTGCCGCAATCTATTCCTGCGGTATCGACAATATTTTTATCGATATCGATTCGATCGAGATTCCCATTCTGGACGGCTCGGCAGAGCCTTTCATGCAAATGCTGGAGCAATCCGGCGTGCGCAAACTTCGCCGCAAGCGCCGCTATCTAAAGATATTGAAACCTCTGGAAGTTGAGGAAGGCGACCGCCGCATAGGAGTTTATCCCGCGGACGAATTTCGCGTGCGCTGCTATGTGGACTTCCCGCATCCGCTTGTGGGCCAGCAAGAAGTCGAGATGGTGGTGAATCCCGAGACTTTCCGGCACCTCCTGGCGCGCGCGCGGACATTTTGCTTTGAGCGAGACATAGAGCCTCTGCGCTCCATGGGCTTGATTCGCGGAGGGACGCTGGAAAACGCCATCGTCTTAACCGACGACGGGGTGATGAACGGCCCGCTGCGCTTTCCGGATGAGTTTGGCAGGCATAAAGCGCTGGATTTGATTGGTGATTTAGCTTTGGCGGGATTGCCGTTGCTGGCGCGCGTCGAAGCCTATAAAGCAGGTCATGCGCTCCACACCCAGCTTGTCAGCCGCCTTCTAGCTGATCCCTCGCTTTGGACCATTACGACAGGGGAAACTGCTGCCGTTGAGCGAGAAGTGCGGCTGACCACTCTCACGCCTGCACCGGCCACTGATTAGGTATTCGCCTCTTCCAGGTCATCCCCGGATTGCGAAATCCCTGGTGCTCCCGCAGAATGGGCTGAAACCATGTCCAACCATGATCTGGCCATCGTCATGCTTGCCGCGGGAAAAGGCACGCGGCTGAAATCAAGCCTGGCAAAAGTATTGCACCGCGCCGGAGGACGCACGCTCATCGAGCATGTTCTCCGGGTGTGCGCTCCGTTGGGCGCCAAGCAAACCGTTGTGGTGGTGGGCTACCAGGCGGAGCAAGTAACGGTGGTGGTTGAGCCCTTTGGCGCGGAGACGGTGTTGCAGCAGCCGCAGCACGGCACCGGGCATGCGATGCAAGTCGCGCGCCGCGCTTTGGGGCGGGCGAAACTTGCGATTGTCCTGCCTGGCGATGCGCCTCTCGTACGCACGGAAACACTCAAGGCTCTTGTTGCCGCGCATCGCGCAGGGAATGCCGCAGCCACGATCTTGACTGCCGTGCTGGCCGATCCGTCAGGCTACGGCCGCATCTTACGAAAATCCGAAACAGCCGTCGGCGCCATCGTTGAAGAATCGCAGCTCACGGAAGAGCAGCGCGAGCTGAACGAGATCAACTCCGCGATTTATTGTTTCACGTTGGAAAAGCTTTGGCCGGCTTTGGCGCAAGTCAGGCCTAACAACAAGCATCGCGAGCTTTACCTGACAGACACCATTGCCACGATGGCCGCTGGAGGCGAGACGGTGCTCGCCGCAGTTGCCCCCGATTCCCGCGAAGTTCTGGGCTGCAATACGCGTGCGGACCTGGCGGAAGTGGACCGTGTTTTTCGCGAACGGAAGCGCGCGGCGTTGATGGATGCAGGGGTCACCATTCAATTGCCGGAGACAGTGCTGATCGATCCGGAAGTGACCGCGGGCGAAGACACGGTGATCGAGCCTGGTGTGCAGCTCCTCGGCAAAACCAAGATCGGCGCGCGGTGCACCATTCGCACGGGGAGCGTGCTGAGCGATGCGCTGCTCGGCGATGAAGTGACCGTCGAGCCGCATTGTGTCGTGGCGCAGAGCCGTCTGGATGATGGCGTGATCATCGGGCCGTTCGCGCGCTTGCGTCCGGGCAATCACTTGAAGGCCGGTGCGCGCATCGGCAATTTCGTCGAGCTGAAAAAGAGCACTATCGGCGAAGGCACCAAGGCCATGCACTTGACGTATCTGGGCGATACGAAAGTAGGTGCAAAATCGAATATCGGCGCGGGGACGATCACCTGCAATTACGACGGATTTCACAAATTCCCGACGTCGATCGGCAACAAAGTGTTTATCGGAAGCGACAGTACGCTCGTGGCGCCGGTCCGCATCGGCGATGGCGCCTACGTGGCGGCGGGCTCCACGATCACGGACAATATTCCCGCGGATGCGCTGGCTATCGCACGCGGCAGGCAGGCGAACAAACCGGGCTGGCCATCGAGAAAACGCCGCGAATTGGCCGCTGCTGATAATCCGAAGAAAGCCAGACGTCCGCGAAAGAAAACGAAACCACGCCGATCGGCGAAAAAACCCCGTTAGATTTTGTTCCTCTCTGCGTTTTCTCAGCGCTTTCTGCGCCTCTAGGTTATCTTCGTTCTTGATTTCCGGTTTCAGTCCGAATTTGCCGCGCTGTGCTAAAATGGGAGTTCCCCGAATGCCACACGGAGCCAATGCGCAATGAAATTCGGAGTCGTCGTATTTCCCGGATCGAATTGTGACCACGACGCGTTTTATGCCATCGGAAACGTTCTGCACAAACCCGTCGAATTCATCTGGCACCAGTCGCAAGACCTGGCGAATTGCGACGCCCTCATCCTGCCGGGCGGATTCGCTTACGGCGATTATCTGCGCACCGGGGCGATTGCGCGCTTCTCGCCGGTGATGAAGTCAGTCGAGAAATTTGCCAACAGCGGCGGGATGGTACTTGGCATCTGCAATGGATTCCAGATCCTTCTCGAAGCCGGATTGCTCCCGGGCGCGATGATGCGGAACAGCGGCCTCCGCTACATCTGCCGACATGTGTACATTCGCGTCGAGCAAACCGATACGCCATTCACCAACGCCGCGCGGCGTGACCAAATCCTGAAAATCCCCATCGCGCACAACGACGGCAACTACACCAGCGATGAAACAACCCTTGCGGACCTCGAGAAAAACAGCCAAGTCATCTTCCGCTACGCGACGCCGGAGGGAACGGATGACGCTGCGGGCAATCCCAATGGGTCGATGAACAACATCGCCGGCATTTGCAATCGCGAGCGCAACGTCGCCGGCCTCATGCCCCATCCCGAGCGCGCCGTCGAATCCGCTCTCGGCTCCGCGGATGGCTTGGTCATTTTCAAGTCCATGATCGAAGCCCTTGCCGGGGCTGCAAAGGCCACAGCGTGAAGATCGCAGCATATTTTTTGGAAGCAGCCTCAGCGAAGCTCAACGCTGGCTCGCTTTGAGCGACTCGATGAGTGAAGAACTCTCTGAGCTAGGCTACGAGGAGTTTGTCCGCGCGCGGAAGTCGTACTGGAAACAGGAACCGAATAACGCCGGCAACGATGCAGTTCCGCCGGACAAAGCCAGAGTATCGGACGGGGAGGATACCGGCAATTTCATGCTCTATTCGCCAGGCCCGGAAGAGACTTTCGCCGTATTTGAAGATACCGACCAAGCCGGCTGGTTTTATCTCTACGGCGTGAAGCAGCGCCAAATATTGAAGCACGCTCACATCTACAGTCGCGTGAATGTGGTTGTTGACGAGGATGTAGTGGACATTGGCTGGGCGGTCGACGGCTCAGCTTGCGGTCTTGCCGTGTGGGGCGAATTCCGGGCGTTTCTTGGAGTCACGAACGATTTGGTAGTGCGAAAACAGGTGATGGACGCTGAAGAAAGCGGCATTCCCTCCAGCGATTGGCCAGCAGGATTTGAGCGCTACTTCGAAAAGAAAATCGATTGAAGGACCACGAACCGTACAAATGGCTACCGCAAGCGCCGAAATCAAAGTGACTCCGGAAATCGCCGCCGAACACGGCGTAACGCGCGACGAATACGCGCGCATCCAGCAAATCCTCGGCCGCGACCCGAACATCACGGAGCTCGGTATTTTTAGCGTGATGTGGAGCGAGCACTGCTCCTACAAATCGAGCAAAGTGCACCTAAAACGCCTTCCCACTCGCGGCAAACTTGTCGTGCAGGGCCCTGGCGAAAACGCTGGAGTCGTAGACATCGGCGATGGGCTGGTGGCCGCCTTCAAAATCGAATCGCACAATCATCCGAGCTACGTCGAGCCGTTCCAGGGAGCGACGACCGGCGTCGGCGGCATCCTCCGCGACATTTTCACCATGGGCGCTCGTCCCATCGCTGTTCTCGATTCGCTCCGCTTCGGAGAGATCACGCCGGGCAAGGGCACAAGCGAGGAAGACGCAGCCAAGAACCGCCGTATCCTCGACGGCGTGATTCGCGGCATCGCGAACTATGGAAATTGTTTCGGCGTCCCGACCGTCGGCGGGGAAGTCAGCTTCGAGCCGTGCTATTCGCAAAATCCACTTGTCAACGCTCTCGCTCTCGGCATCGCCCGCAAAGAAGAGATTTTCCTCGCGAAAGCTAAAGGCATCGGCAATCCCGTCATCTACGTTGGAGCAAAAACTGGCCGCGACGGGATTCACGGCGCATCGTTGCTCGCGTCGGCGGAATTCACCGAAGAGTCCAAGCAGAAGCGGCCCAACGTGCAAGTGGGCGACCCCTTCATGGAAAAGCTGCTGCTCGAAGCTTGCCTCGAAGCCATGCAGACCGGTGCAGTCGTGGCCATTCAGGACATGGGCGCCGCCGGCCTCACTTGCTCGACCATGGAAATGGCCTCGCGCGGCGGCACCGGTATTGAAATCGATCTCGCCAAAGTCCCGCAGCGAGAAACCGGCATGACGCCTTACGAAATCATGCTCAGCGAATCGCAGGAGCGCATGTTGCTGGTCGCGGAAAAAGGGCGCGAGCGCGAAGTCCTGGATGTTTTCAAAAAGTGGGGCCTCGACGCCGTGGTCGTCGGCACGGTCACGGACGGCGGCATCGCGAGAGTATTGAATCATGGCCAGGTTGCCGCGGAAATTCCCGCGCATCCGCTCGCCGAGGAAGGGCCGGTCTACCGCCGCCCGATCGCGCAACCGCCTCTTCGCCGCGAAACGCCCGCCGACTGGTTTCCCTTCGTGCCCGACGGCACAAATCTCAACGCGAATTTTACGAAGCTGCTGGCTTCGCCGGCGATCGCCTCGAAACGTTGGATCACCGAGCAGTACGACACGAGCGTGCGCACCAACACGCTCGCAGGTCCTGGCGCAAGCGACGCCGCGGTTGTGCGCATCAAGGACCCTCAGACTGGAATCGTAAAGCGAGCCTTGGCGCTTGCCACCGACGGCAACGGCCGCTGGTGCCAGCTGAATCCCCGCGTCGGCGCCATGCAAGCGGTCGCCGAAGCCGCGCGCAATGTCGCTGCGTCCGGCGCGCGCCCCATCGCCGCAACAAATTGCCTTAATTTCGGCAGCCCCGAAAAACCGGATGTCATGTGGCAATTCAGCGAAGCGATCGACGGCCTCACCGTCGCTTGCGCCGAACTCGGCACGCCCATCACCGGCGGCAATGTCAGCTTCTACAACGAAACCCTCGGCAAATCCATTTACCCAACACCGGTCATCGGCATCCTCGGCATTCTCGATGATGCTTCCCGCGTTCTGAAAATTGCGTTTCGCTCCGAAGGCGACGTCATCCTGTTGCTCGACGGCTCGAATTCCGCAGCTTCCTCTGTAGGGGCACAGCATACTGCGCCCTTACAAGGCAATCAGTCGTCCGATGCCGCGCGCGAATTTTCGTCGTCCGAATATTCCAAAACGATCGCGGGCATCGTTTCCGGCGAACCTCCGGCGATTGATCTCGCCGCCGAGAAACGCTTGATCGATTGTTTGGTCGCTCTAGCATCCGAAGGGTCCGTAGAATCTGCCCACGACATCTCCGACGGTGGCATCGCCGTTACCCTAGCCGAATCCTGCTTCGCTGCTGCTCCCTCCGTTGTAGCAGCACGGCATGCCGCGCCCGTCTTGGGCGCAAACGTAAATCTGGATGCCGATGGCCCCGCCGAACACGCCCTCTTTAACGAACGCGGCGCCCGCTGCGTCGTCTCCGTCCCCCCCACAAAACTTGCCGCCGTTCTCGCAACTGCGAGACAATACGGCGTAGGCGCGCGAGAGATAGGCAAAGTGAACCTTGGCAACGCGCTCCGCATCGAATACAAGGGGAGCGTGGTGGTCGATTCCTCCCTCGACTCCCTGCGCAGCATCTGGGCCAATTCGCTCGAGAGCACGTTAGCCGCAAAATGACAAACAAGCTCGCTTTCGCCGACGACCACTTCCACGACGAGTGTGGTGTGTTCGGCGTCTTCGGCCATCCCGAAGCCGCCAATCTCACCTATCTCGGGCTTTACGCGCTTCAGCATCGCGGCCAGGAATCCGCCGGCATTGTTTCGAGCGACGGTACCGAACTCTACCTCCACCGCGCCATGGGCGACGTCGAGGAAATTTTTCAGCCCCCCGTGCTTGCCAAGCTTCCAGGCAACCTCGCCATCGGCCACACGCGTTATTCAACCGCCGGAGACAAGGCTCTCCTCAACGCGCAGCCCATCATGATTGACTGTAACAAAGGCAAAGTCGCCCTCGGCCACAACGGCAATCTCACCAACGCCGCCGAATGGCGCCGCAAACTGGAACATCGCGGCTCCATCTTCCAGACCAACAGCGACACCGAAGTCATCGTGCATCTCATCGCGCGCTCACAAGCCCGCAATCTCTCCGGCGCGCTCGGCGACGCGCTCAATCAAGTCGAAGGCGCGTATTCTCTTCTCGTCCTGACGCAGGACGAACTCATTGCTGTCCGCGATCCTCGCGGCTTCCGTCCCCTTGTCCTCGGCAGACTTTCTCTGCCGACTGGCGGCGAAGCCTGGCTGGTCGCTTCAGAAACCTGCGCGTTCGATCTGCTCAACGCGCAATACGTCCGCGAAATCGAGCCCGGCGAAATGGTGCGCATTTCGCGCTCCGGCATCGAGTCCATCCATTTCGCGCCGCAAAAGCCCATGCAGCAATGCATTTTCGAACACGTCTACTTCGCGCGCCCGGACAGCATTATTTTTGGCCGCTCCGTCAACGAAAGCCGCGAGGCGCTGGGCCGCCTCCTTGCTCGCGAACATCCGGTTGACGCCGATATCGTCGTGCCTGTTCCGGATTCCGGCGTGCCCGCCGCCGTAGGCTATGCGCTCGAATCGAAAATTCCGTTTCGCATGGGATTGATCCGCAATCATTACATCGGCCGCACGTTCATCGAGCCTTCGCAAGCCATTCGCAATTTTGGCGTGAAGCTGAAACTCAATCCCATCCGCGGCCTCATCGAGGGCCAGCGCGTCATTCTCGTCGACGACTCCATCGTCCGCGGCACGACCAGCCGCAAAATCGTCCGCATGGTGCGCGAAGCCGGCGCGCGCGAAGTCCACGTGCGCATCAGTTGCCCGCCGACCATCTCTCCCTGCTACTACGGCGTGGACACGCCCACGCGCGAAGAGCTCATCGCCTCCTCGAATTCCCCCGAGGAAATTTGCAAATTCCTCGGCGCGGATTCGCTTGGTTACGTTTCATTGCCCGCCTTGCGCCAGGCGGTGAATGACACCGAAGGCAAGTTCTGTACGTCCTGTTATACGGGCGTCTATCCAACGGATCTCGTGCAGCTCGAGGTTCGCGAGAGCAGCGGAACCCCTCTAGATACCAAGAACGGAAACGCGCCGGACGACGCACTTATCGAAAGACCTGTGGTGGTGGAACGTGAAGGCTGACGTAGAGCAAAAACCAATTAGCAAGGAAACTGGCAAAGAAGTTGGCAAAGCCGGCAAAGCCGCCGAAGAGCCCAAGCTTCCCATGGCCCAGCGCGTGAAGCGAGAAGTCATCGCCTGGTTCTGGGTGGGGCTCGCCTTTCTCCTCATCAACGGCACTATCGGCCAGGCGCGCGTCATTCCTTCCGGATCGATGGAAAACACACTTCTCATCGGCGACCACCTCATTATGAGCCGCATCGGATACGACGCCGGTGTTCCCTTCACCAACTGGCACGTCTCGCTCTGGCGCAGTCCCAAGCGCCAGCAGATCATCATTTTCAAGCCGCCCTTCGCGCCCGATCAGCCGGACTACGTCAAGCGCGTCATCGGCTTGCCCGGCGACACCGTCGACGTCCATGACGGAGCCGTGTGGATCAATGGGCAAAAGCTTGAAGAGAATTACACCATCGGCCGCAGCGAGCCTGGTGACCAAAAGCTCCCGTTCAAAGTTCCAGACAAATGTTATTTTGTGATGGGCGACAATCGCCTCAATTCCTACGACAGCCGTTTCTGGGGCTGCGTTCCGCGAAATGACATTATCGGCACGCCGGTTATGATTTATATGTCGCTCGATGTTGGGCAAGATGCCTGGGAGCCGGGCCAGATTCGCGAAAGATTTTTTGCCTACGCGAATGCCGTCATCCACCCTGGCACCGTGCGGTGGAAGCGGCTGTTCCGGATATTTTGAGACGGACTTGCTGATGCTCGCGTATAAGCCGCGCATTCAGTAGGGAGTTTGTCTGTGCCTTGCTAGAAGGTTTCGCCGCGAGCCCCGCCGCGGCAGCTTGCAGTTCATTCCGCAAAGTGAGCGACGGGCGCGAATCTGCGCCCAAAAAAACGAAAGCGAATCACCCTCGATGAAATACGCCGATGCCGGAGTGAACATCGCTGTCGCCGACGAAGTGAAGCAACGCATCCGGCACCACGCCAACCGCACGTTCACCAGCGGCGTCCTCGGCGGTATCGGCGGGTTCGGCGCGCTCTTCGCTCTCGATAACAAAAAGTGGAAAGAGCCGGTCCTCGTTTCGAGCGCCGATGGCGTCGGCACCAAACTGAAAATCGCCATGGCCATGAGCGTGCACTCGACCGTCGGCGGCGACCTTGTCAATCATTGCGTGAACGACATTCTCGTGCAGGGCGCGACGCCGCTTTTTTTCCTCGATTACCTTGCCATGGGGAAACTCGATCCTGCGGTTATCGAGCAAGTGGTCGAGGGCATGAGCCTCTCCTGCCGCAAAGCCGGATGCGCGCTGATTGGCGGCGAGACTGCCGAGATGCCGGGATTTTATCCTCCCGGAGAATACGATCTTGCGGGCTTCATCGTCGGTGTCGTCGAACGAAGAAAGATTCTCACGGGAAAGTCCGTCAAGCCAGGCGACGCGCTTCTCGCGCTCCCCTCTTCCGGACTGCACACCAACGGCTACTCGCTGGCCCGCAAGCTGGTCTTTGATGTTGCAAAACTGAAGCCGGACACCTATGTCGCCGAAGTAGGCAATAAAATCGGCGCGGAGCTCTTAAAGCCTCACCTGTGCTACGCCCCGGCGCTCAGAAACATCGTCGCGCGCGGCTGGGTTTCCGCCCTTGCGCACATCACTGGTGGAGGCATTCCCGGCAATTTGCCCCGCGTCCTTCCCGCTGGCGTCAAGGCGCAAATCGATCTCGCGTCGTGGCCGGTCCCGAGCATCTTCAAATTTCTCGCCGCTCTCGGAAAAATCGAAACCAACGAGCTGCTGCAATCCTTCAACATGGGCGTCGGCATGATCCTCGTCGTGCCGCCCGCTCACGTAAAATCCGTCGAAGCCGACCTCAAACGCCGCCGCGAAAAATTCTTCCGCATCGGCCGCATCGAACGCGGCGACTCCGGAAAACCCCGCGTCGCCCACTCCGGCTCGCTTAATCTTTAGTCTTTTTTCTTCTCTGTATCCCCTGCGCTCTCGGCGTCCTCTGTGTAAATTCCGTTTCCTCGTCTTTGTTTCTAGTTTTTCCTTTCTCGTTCCGCGAGCGTCCAAAACGGCTGCCTCGTCGGCACAAACTCAATCGGCACATCTTTCACAAACGTTTTCAGCCACCGCGCGCACTCTTCCATTCCCGCCTGTTCGGACGGCACGTGTCCAATCACGATCAGCGCCTTCCTTTTCCCTTCGGTGACCGCATCAGCCGCGTACTCCACAGTTTCCCATTCGCGCGTTTCCCCCACTAAGAGCACCTCGACGTTATCCATCTCCAGCGCACGCGTCTCACGCACAAATCCCGCCGAGCCCGGGCTGAACGCAATCCGCGTCACTTTCATTCCGGGCTCTCCCACTACTCGTAGCACCGGTGAACCCAGCTTCTTCGCCACCTCGGCTGCGAGCGCCTCTAGCGTTCTCTCCGGCATGGTGAACAAATACGGGTTTACTTCCTGCTGATATTTCTCCCAACCCATGGCGTGTACCATCCCCGCAAGAATGCCGTCTGGTTTTCTCCTGTGCCAGTGATCGTGAAATCTCCACACCACCATTCCATGCTTCTCGATGAACTCACGTTTTTCTTTCCATACCGGGTCCGCTTCGTTCATGCCATCTGGCACGTCCAGGTGGTTGTAAAACGTCGGCTCGTGCGTGATGACGAAGTTTTGTCCGTTTGCCGCCGCTCGCTGCAGCACGTCGAGCGTCGCCATCATCGTCACCGCGATTCCTGTCACCGGCGTATCCGGATTGCCGGCCTTGAAGGTGTCTACTGTCTCCTTTTGCCACGGTATTCCAACATGCTCCTGAATCGCCGCCACTACTTCTCGGGCCGTCGGTTTTTTGTCCTGCGCGAGTGCTGGCAGGCCAGCGAACCCTGTCGCGAAAATGCTCGCCCCCATTAACAAGGCCACTCTCCATCTCATTTTGAGTTTCCAAGACTGCTCCATGCCCGTTCCTCCACTGGACATTCCGTCCTGCATTTTCCCTGCGACCACACAATTCCGCAAACCCTACGCGCGTGCCGGAGCGGCATACTCCGGATGTCTTGCTCGCCCGCGCTTTTTCATTTCTCTCGCCACTCGCCTTAGCCATCGCCGTTCCGTACGAAACTGCTCGATCATCAAGCTCACCATCCACACCGCTTCGTGATAAGGATGCCCCACTTCCTCCAAAATCGACCGCAGCGTTTCCTTTTCTCGAGTCACTTCCTGCTCCAGAAATTTCTGCCGCCGCCGGATCTGCTCCTGACACACGCCCGGCCGCGCTTGCCAGGACAGCGCCATCCATGTCAGAAACGGCGGCCTGTCGCGCTGCGTCGTCCAGTCTTCGCGTTCGAGAGCATCGGCCAGGGCCGCGCGCCCTTTCGCTGTCGTCTCAAAGCTGCTTCGCTCCGGCCCCGAGGCCGGCTCGTCCGTTTCCAGTGATCGAATCATCCCCGCTCGCGCCAGTTTTTCCAGCGAGTAGTAAACCTGCGGCCGCGAAATCCCCGCCCAATCCCGAATCTCGCGCCGCTCCAATTCCGCATTCGCCTGATACCCGTGCATCGGCCGTTCCGCCAGCAAACTAAGCAGCACTAGATCCGGTGTAGTCAGATTTGTTTTCACTCTCTTCGTCATCTTTTCAGCTTCGCGCCGTCTTTCTCTCTTCTCTGCGCCCTCTGTGTTAGTTCTTTTTCTGCGGTTTGATCGTTACTTCTTCACGTCCTTACTTCGTTTCTTCCTTCTCCTGCTCCACCACCACCACCTGCACTTCTCTGTCGTCAACCGCGGATTGCGCGCTTGCGCCACCGCCGCGCAAAACGTATCCAGCACGCAGGGATCCTGCCGCTGCCCCGTCACTCGTTCCATCTTTTCATACATCCGCCGCGGATTCTGCCTCGCCAGATCCGCCACGCTGCGAATCTCCAGCAACTCAAAATCCCGCAGCATTGCCGGGCCGATCGAAATCAATTCCCCGAGCTGCCGTCCCTGGACCCGGGCGTCGCTCTGTCGAATTTCTGTTTTGGCGTTCATTGAGAATCTTCTTGACTTCATTTCCGGCCTCCTCTACCCTTGACTAGTCTAATTAAGACTACTACCGCTTGCAAGAAGAAAGTTGCCTCGCAATCTAGCTCCGATCGAGCTGGAAGGTTGGTCAAACGTGAATACAAAGGCGTACAGAGTCGACAAATTTGTCGTCCCAGCTCATGCTCGCGAAGAGTTTCTCGAGAAGGTTCATGCGACCCATGAGCTTCTCAGATCGCAAGCCGGCTTCCTGCAGGATTTCATTTTGGAACAAGCTTCCGGTCCTGGTGAATTCAACTTCGTCACCATCGTCGAATGGGAAAATGACGCGGCCATGGAGCCGGTGCGGCAGGCTGTCGCCGCGCTTCATCAGCGAATGAATTTCGATCCTCACGAGCTGTTCGCAAGGCTTGGAATTCGAGCCGATCTAGGTAATTACGAACGCGTTTGATCCAGCAATGCTGCATCGATAGAAATTTGCCGATGTGCGTGCATAGACCAAAAGAGCGTTCATAGAACAGACCTCCAATCTCTTGGAGATGTAGGTGTGAATCCTAACTTAGGAGACGAAATCCATGAACGTAAAACGCATTACCCCAGTCCTGCTCGTGAATGAAATCGAGCCTGTCCTGTCCTTCTGGATCGATCGACTTGGTTTCACGAAAGCCATCGAAGTCCCTGAGGGGGGCAAGATTGGTTTCGTAGCTTTTCAAAAAGGCGCGGCCGAGGTGATGTACCAGACCTACGCCAGCGTCGAGAAGGACGCCCCGCCCTCAATGTCGGCAGCAGCCAGAAAAGGCCCCACCTATCTCTATCTGGAAGTTGACAACCTGGACGCTGTCCTAGCCGCCATGAAAGACGTGAAAAAAGTCATGCCCGAGCGCACCGCCTTCTACGGCATGCGCGAATTCGCCGTCCGGGACTCGGGCGGCCACTTCATCACCTTCGCCCAACGCGTCCCAGCTCCATAACGCCAAACGCAGGGCACACAGAACTCATCCGCCATATAGCGTGCGACCTGACTGCCTCGGGTTATTGGATTAGCTCGCCGCAGGTCAGCTCCGATCTCGTCACATGCAAACAGAAAAGTCCAACTCCGCTGCATTTGTAATGGTTCCCGGCGTCACCTTAAGTGGCTGCCCGTTCACGTCCTTCGAGGTCATCTGTTCCGCGGGCGTACAGATGGATGCTCCACCACTGCTTGGCCGTGTGGCGATGGCGTCGACGCTGAACAGCACGTCTCCCGACGCCGGCACGCTATACGTGAATCCGGATGCTGCGAACACGCCAACACTCGGATTGCTTGCCGGCACCACAAGGGTGTACTGCGCGCAGTTCGCGTTCGCCGGGCTTCCCATCGGGCAAGCGGTATTGGAAGCGACCGCGAGCGGGTTTGTCGAAGCTTGCGCTGGGGAGGTGGAAGTTGCCGGCGCGGTTTCCAGAGGGATGCTCAACTCCCGTGTAGTCCCTCCCGGCACGGAAATGCTTTCGAGCGCGGCCATCGCGGCATCAATCTGCGCCGGCGTGGTTCCCGCTGTTGCCGTCACAAACCCCTGCAAAACCGCCGGCCCGTTCGCTCCCGTCTCCGCCACCAAAGGAATTGGTCCAAGACTTTGGCCGTTGGGCACGTTTAATACCGCCGTCGCGTTGTAGGGAAGATTATTTGGTCCAAGCGCAACCGCAACGATGTCAAACGTCCCGGTTGGCAACGGACAAAAGCGGAAATTCCCATTGGCATCGGCGGACGCTTCCATCAGAATGCGGTTGATTCCGGTGCTGTCTGTCTGCTCGATCGCTACCAACACAGGGCCGGAGATTTGGGCCTTCGTCAGTGAATCCACGATTTGCCCGCTAATTCCTGAGTTGTTCGGGCTCACTTGTCCAGCCGTTAGCGTGGGCTTCAAGCGGTATTGTCCGTTCCCTTGCACGATGATGGAAGCGCAAGCGTTGAAATCGATGTTCAGATCGACGCTCTGTCCGGCGGTGACTTGAATCGGCCCGCCCACAATCTGTCCCGGCGGAATCTTCAGCCCGGTTTCATCCTGGCTGCTCAACTGCAGTTCGTGAATCGTCCCTGTACTGTCATTCAACACCACGCAATTAAAACCATTTCCTGCGCAAGCATTCGTGGCCGGCGTGGCGCTTCCCGCGCTTGGTGTATTCGAAAGCAAAATGAGCCGAATTTGCTGATAGCTTCCGGCGGGCAGTTGCGCCGAGCCGAGCTGCGCGAGCACGCAGTTCGTCTGTGCGGCCGAAAACAAATCGATCTGCATCGGTTGCGTCGCCAATTGTGGCGCCAATTCCTGCCATCCAGCGCTATTTGCGTCCGCCGTCGCGCTGGTATGCGCCATTACCGATTGCACAGTGATGAATACGTGTCTGAAGGTCCCCGATGAGCCCGCGCAGCTCGGCGGGTCGCTCATACTTACGTTTACTGTGCCCATCGCGTTGTTCATTTGCATGGGAGTCGTCGTCCCACTGCAAGTCACCATCAAGGCGGCGGCGCTTGCTAGCGAAACAATCAAAATGGCCGTCTGAAAATACCGCGCGCGAGTGAATGAAACCAGCAAAGTACGCATGAAGAATCTCCATGGCAAGATGTGCAGTTGTGGTAGGGAGATTGAGGGCGGGGACCGGTACTATCTCCCGCAAAATTATGCGGCTCCACCGCCCTGTTGGTCAAGATTTGGCTGGCTTGTGGCCCCGTTTCACCCGTTCCTCGTCGCAATGGGCCACTAACGATTTATCATCCACAGTGAGGTTACTGCTTCGGCGCATTGCTCGGCAGCGGCGGCGCACGCCTCTCCGCCTCGGCTATCACTGCTATCGACCGCGCTCCGTTTTTCCCCACCGACCGCACGGCAAAAAAATGATTGTCCGTCGATACGCCCTTCAGAACCGTCTCGCCCGCCGCCGTCGCAAAATCATAAATCTGCCAGCGCGGCTCGCTTGTCTCCCGCCAAAGAATCTCGAATCCCACGCGTTCCGGATCATCCTCCGCCGACCATGACACTTTCGCATCCGGCGTCACCGCCCCTGTCAGCTTCGCGCCCGTCGGCGCCACCGGAGCCAGCGCCAGCTGCCGCAACGCCTCCGCATTGTCCCGCGCCACGTCTCCCATAAACGTAAAGTTCAAATATTTCTCGAAGTCTCCATATTCGATTCCGTTTTCCGTGCGCGGCGTCTGATGCTGATGATTGTAATCCTCGAGCGGCTCTGTGAACCGCACTCCCGGCAGCCCCGCCTTGTAAAACGGATAGTGATCGCCGCCGCGTCCATAGCGGTCCACGCGGAAAATCAGCCGTATCGCCGCGCGCCCGTCAATCTCTTCCACCGCGCGCGCCAGTTCCCGCGACGGCGAGTCCGCATCTTCAATCTCCCCGTTCCCGGAGAAGAGCCGCACGCGATGCGGCCCGCCAGGCGCTGTGTCCGCGCCAACAATGTCATCGTCCAGCATCCCGCCCACCGTGTATCCCTGCTGTTTCAACCAGTCCACCAGGTGCGTGCTGCCGAGCAGCCCTTGTTCCTCGCCGGACACCGCCGCAAGCAATATCGTAGCGCGATATGTTCCCCGCCCGTTCGCTCCAGCTTTGCTGAGCAAACGCGCGCACTCCACGCTCACCGCCACGCCGGACCCGTCATCATCTGCGCCGGGAGCATCAGCCTCCGGATCCATCACGTTTGAAGGCCGCGAATCAAAATGCCCTGAAACCAGGAAAATAGTTTTCGCGAGTTTCTCGTCGGAACCCGGCAAAATGGCGTACACATTTTCGAGCGGAATCGGTTTATCCCCTGTCCGCGCGGACGTGGATTCGAATTTGTCCACCACCACCTGCAGCTTCCCTCCGGAATCCTTGGCAATCTCATTGAATCGCGCGACGATTTTGTCGCGTCCGCATCCCGCGCCTCTCTTCGGATCGTCCCACGAAGAAAGCGTCAGCCGCGTCCCGCAGCCCACCAGTTCATGAATCAGCGCGCGCATGGACTTTTCATCAACCGATGCACGCGGGATCGCGCCCAACGGCCGCGGCAGAATCTTTGGATGCGGCGTCCCCGTCAGCGGCTCCGCCGGATCGCGCGAAATTCTTTGAGCCTTCGGAGGCACACTCGCCTGCGCAAAAGAAGCGCTGGGCCAGAAGCCGGACGCCAGAAGAAACAGCGTGACTGCGTACAGGGACTTCCTGCGAATCGGGTCGATACGATTGGTCATGGCCCACGCTTTCGATATGAATTTACGTTCGGCGAACCGGCATTCTAACGCGGTCACCCACACTTTGCGATGCAATTGCCTATTGCACTGGACGCGCTCGGTACGCGCCAGAGGTACAGGCCAAGTTTTGCCGATGCCCGCCGTTGTGTTAACGTTTTTTGTTTATGATGAAGCGCTTAGGCGTGCTGTTGAGCGGCCGCGGTTCGAACTTCGAAGCGCTTGCCGAGAGCATTGCATCCGGCCGAATTCCAAACGCGGAAATCACAGTCGTGATCAGCAATCGCGAGGGCGCGCCTGGCGTCGAACGCGCAAAATCGCGCGGCATCGCCACTCGCGCGATTCCTTCCAAAGGATTGGAACGCGAAACCTATGACCGCCAGGTCGTCGCCGTCTTGAACGAACTCAAAGTCGACCTCGTCTGCCTGGCCGGTTACATGCGGCTGCTATCGCCGTATTTCGTGGCTTCGTTCCCGAACCGCATCCTGAACATTCACCCGTCGCTGCTGCCCTCTTTTCCCGGCCTCGAGTCGCAGCGCCAAGCCCTCGAATACGGCGTGAAATTTGCCGGCTGCACCGTCCATTTTGTGGACGAGAATCTCGATGCAGGGCCAATCGTTCTCCAGTCGGTCGTGCCCGTAAAAGACGACGACACCGAGGACACTCTTTCCGCGAGAATCTTGCAGGAAGAACACAGAATTTATTCCGAAGCTGTTCGAATCGTGCTCGAAGGCCGTTACAAAATCGAAGGCCGCCGCGTCATTGGCGTATCCTGAAAGAAAAATGGCCGAAACTAAATTCAAACCCGTCGAAGAGCAGCTCGCCTATCTAAAAAAAGGCACGGCCGAGATCATTCCCGAAGCCGAACTCAAGACGAAGCTCGAAAACTCCCTAAAAACCGGCATCCCGTTACGCGCCTATCTCGGCGTGGATCCGACCGCCCCCGACATTCATCTCGGCCACACCGTCGTCCTTCGCAAGCTGAAACATTTTCAAGACCTCGGCCACACCGCCATTTTCCTCATCGGCGATTTCTCCGCGATGATTGGCGACCCCACCGGACAGTCCGAAACTCGCCCGCCACTCACTCGCGAACAAGTTGACGCCAACGCCAAGACCTATCTCGCGCAGGTCTTCAAACTCCTCGACCCGCAAAAAACCGAAGTCCGCTACAACTCCGAATGGCTCGACAAACTCTCCAGTTACGACATCATCCGCATCTGCGGCCACTATAGCCTCGCCCGCATGCTCGAGCGCGAAGACTTCCGCACCCGCCTCGAACAGCACCAGCCCATCTCCGTCCACGAACTTCTCTACCCGCTCCTCACCGCCTATGACGCCGTCGCCCTCAAATCCGACGTGGAAATCGGGGCGACCGAGCAAAAGTTCAATATTCTCGTGCACCGCGACATCCAGCGCGCCTACGGCCTCGCGGGCGAAGTCGCCCTCACCATGCCCATCCTCGTCGGCCTCGACGGCCAGCGCAAAATGTCCAAGAGCCTCGGCAACTACATCGGCATCACCGAGCCGCCCGCCGAAATCTTCGGCAAGCTCATGTCCATTCCGGATGATTTGATGTGGACTTACTACGACCTGGTAACAGACCACACTCCGAATGAGATTGCCGTGCTTAAAAAAGAAGTCGCGAGCGGCGCAGCGCATCCCATGGATGTGAAAATGCGTCTCGCCCAGGAAGTGATCGCCGGCTTCCACGGCTCAGAAGCCGCCCGCAAAGCCGCCGAAAATTTCCAACGCGTCTTCCGCGATCGCCAAGCCCCAGCAGAGTCAGAAGTTCATCGGATTTCGCGCGGCCCCGCGAAAAAACTTGTGGCCCTCCTCGCGGAGTTAAAGCTTGCCCCCTCAAAAAGCGAGGCGGGCCGGCTCATCGAGCAAGGCGGCGTAGAAATCGATGGTGTCCGCGTCGACGATCCGCGCAAAGACATCGACCTAAGCAGGCCCGCCGAATTTCTGCTTCGCGCCGGAAAAAAGAAGTTTCTCCGCATCATCGTAGAATAAACATTCTCATTGACCGATTCGCTTCGTAGGGGCACGGCACGCCGTGCCTGTCTGGCAAGGAACGCGCTGCGGCGGGTCTCAATCAAACGTTTCCGCTACGAGTTGCGCCACATGCTCCGCAATCGAAATCGCCGCTGTCAGCCCCGGCGACTCAATCCCCACCAGCTGAATCGCCTGCGGCGCCGCCGGATCGCGCGTAATCACAAAATCCGCGATGCCCTTTCCATCCGGAGGCACGAGCTTCGGCCGCAATCCCGAATACCCAAGCTGCAAATCCTTCTCCTCGATCTCCGGCAAAAGCGTCTTCGCGCTATGAGCAAAATCTGCAATCGGCAGGCGGTCGCGCTCATAATTATCTTTTCCCTCGACGTACGTCGCCGTCGGCCCCACCAAGACCGTTCCCCAAAGTGTCTTCGTAAAATGCACGCCGAGACTAAGCCCATGCGCATGCGGCAAAGGATATACAAGGTCGTTAATCAAAGAAGCCCGCGTCCCGCGAATCTCGCAATACTCTCCGCGCACAGGGTAAATCTTCCACGAATTATTTCCCAGCAAAGCCGCCACTTCGTCCGCGTAAAGCCCGGCCGCATTGATCACGCAGCGCGCCTCAATCGTTTCATCCTGCACATCGTCTTCGTCGCCAATACGCAGCCCAACGCGAATCGCGCCTGCCACCGGTTCCAGCGAAACGACACGCGCGCGTGTGACGATCTCCGCGTCTTGTCCCGTAGCAATGCGAGCGTACGCGTGTACCAACTCCTCCGCGGAAACAATGCCCGTGGAAGGCACTTCAATCGCAGCCACTCCAGCGATGTGTGGCTCACGCTTGCGAATCTCCGCCGCGCCAATCAGCCGCAATCCCTCGACGCCATTGTCTTCCCCTTTTTTCTTTAGCGCGGCAAGTTCCTTTTCTTCGTGTGCATTCGCCGCAACCACCAATTTCCCCGTGTGTCGAAATGGCACGTTGTGCTTTTTGCAAAACTCATACGTCAGCCGGTTGCCCTCAACGCAATGCTGCGCTTTCAACGAGTTCTTCGGATAGTAGATGCCGGAGTGAATGACGCCGCTATTCCGCGAGCTGGTCGCCATGCCCAGCTTGGGATTTTGCTCGACAAGAAAAACATCCTGCCACCGCGCGGAAACAGCCCGCGCGATCGCGCACCCCACGACGCCGCCGCCAATAATCAAGATATTCGCTTGGTCCATAAATCCATCTTATCCGTGGACGCTATCCATGCGCATTGATTTCGTCGAAGAATGGCTTGCATTCGGCAAGCCGCGCCTGTGTTCCGTCGTGCACGGCATACACCGAATGTCCCTTTTCCTCGTAATGATTGCGCCACAGAGACGCCGCTCCGTGCACTCCATCCTTATTCAGCGCATAAAAGAAAATGTGAAACGTCGCCAGTTTTTTCTTGTCGTTGTTGTAATTCCGAGCGATGCGCGCCAGCGCCTCAAGACAAGCCTCTTCGGGTGACTTTCCGCGCCGCATCATTTCAATAATCGTGTGCCCGCCCGAAATCTTGATATTTTCCTCGCCCTTTCCGGTCGATCC
>Ga0307478_10000700_pt1 | contig 32958 bp, 22 predicted proteins | sample atmos_gasesECM4C_2_FD_203713 | JGI IMG/M metagenome (GOLD analysis project Ga0307478, IMG submission 203713) | Hardwood forest soil microbial communities from Morgan-Monroe State Forest, Indiana, United States - atmos_gasesECM4C_05 | ecosystem: Environmental > Terrestrial > Soil > Temperate...
GCACGCCAACCCACATGCTTCTGGAGGCGAGCATAGGAGACGTCTTCACACCGGCAAACCAACGTTTCCGGAGAGGGAAGTTTCCTGAGTTCGGCGCGAAGACGGAATGTCTGATCCAGAAGGGACGCGAAACGCCGCGCTCTATCCCTCGCCCCAAACAATTTTCGAGCTTCTTCTGGACGGCTTCCGGCGACAAAGCCAGCGATCTGGCCTTCAACTAACGATAATTCAACCCCGCCGATGCTCGTCGGCTCGCCCACGCAGAAAACGCCGTGGACGGAGGTTTGCTGCAGACTGTCAACCTGTACGTAGCCACCGCGAATCTGGCAGCCGAGCAAAAGCGGCAGTTCAATGTTCGGGACCAGATGAAATCCGCAAGCCAGGTAATCGCAGGCGATGGTCGCAGATTTTCCACGTCGCGAAATCGTGACGCTCTCGACGGCTTTCTTTCCATGGGCAGCAAGTGGCCAACTGCTTGTGGCCAAGGAAACGCCGCCGACTTCTTTCTTCAACTGGAGTGCTTGCTTGATCTTTTGCGGCTGGCCCAGAAGCGTCACTGAGAAACGAGCCAGGCTGTTCAAAGATGCCTGCTCACAGATCATTGGAATCTCAGCGCCGTTCTTGCGTAAATAAGCGGCAACCGCGAGAAGCAATGGACCTGTCCCGGCTACGACTACGCGCTTGCCGCGAATCGGGAGACCTGCCTTGACCATGGCCTGTAACCCGCCGGCCCCCATCACATTGGGAAGCGTCCAACCCGGAAAAGGAAGAAACCGTTCGCGTGCTCCAGTGGCCAAAATCAGACTCCGGTAGTGGAGTACACGCAGTTCCTCGTCGTGCTCTGCCAGTAAAACCCCATGCCTGGGCTGATGAAACACCCTGGTTCCGCAAAGTGGTGTCACTCCCGAGGCGTGCAACTTGCCACGCCATTTCACGGCTTCGCTCGCTTGTGCGGAGTCCCCGCGCCAGATCTGGCCGCCAAGGGTCGCGTTGTCATCGACAATGCCAACTCTCGCACCGCACTCAGCCGCGCGGACGGCCGCCGCCATGCCGGCAGGGCCTCCACCCACGACGAGAACGTCGAATTGCTCCTGCAAGCCTTACTCCTCCGTCCTCACTTGCATCCCCGGCTCACCGAAAACCTGGCACGCTCGGCGATGCGGTGTTCCGTTGATCGTCACACGACATTCGAAGCAGATGCCCATCCCACATAAAGGCCCACGAGGCTCTCCTGTGACCGAGGTCCGGCATGCATGCCCGGCAATCGCAATGGCCGCAGCTACGCTCGTACCGGGGGGAACCAATACCGGTGAGCCGTTTACGACCAATGTCATCTGATCAGGCATGCGCATACTCCTTCACTGCCCGTGACGGTAAGTAGGGCTCGATCGGAATCTGCGGCTGCGAGCCCGTAATGTGATCAGCAAGGATTCTCGCCGTTCCTAGCGATGTCGTAATGCCCAGGCCTTCATGGCCGGCGGCGAGATGCTGAGTTTTATCTCCAGGCGCCGGACCGATCAGCGGCAGTTTATCGGGGGTAGCCGCGCGGAATCCAGTCCAGGCACGTATCGCCGACAACGATCCGAGCGCAGGCATGTATTCCTGGGCGCGCCGCAGCATGCGCGTCAGAATGTTGTTATCGACTTCATCGCTGTCTGTCCCATACTGTCGCGACGAACCGATGAGAATCTGGCCAGTCCTCCGGGGTTGCACATTGAAGGCGACGGAATCACTGGAGATGGCATGCGCGCTCTTCAAGTAGCCGAGCTCGACTAGTTGATGTCGCAAGAAGCCCGGGTAGCGATCCGTGATAACAAGATGTCCCTTGCGTTTCTTGATGTCGACGGATGGGGACAGCTCGGGCGCCGCGGCTCCAGTCGCGTTGACCACAATTCCTGCGCTGATTTCCAGGCCATCACTTAGCCGCACCTGCCCCGGGCCGACCTGCATCACGGAGACCCCGGTCTTGAGCTTCGCTCCGCGCTCCTGCGCACGCTCCATGAGAAACCGCGCCGCGCACGGCGGATATAACACACCATCTTCAGGAACTAACAGACCGCCGACTAAGCCATCGCGCAGGTTCGGCTCCAATTCCATCAGCCGAGATGGGTCGAGTATTTCCGTGGGGACACCTCGATTCCGGTAGTAGTCGTGTTTGCGATGGACTTCGTTCATCTCTTCTTCATCGGCAGCGACCCAGATGGTTCCGCATTGCTCGTACTCGACGTCGTCGGGCAAATCTGGCCTCAACTGTTGCCACAGCTGCTGAGAGTAGCGGGCTAACGCAAACTGGGCGTCGGAATCGTCCATGACCACTATGTGCCCCATCCCCGCCGCGGTTGCGCCGCCCCCAACCACTTCGCGGTCTACGACAGCGACGCGCATACCGCGACGCGCAAATTCGATCGCGCAGGCGGCACCCACAATGCCGCAACCCACAATCACCACGTCGTAGATCACTTTACTCATACTGTCAGGCGCGAATCCCCATGGCGAGCGGATCGCGCGGATCGAACACCAGCTCGGCCTCTGCGTTCACGAAGGCGCATCCGGTAATGCTCGGATACACCTTGCCGTCCTGAACTCTCACGCTGCCTTCAAACACACTGCCGACAATGCTTTCCTGCCGCCAGACCTGCCCCTCGCGAATCTTACCCTCGGCAAAAAGACAAGCCAGCTTGGCACTCGTACCAGTACCACAGGGCGACCGGTCATAAGCCTTGCCCGGACAGAGCACAAAATTCTTGCTGTTCACATTCGGCATCTGCGAGGGTGAAAACACCTCAATGTGATCGATTTCTTTTCCGTCATCGCCGGTGATGCCTTTTCTCGTGAGAGCTTGGCGTATTTCCCAGGTGAATGCAGTCAGGTTGTCGACATTCTGCAGCGTGAGCTCTTTTTCGCCATTGCTTGCGGCGTAGTCGCTCACCAGGAAGAACCAGTTTCCTCCCCACGCGACATCGCCGCGTACTTTGCCGTAGCCCGGTACATCGACCTCCACATCGTGGGCACTTCGGTAGCTGGCAACATTGTTTACCGTGACCGCACCGGTTTCATGGAGCACAGCGCTCACAACGCCGACCGGGGTCTCAATCCGGTGCTCGCCCGGCTCAATACGCTTCATGTACGCCAGAGTCGCAATCAGCCCGATGGTCCCGTGACCGCACATTCCGAGATAGCCGACATTGTTAAAGAAAATAACCCCGGCGGCGCAAGAAGATTCCATCGGATCGCAGAGCAACGCGCCAACCATCACATCAGAGCCGCGAGGTTCGTTGACGACGGCCGACCGAAAACCGTCGTGCCGCTCGCGAAACAGGTTTAGCCTTTCGCGAAGTGGCCCACGTCCAAGCTCGGGGCCTCCGCTCACGACTAATCGTGTCGGCTCACCGCCCGTGTGCGAATCGATGACCCGCACCCTCTGGCTATCAACACCGTTCATCTCGTCGTCCAGTCTTACCCGATATGCATCGACCGCCGCTCTTCTCCGACGTCCTTATATTAAGTTGTGCCGGTTCATTTTATGGATACAATATGCAATCGTCAATCCGTCCCCCTCCACCAAGGGAGACGACATTACAGGAGACACGGCCTATGAATGAGTTAGCACTCGCGCCACCAACGGTGAAATCGGACGAATTGGCGCGCGGGCTAGGCCTCTTCGATTCAACCATGTTTGTCGTGGGTGCCATGATCGGATCCGGCATCTTCATCGTTCCGGCGGAGATGGCCCGCAACGTCGGCAGCGCGGGCTGGCTGCTGCTGGCCTGGGGCGTCGCTGGAGTCCTGACGATTACAGGTGCGCTGTGCTACGGCGAGTTGTCCGCCATGATGCCACATGCCGGGGGCATGTATCTCTATCTACGCGAAGCCTATTCTCCCATGTGGGGATTTCTCTACGGATGGACGCTGTTCTCTGTCATTGAAACCGGAACCATTGCAGCCGTCGCCCTCGCTTTCGCACGTTTTTCCGGGGTGCTTTGGCCCGTCATCTCCGAAGACCGATACTTGGTTCCTCCGATCCACGTTTCCAGCCATTATGCGATCTCGCTTTCGACCGCCCAACTGCTGGCAATCGCCGTAATTGTTCTGCTCACCTTTGGAAATAGCTTAGGCCTCAGCTATGGGAAGCTGATCCAGAATGTTTTTACAGTCGCGAAGACCGCCGCCCTCGGGGGTCTCATCCTGTTCGGTATCTTCTACGGGCGGAACGCAGCAGCGATTGCCGCAAATTTCGAGAGACCCTGGCATCCTACCGGGGTGAGCTTGCTCGGCAAAGGATTGGATGCCACAACGATATTCGGCTTGTTCGTCGCGGTCTGCCTGAGTCAGACTGGATCGTTGTTCTCTGCAGATTCGTGGCACAACATTGCGTTCGCAGCTGGGGAGGTTAAAAGAGCAGAGCGCAATGTGACGATTGCTATGGTTGCGGGGACTGCTATCGTAATTACTCTCTACCTGCTGGCCAACGTGGCGTACCTGGTAACGCTGCCATTAGAGGCTATCCAGCACGCGCCTGCGGATCGTGTTGGAACAGCCACGCTGCGTGCGATTCTTCCAGGAGCCGGGACTTACGTGATGGCAGTGGCCATCATGATCTCGACCTTCGGCTGCATCAACGCCCTGATCCTCACCGGGGCCCGCGTCTACTATGCCATGGCTCGCCAGAAACTTTTTTTTGGATTTGCGGGCAAGCTCAACGCCGCGAAAGTGCCGGCCTCTTCTCTGCGTTTGCAGGCGTTGTGGGCTTCGCTGCTCGTCCTGCCTCGCACCTATGATCCATCGACTCAATCGTGGGGAAACCTTTACAGCAACCTCTTGGAGTACGTGATCTCAGCGGCGTTGCTCTTTTATGTACTCACCGTGGCAGGCGTCTTCCGTCTCCGCATCAAACGGCCCGATGCTCCACGTCCTTATCGAACACTGGGATATCCTTTCGTCCCGGCTTTCTACATTCTTGCGGCCAGCATCATCCTCATTGTGTTGTTCGTCTATCGCCCCTCAACCACCTGGCCCGGCTTGCTGATTGTTCTTCTGGGAATGCCCATCTACATGGTCATCCGGAAGAACGAAGGGCCTCCTCTCTTGTCGACTTCAGCTGCACCCAGCGATTGAAACGGTTATGCCCGGCATCGCCTCGATGCCTTGCGAGAACACCGGTTCGCGGGCCGACTTACAGGCTCGAACCCGCGGCAGTCTAAATGAAGCGTTTTTGCAGACAACCTGCACTGTGGTAGAGTGCGGACAGTTAGCGTGAGTCTTGGCTGGGGGAGCAACAAGCCACCAATGCACCTCGAAGCAGCATCGGAGTCGCCCATTGCTCGCCAATCGCTTACATCGGCCGTAGCCGATAAGTTGCGCGACCGGATCATCCGTGGCGAAATCCCGGAGGGTTCTCAACTGCGACAGGATGCGATCGCTACCCAGTATAAGGTCAGCCGGATTCCCGTTCGCGAAGCGCTGCGACAACTCGATGCCGAAGGATTGATCACGATTGTCCCGAACCGGGGCGCCGTCGTGCCGGCGCTGTCACCGGATGACATCGAGGAGCTTTTCTCGATCCGTGCGCTCCTCGAGCCTGAAGTCCTCGGATTGTCTATCCCTCGCCTCACGGAACAAGACTTTACAGATGCAGAGGCGGTCTTACGCCGTTACGTCAGCGAACTGCGCCGCGAAGATCACCTGGCTGCGTGGGGACGGTTGAATTGGCAATTCCATTCCATCCTGTACTCCCGCGCTAATCAGCCGCGCTTCATGGCCATCATCCGAAACGTCAACAACAGCGGCGAGCGTTACACTCGCCTGCAGTTATATCTCACCCACGGCACCAAACGCGCGAACGAAGAGCATCACCAGATCCTGGAGTTGTGCCGAAAGCGCGACGTGGCTGCCGCTTGCAAGCTTCTTCGCCAGCACATCCGATACGCAGGCGAATCCCTGAAGCAGGCCCTTGAGCAGAAGCGAACCGCGCAAGTCGATGGCGACAACGTCCGTCGCGCGAAACAGTAGAGATCAGATTTGAATCGTCCTTAACCCCGATTTGCCAACGGGGATACGGTTTCGTCACCTTGATTCCGAAAAATCCGCGACGCCGACTCGCACATCCGTGCCTGCCCTCGACGCGTTTCCCGCTTTCTCGGGCGTATCAGTTGTCGGCCGCACCTCTGCCCAGATGCCATAGACCTTCCGGTTGTATGCCGCCAGCCAGGTGTAGTCTCCCAGAAACGCTGGGCGCTCGGTCGCGAACGGAGTATCGGACCACGCATAATTTACGAACGTCTTCCCGCCGTCGGTGGAACGGGCAATCGTGAATCCTGTCTTGCGGTTGGCTGGGTCATCGCGGCGATCATAAAACTGAACGTAGACCTCGCCAGACACCGGATCGACCGCCATCCATTGGAAGAACTGGTCAATGCCGTCATGGATAGGATCGCTGTTGACGCGCAGCGGCTTTGACCAGCTGCGACCCTGATCCGTCGAGAAGGCGGAGAACACATCGACATCGCCATTGCGAAAGTCGCTCCAAGCCACGTACAGATTCCCGCCAAGCTTGCCTTCGCGCGCGTCCACACCGATCTGGGCAAATCCCATGGCGCGAGATACGCCCGGAATTCCGGCCGCGCCACCGAAGTAGGGCGGAGCAACATTGACCACGGAACGTGAGGGCGAGAAGGTTTTTCCTGCGTCGTGCGACTCAGTGAAGACTATTGAATTGCCGTCATTCCAACTGGTGTAAATTGTCCCATCAGCGCCGACAACGCCGACGAATCCAACCAGGCCGCCGTTGTCGTCACGCGGCAGGCCAGCCTCTGTGCTGATACGAATCGGCTGTGAGAACGACTTGCCGCCATCGGTGGAACGTGCAAATAAGATGATCGACTTCTCGAGTTGCCACTCGATCCAGCCCGCATAGACGTTGCCGCGAAACGGACTCTTGGGCTGCACGTCGGCGAAGAGTCGGGGCATATCTTCCCACTGGATGTCCGGTTCGTTGCCCTGGTAGGCCTTTACCGTTGTTGCGTCCTTCTCCCACGTCTTTCCGCCATCAAGAGAGCGTCGCACGAAGATGCCGTTCCGCCCTGCGCCGTGGGCCCAATACGATGCGCTGCCCAACTTGTCGAAGTGCAGTGATCCGAGATACGCGCAACCCTTGTTGTCGAACGTCACCGAGACATCGCCGCCGGTTCGCCAGCCTTCCACTGGTGGAAGATCCGCCGTGGCAAAGGTCTGTCCGCCGTCGGTGGAGTATGCAATGGTCGCCGGCTGAAATGCGGCCACCACTTGATTCGTATTGTTGGGATTCACCGCGATGGATGGTTCACTGCCACTTCGATCCGCCGCAGAGACGGTCGTCACGTGACGATGCGGCGCGGGCTCAAGGGCCACCTTCGTTTGCGCGACAACTGCGCCGAGCAGAAATGCGGGAATACACAACTTGATTGTCGAATGCATGTCGGACTCGATTCTCAGCCGGCTTGGGCCGGAACTGGCTAGCGGGATTGGCCGGCCCGTGGAAACAGGGAAAGCTCTTGACATTGAAACATATTGTATTTTATATACAATCCTCATCGCGGTGGGGTCGTATCAAAAGTGGGTCTTGTCTCAATAGGTCTTCTCGTCATCCCGTCGTTTTTACGAGGCTGCGTTCAACACCGATCGTTTCGGGAGAACTCTCGAAGAAGCGCCTGAAACCTGGAGGATGAAATGCGACACAGACTGTGCCTGCTGGTTGCCTTCCTGCTAGTTGCTGCGTTGTTTGTCCCAGAGTTCGCCGTTGGCCAAGGTCGGACAGAAGGGCAACTCTCGGGAAGAGTACTCGACCCCTCGGGTGCAACCGTCCCGGCAGCCAGCCTCACGCTGACGCAGAGCAGCACCGGGGCAAACCTGACTGCGACCACAAATGCGTCTGGCGCATACGTTTTTGCTACAGTCCCACCGGGCACCTACAAGCTGAGTGTAGAGGCAAAGGGATTCGCTCGTACCGTCCTTGACGGAGTGGTGATCTACACGGCCCGCACGACCGATCTGGATGTGAACGTCAGGCTTGGGTCGACGGCCGAAAGTGTCGAAGTGCAAGCCGAGGGTACTGTTCTCGAGACGACCACGAACACGCTGGCCACAACAGTGGCCGGAGATTCGATCCAGGAGCTCCCGCTGAATGGTCGCGACATTCTGCCGTTTGCCCAACTGGTCCCTGGGGCGCAAGTGGGTGGGGACCTGCGCTTCACTACATACAATTCGATGCCGAATGGGGCCATCAACATCACCCTCGACGGAACGAATAACAACTTTCAGCGTTTCCGAACTTCGACCACGGCATTCTACGAAGCGGCAGCGCTGCGCGTAGGGGCCATCGATGAAGTTTCGGTTTCAACCAGCAACCTGACCGCAGACGCGGCGGCCGAAGGCGCCGTCACCCTCCGCTTCACCACCAAGCGCGGCACCAATCAGTTCCATGGCAGTGCGTTCTGGGAAGCATATAACAGCGCTTTCAATGCCAACAGTTTCGCGAACGATGCGTTGTTGTCCGCCGGTCTTACGGCCCAAGGCAGGAAGCAGCCGTTCCACACGAACGACTTCGGCTTCAACATTGGTGGACCGGTTATCAAGAACAAATTGTTTTTCTTCGCTAATTTCGAATGGGAGAATCAGCCCAGCACGTCTCTATTCACACAGGGCGTACTAACGCCTTTCGCGCAGGCCGGCAATTTCACGTACACGCGCGCCGACAACGGACAGCAACAGACCGTGAGTCTTTACAACATCGCCGCCGCGTATGCGGCGAAGCCGGGGAACTCCGGGGCGTATATCTCGTCCACTCCGAACGCGAACGTGCAAGCCGTTTTGAGCCAAGTTAACACCCTGTCGCAGAAAGGTACCCTCGAACCCAATAACACCGATCCCTACTTGCTGGCGCTGCAGAACACCCTGAGTTTCACTGCTCCGCAAAACACCAAGCAGCGGTGGCCTACGGCGCGCATCGACTACCTGCCGAATCAAAAAGTCACATGGCACACCTCCTACGATCTCTATTGGCGCACCTACCCGAGGCAGCCGTTTTATCCGGGGGTGCCGATCGAACAGAATGGTTTCCAATCTTCCTATTCAACCTTTTCGACCGGCGTCGATTGGACCATCAACTCGCATTTGATCAATCAGACGAACTTCGGAATTCTTAACACGCAGGAACGGGCACAACCAGGCAATTCCTTTAACGCATTCCAAGGCATCAACTTTCTTCCGGTCGCCTCTCCTTTTGCCAACTCGATCAATGGGGCAGGGGCGTTCACACCCCCGGTTCCGCCCAGTTCCAGCGTTCTTCCCGAGCCACGGAACAATCCTGTTTGGGACTTCACCGACAACATGACGTTGAACCACGGGAACCACACGTTTACCTTTGGTTTTCACTTCCGCTATTCCAACCAGCATGACGTGAACACGCAACCACCCGTGCAGCAGAACCTTGGCATATCGAGTGTCGACAATGTGGCCGGGACAATGTTCAATAGCAGCCCAGTTGCGGGATGTACGACGGATGCGCAGGGGTGCTTCCCTGGCGGACTGTCGACTGCCAACAACAATGAGGCACTCGTAGACGCCCAGGCCTTGTACACCGCCCTGACCGGGCGTGTGTCGTCTATTTCGGGTTTCGTTCCCCTCGATACCAACACCAAGAAGTATCTTTCCGGGGGAGTCACAAGCATCAAGGAAAAGCAGAGTCTAGGCGGGCTCTATTTCCAGGACGGGTGGAAAGTTACACCTCATCTCTCGCTGAATTTCGGCCTCCGTTGGCAGTTCTCCGGAGCATTGGTAAACACGGACAACTATTTCAATAGCCCAACGATCCGCGATCTCTATGGTCCATCGACAGCCTTGTTTCAACCGGGCGTTCTGAATGGCAACCCTAATCCGATCCTGCAGCTTCGACCTTCGGGATATAGTGGTGACAAAAAGCAATTTGCACCGAATTTTGGCTTTGCATGGAATCCGAGTTTTGACGATGGATTCCTCCACAAGCTGTCCGGAGGGGACAACCTTGTAATTCGTGGGGGTTTTGCAATCAACCGCTACGATGAGGGCTGGATTCCGTGGGAGAACGTTGCAACCGGCGCGATCTCTAATCAAAGCGTTTCTTTGAATCCGGGACAATTTGCGCCCGGCTCGATTGCTTTCGACCCTGTAGGAACATCGTTGCCGTCACTAAACTCGGTGCCGGGGTCCTTCACTCTGCCCATGCCGGAAGCTGCTTTAACTTTCACCCGCGATGGCGTGTTCAGCACTGTCGATCCAAATATCCGAACCCCATACATTGAGAACTGGACATTCGGATTTGAGCGAAAGCTGGCGGGCAACTGGGCTCTTGATGTGAACTACGTAGGTAATCACTCGGTTCATATGTGGGAAGCTTATGATCTGAACGAAGTGAACATTTTTCAGAACGTGAACGGCTTTACTTCCTTCCTACAGGATTTTCAGAATGCGCAAAAGAACCTGAACGCGAGCGGAGGAACCACTTTCGCGGGTCCAAATCCGACACCAATTCTCAGCCAGGCCTACGGACCACCAGGCGCCGGTTCGCCATTTCAGGATCCACACAATCTGTTTCTGGTGCAGACCGGCCAAGCTGGCGCGCTTGCGGGGGCGATCACACAAAATCCGGCATTCTTCTGCAACCTGGTAGGGAACACGTTCTCGCCCTGTGTACTTCAAAAGTACGTCAGCGGCACCACTGCTCCCACACCCTTGGCATATCCCATCAATTTTTTCCAAGTGAATCCGTACGCGACTGGCCAACCTCTGACACTTCTCTCGGATCCTGGCTCGGAGTCGTACAACGGTTTGCAGGTTCAGGTAAAGCATCCGTCCCATCACGGACTGAACTTCATGGCGAACTACACCTATAGCCACTCGTTGACCAACCGTTATCTCGGCGACTATTTCCAGGCCGACGGTGCGCTCGTGGACTTCACCACTTTGCGCAATCCAAGACTCAATCGCGTGCCTTCCCCCTACGATTTGCGTCACGTGTTTAAGACGTACCTGAACTACGAACTGCCATTCGGCAAAGGAAAGACCTACAGGACAGGGAACTCGATCGCGGACGGCATCATCGGCGGATGGACCGTCGGAACAATTGTTGCGGCGCAAACTGGACGCAATTTCAAACTAGCCGGTGGCGTGAACACATACAACTACTGGGATGGACCTACGCCGGCGAATGCCAACGGAACGCCCGCCGGCATTCTTAACTATGTGCCTAACGAGAACGACTCGGGCGTGACGCTGAATGGAATCACGGTTTCGCAGTTGCAGAGTCAGGTTGGTGTACACATGACCGGCAATCCCAATGTTCCGGTAACGGTACTCCCGCAAAACCTGTTTGGGACGGGCGGAGCGATCCAGCCGTCTTCCACGCCTGGCCAACTGGGCAGCATCGTTTTCCTGAAGGGCCCTCGGTTGTTCAATACCGACATCTCGATCATCAAGGCCATTCCGATCACGGAACGCGTGCGATTAAACATCTATGCCGAGATGCTGAACGCGTTCAACCATCCCAACTTCAACTTTACGGATGGCTATTCGTTCGGCACCAACAATCCAGCGCAGTATTTGCTCGTGAACAGCGCCCCTTATGCGCAAGGTACTGTCGGGCAAAATGGCAACCGGCAAATTCAGTTCCGCATGCAGGTTGCATTTTAGCGAGGGACCTGAGCACTGGAGCCGGAAACAATGTCCATCTGTCGAACGATGAGACTCAATATTCTAAGCGTCCTCGGTCTTGGGATCGCGGTTCTTGTTTGTTCCGGTGGAACGATGCGATCGCCAGCCAGCCAAAATACAGAGCAAGGGCTGCCTCTGCGCCGCGTACTCGTTCACGCGGCTGTCAAACACGACCTTTCCCCGCCTCTGTCCTCGCGGCCCACTTCCGACGCTCAAACGGCTGCCGCCGAGTGCGAGGGCTCAGTGTGCGGAACTTCCCCTGGTGCTTGGCCAGTCGATCCCGATGCCAGCGATGACAAGCCACCAGAACCCATCCCTCCGCCAATCCCTGCGCCGAAATTGGATCCCGCCGGCATCGCGGTCGAGCAAACATCGCAGGGAGCTCGGCCAGAGGCAACTGTGCTCGCAAGCTTCGACGGCCTTGGTGCCGGGTTTGAGGGGCCGCAAGGCACGACCAATTTTCACAATCCGTCGGACAACAGCCTCGCGGTCGGCCCCGATCACATCGTGCAGACGGTAAATACAAGGCTGGCAATCTACTCGAAAAAGGGCAAGAAATACGACAAGACGGGAACAGTCCTGTATGGACCGGTGCCGACAAAGTCGATCTGGGGCGGCTTCGGGGGTGCCTGTGAAGCGCGCAACAACGGCGACGCGGTCGTTCGCTACGATCAGCTGGCTGGAAGATGGCTGATCGTCATGCCCATTTTTTCGCGTGTCAAACCAGGCGATTTTCCGGAGAAAACCGTCGGCGATCATAGCGAGCCAGCGCCCCCGGGCCAACTAGCGAAGTCAGGAGAGAAGGCTTCAGCCGGCCCACCTGCGGCCCCACCACCAAATCCACCACAGCCTCCTTCGCCTGAGCAAAGACCTCCCCAAGCGAAGGAAGGCGTGTGGGGTATGTGCTATGCAGTCAGTACTGGGACCGATCCCCTCGGAACGTACTATCGTTACGCCTTCGAGCGAACCTTGTTCCCGGATTATCCCCGCCCTGCGGTTTGGCCCGACGGCTACTATGTCCCGAGCAGCACCGGCGATGACGTGATTCAGAAGCACGCCTGTATCGCGGATCGCGCCAAGATGCTGGTGGGACAGCCTGCCGCGGAGCAGTGCATCATCATTGACGGAGTAAATTTCCTGAATAACTCCGACATTGACGGCCCGGGGGCCCCACCCATGGGTACGCCGAACATCATGATGGCGGCTGGCGGCACACAGCTGAAAAATGTCTTCGAGGACGATGGCATCTACTACTGGAAGGTCCATGTCGACTGGAATAATCCGGGTAATACGAAGGCGGATGGGCCGATAAAGATCAAGGTCGCACCTTATCACTACCTGTGCAACGGTCAGCTTTCGAGTTGTGTGCCGCAACCCAACACCGAGCGCAGACTCGACGTGCAGGGCGACAAAATCATGCAGCGCCTCGTCTATCGCAAAACTGCCGGGCACGAGTCGATCGTAGCGGCGCACTCAGTTTCGACGCAGGGTGGCGGCGGGGGCGTCCGCTGGTACGAATTTCGGCTCGACAAGAAAGGCGATCCTCAGGTGTATCAGCAGGGTACCTACGCGCCGGAAGGCTTCTACCGCTGGATGCCAAGCATCGGAATAGACAAGAAAGGCGATATCGGCATTGGATACTCGTTTGGCGGGCTGCCAAACTTTGCAGGTTTGCGCTTTGCTGCTCGTCAGGCTGGCGATCCGAAGGGCCAATTAACGCTACACGAGTCAGTGCTGGCCACAGGGGAGGCCGCTCAGACCAACACGCTGCGTTGGGAAGATTACACAACGACGGCCCTGGACCCGACCGATGACTGTACGTTCTGGTATGTGGGAGATTATCTGAAGGCAGCCGACACCGGGTACCGGACTAGGATTGGCGCCTTTCGCTTGTCCAATTGCAAAGGCGGACGCTAAAGAGTTCCATCCGCGATCCGTCCATTCACAAGTTCGCCCCGGGGCTTTGACCGCTCGGCGCTACGAGTCTCGAAGCTAGTTTCTCCGTGTATCCCCGTTAGGCTTCCATCTTTTGCATGACCGTTCCTCGTGGTTCACTTCACTTCACGAACTCCCATGCAGTCCCGGACGGGCGGTGGCCTGACGTCGGTGGCCGTCCTGTGATTCAATAAACCCTTGTTCCTTGCAGAAATTTGAGGAGAATTTATGGCAACTTTGAGGGTCGCAGTACCAGCGATGACCGTGGCACAGGTTTCCCGTCCCGGCGGGGATTTTGAACTGGTCGAACGTGAGATTCCCAAACCCGGCCCAGCACAGGTGCGAATTCGGGTACAAGCCTGTGGCGTTTGTCACAGCGACATGCTCACGAAAGAGGGCTTATGGCCTGGACTTCGGTATCCGCGGGTTCCCGGACATGAAGTCGCGGGTGTTATCGACGAGGTAGGTGCCGGTGTTACCGCCTGGACAAAGGGACAGCGCGCCGGTGTCGGTTGGCATGGCGGTCAAGACAACACGTGTCGCGAGTGCCGCCGAGGCGATTTTCGCAATTGCCGCAATCTTCAAGTGTGCGGGATCAACTACGACGGCGGATACCAGCAGTATATAGTTGCGCCAGTCGAGGCCCTGGTGGCTATCCCGGAAGGTCTGAAGGACACCGAAGCGGCTCCGCTGCTTTGTGCCGGAATTACCACTTACAACGCGCTGCGACACAGTGGCGCGCTTCCCGGAGATCTGGTTGCGGTCCAAGGGATCGGCGGTCTGGGTCATCTTGGAATCCAATTCGCAAACAAGTTCGGCTATCAGGTCGCGGCGATTGGCCGTGGGCCGGAGAATGCAGCGCTCGCAAAGAAGCTTGGAGCGAGTGTGTACATCGATAGCCAATCGACGAATGCCGCCCAGGCCTTGCAAAAGCTGGGGGGCGCAACAGTCATTTTGGCGACGGCTCCGAGCTCAAAAGCCATGTCGGAACTGATCGACGGTCTGGGACCCAATGGCAAGTTCATGGTGGTCGGTGCCACCTCTGATCCAATTGAGGTGACGCCGCTACAGCTCATCAACGGAAGTCGTGCACTTCAAGGTTGGGCTTCCGGAACGCCGGCCGATTCTGAAGACACTTTGCATTTCGCCGAGTTAACAGGTGTGCGTCCCATGGTTGAAACTTACCCATTGGAGAAAGCAGCCGAAGCTTACGCACGCATGATGAGCGGCAAAGCACAATTCCGTGTCGTGCTGACAATGTAATCTTCCGAAACACAACATCTTATGCAAAGCAGGGTGAACCGAGTTGTGACGGCTCACCCTGTTTTCAAAGTTACCGATCACGACATCTGCGGAAGGCGTCGCGGTATACCATGATTGTGTGAATCTTCCCGCAAATCCTCCTCTATTGCCCATGCTGGCTAAGCGCATGGACGAACTTCCAGAAGGGGGAGACTGGGTCTTCGAGCCGAAGTGGGACGGCTTTCGCGCGCTCGTGTTTCGCGATGGGGATGAAATCTTGATCCAGAGCCGCGACGAAAAGCCTCTAAATCGCTACTTCCCTGAACTATTGGATCCCTTGCGCACCGCCTTGTCGGCTCGTTGCGTGCTCGACGGAGAGATAGTGATCGTGCGAGAAAATGAGCTCGATTTCGACGCGCTGCAGTTACGTCTGCATCCGGCTGCTTCGCGGGTCAATCTGCTTGCGCGGCAAACTCCGTCCTCCTTCGTATTCTTTGATCTGCTTTGCCAGGGTGATCGGGATCTTCGCGACGAGCCTTTTCAGGTACGGCGACGCCAGTTGGAGGAGTTACTTGCCTCTACGCCGCCCCCGATCCATCTGACCCCGGCTACCACCGACCGCAACGTTGCCGCGGATTGGTTCCGCCGTTTCGAAGGCGCGGGCCTCGATGGGGTCATCGCGAAATCCGTCTCAAGTACTTACGAGCCGAATAAGCGGGTGATGCTCAAGATCAAACATGAGCGCGACTGCGATTGCGTGGTGGCGGGATTTCGCTGGCATAAGAAGGGCGATCGAACCCTGGTTGGCTCATTGTTGCTGGGGCTGTTCGATGACACGGGCGTGTTGCAACACGTGGGAGTTTGCGCCGCCTTCAGTACCCAGAAGCGGCGCGATTTGGTGGACTTCCTCTGGCCATATCGCGAGGATGCACTCGCCGTCCATCCCTGGAAGCATTGGGCCGAGCACGATCCCGAGAACGGTGAGATTGGGAAGCGCATGCCGGGAGGGCAGAGCCGCTGGAGCCAGGGCAAGGACCTGTCATGGGAGCCGCTTCGGCCTGAACTGGTCGTAGAAGTCGCCTACGACCATATGCAAGGGGATCGGTTCCGTCATACGGCACAATTCCGCAGGTGGCGCAACGACAAAAAGCCGGGCGATTGCACTTACGCGCAACTCGAGGTGGTTCCGCCGCAAGAGCTAGCCGCAATTTTTCCGCAGGGCCGCTGAAACGAGCTTCTTCGCTAGCCATCACCCTTGGCCGACTTCTTCCTGGATTTGCTCCATTCCCGCCATTCCCGCGTCGGGTCGTCATCTGGGTCGGGAGTTTCCTGCGGAGGACGAAGATCTTCGGGAACGTGACGCAGGTTCACGCGGATGCGGGTCCAGGTGGAGGACCGCCCTCGCATGGAATCAACAAGCACGTCATCGATCGCAAGCAAACCTGCGACCTCGGGATGACTCTGCTTCCAGCGTTCGAGGCCAGCGAGTGCAGCCGCCTTGTCCGGGGAATTCGCAATCACGAGAAGCGGCATTTTGATTCGTGGCTTTTTGGTAGCAGACTTCGCGCGTGACGGTGCCACACGCGGTGCTTCCGATTCCATCTTGCGAAAATGCGGCGGCCACGGAGCATCGCCAAGACCAGCGGCCTCGTCTTTCGCGGCGAACTCGAGGAGCTTTTCCAGCGATCCGGCAGCGTCGTCCATAGCGGCATGAGGATCGCCGAGTTTTGCGAACCGTTCCGTCACGGTCAAGATCGTGAAGTCGGCAGGATCGCAGTCGGCAACCTCGTGCCAGTGAAGCGGCGCCGAAACGCGGGCATCGGGCAGCGGGCGCACTGAGTACGCCGAGCAAGTGGTCCGATCCTTCGCGTTCTGGTTGTAGTCGAGGAAGACGCCGTGCCGTTCTTCTTTCCACCATTTTGAGCTGGCCAGGGCAGGGGCACGCCGCTCGACGGCGCGTGAAAGGGCCACAGCCGCGCGGCGGACTTCGGTGAACGTCCATCGCGGTTCGATACGCACATTCACGTGCATGCCGCGAGAACCGCTGGTCTTCGGCCAGCCACGAAGGCCAACCTCTTCCAGGAAGCCTTGCACTTCGAGTGCAACCCGCCGCACGTCAGCCCACGCGACGCCTGGAATTGGGTCGAGATCGATTCGCAATTCATCGGGGTGGTCAAGATTTCCGGAGCGCACCGGGTGCGGGTGCAGTTCGATACAGCCGAGATTTACGATCCATGCCAGCCCGGCCGCGTCATCGACCACAACCTCTTCCGCAGTGCGGCCCGAAGGGAATGACAGGGTGACCGTCCGCAGCCATGCGGGTCGCTGGGTCGGGGCACGTTTTTGGTAAAACGCCTCGCCCTCGGCACCGTTTACGAAACGTTTCAAAACGATGGGGCGATCCTGAATTCCTGCAAGGGCGCCGGGCGCGACCGAAAGATAATAGCGAACGAGATCGAGCTTCGAGACTTTCAGCTGCGCTGAGAAGTAGAGCTTGTCGGGGTTGGTCACGTGGACTTCGCGTCCATCGATGGAGAGCGCCTCGCTGGCTGCTTCTTTCGCCATCAAAACAGGCTATCACCGCGATATGCACTCGTGCCCAGCGACTCGCGAACATGCCCTTGTGCGGACCGTAAAACCAGAAGTTCAAGCACTTTCGCGCATGCCCAGCGGATTGTGCCGAACCTGCGGATAGGTAAGACTTGACCCCTGGAGGATGAAGAAGTGGCTGGTTCTGCAGACAACCTGGTCATTCGCAATCTGACGATCACTTATCGATTGGACGACCAGAGTCTAGTGCACGCACTGAACGATCTGTCTCTGGAAGTCCGCGAGGGCGAAGTCCTGGGAATTCTCGGAGAGTCGGGCTGCGGCAAAAGCACGTTGGCGCTCGCCATGTTGCGAATCCTGCCACTCAATGCGAGGGTCGAAACGGGGCAGGTACTGCTCGGGGGACGCGATCTCTTGATATGTTCTAACGCCGAGCTTCGCTCAATTCGTGGCCGTAAAATTTCTTTGATTCCGCAGGAGCCGGCCGTCTCCCTCAACCCCGTGATGAAGGCTGGGACACAGATCGCCGAGGTTTTGCGCGCACATGTCTCCCAGACAGGTCATGAAAGGCGGGAGCGTGTTCGAGAGTTGCTTCGCGAGGTTGGGTTTCAGGTGCCGGAGGAAATCTACAACGCATATCCACACCAACTGAGTGGCGGGCAGAGGCAGCGGGTCGCGATCGCTCAGGCGATCGCGTGTCGGCCTGGACTGGTGATCGCCGACGAGCCCACGAGCAAGCTGGATCCTGCCCTCCGCCGAGACATTGCAGATCTCTTACTAAGCTTACGCAACCGGTATGGAAGTGCACTCGTGGTCATCAGCCATGATCCAAGCTTCCTCGCGATGGTTGCCGACCGCATTGCCATGATGTACTCAGGGAAAATCGTCGAGGTCGGCGGATGTGCCCAGTTTTTCACGCGGCCGCTTCACCCCTACTCGCAGGCGCTGGTCGATGTGGCGCGCATGTCCGTCGGTACGGGTCAAAGGGTTACACATTTTGCCAGGATTCCGGGCGAGTCCCCGGACCCCAAAACAGTCAACCCCGGCTGTAACTTTGAGCCCCGTTGCGCTGACCGGATCGAAAAGTGCGCCCATCTTTCTCCAGGAATGCTCACCCCCGAACCCGGCCGTGCAGTGAGTTGCTTCAAGTATGACGACTAATCTGCCAAGTTCGGTCTCTTCGAGCAACGCAATGCTGCGCGTCCGAGGTCTGTCGAAGCAGTATTGGCGCGGCATGTGGCCGGCTCGTACGCCGATTGCAGCCGTAACAGATGTTGCTTTCGAAATCTGCGCTGGAAAGACGCTGGCCTTGGTGGGCGCATCGGGATCGGGGAAGTCCACCGTGGCCCGTTGCGTCGTTCGGCTGGAAACACCCGATGCAGGCCAGATCTGGTTTGACGGTACCGACATTGCCCGGCTGAATTCTCGTGAATTGCTTCCCTCACGCCGCAGCATCCAGATGATCTTTCAGGATGCGACTACTGCCATGAATCCAAGGTTCACCGCTGCGGAGGTGATTCAAGAGCCACTGCGGATTCAGGGGCATAGCCGCAGCGAGCAGAAAGACCTGGCGGAAGCATTAATGAAAGAAGTTGCACTCTCGCCGGATTGGCTACACTGCCCGGTCATGTGGTTCAGTGGGGGCCAGCGGCAGAGGCTGGCCATCGCCCGCGCACTTACCTTGCGGCCCAAATTGCTGGTGCTTGATGAAGCTTTCTCTGGACTCGACTTGTCCGTTCAGGCTCAGGTTGCCAATCTCCTCGTTGATCTGCAACAGTCCCATTCCCTGACCTACCTCTTAATTTCCCACGATCTGGCGATCGTGTCGCGCATGGCCGAGCACGTCGGTGTCCTGGCTGGCGGACGACTTGTCGAGCAAGGCCCCGTCCAAGAGGTTCTTCGGAACCCAAAGCACGATAATACGAAGCTCTTGCTGGCAGCGTCGCGGGAAGGCGAATCCCAGTTTGCGCGGTCCGCCGGAGTATCTGCCTAGGTATCCGTGGCTCCTGCGGTTGACCCAATCGGTATTTCCACAGCTATCTCCTAATTCGCTAGTTGATGCCCACACGTGGTGTTCGCAGGGTGAAGTCCCCCTCCGCAACCCTCCATTAGCTCTGACCGAAATTTCGACAAGCAGGAACGAAAATTTCGACTTCGGTGTCGAATTTGAGCCTCTCCGTTCGTCATACCTAATGAGGGCAGGAACGTCTATCTTGAATAGAAGATTGGCGTTTTCCGCCGCTTTGGGATTGGGGTGGTGTCTAAAATTAGAATCCTAATGCTTGGGTCCAAAATCTGATGACACATTGGTAGTCTTGAGGGCGTGGGGGACGGGCTTCGCTTTGAAGCACTTCTGAGTGTCCGTTCCGTCCGAAGGGGAACAAATGGCGAAAAGAATGGCTCTGATGTTGGGCGTCGTCGTGGTGCTTTTGTCGGCGCTCGGCTTCGTGAAGTATCGGCAGGTGGAAACGGCGGTGCACGCTTCGTCGAATTTCCAGCCACCTCCGGAAGCGGTGACCAGCATTGTGGCCATAAGGGAGCAGTGGCCGGCAACTGTCTCGGTGATCGGAACGATGGAAGCGGTGCAGGGAGTCGAGGTCAGTGCGGACCTTCCCGGGTCGGTAGCAAGAATTAATTTCGAATCAGGGCAGTACGTCCACAAGGGTGATGTATTGGTCGAGCTCGACACTCGCCAGGAGAGGTCGCAATTGGCCGCGCAAGAGGCGCAGCGCGACTTGGCGCAGGCCAATTACGCCCGGATGCAGGAGTTGGTGAAACAGGGCGTGATCTCGCGCATGGACTATGACCGCGCGACCGCCGACCACAAGCAGACCCAAGCCAACGTTGAAGAAACGCGGGCAACGATTGAGCGAAAGACGATTCGCGCCCCGTTTTCCGGGGTTTTGGGAATTCGCAAGGTCAATCTCGGACAGTATCTAGCGGCTGGAGCCCCGATTGTGCCCCTGCAGTCGCTGAATCCTATTTACGTCGACTTTGGCGTCCCTCAGCAGGACGGAACTAAGGTCCGGGTTGGAGGCACCTTGCGTGTTTCGACCGAGGATATAGCTGGAAAAACGTTCACCGGGCGCGTTTCGGCCCTTGACTCCGTGGTCGATCAAACCACGCGCAACCTGCAAGTACAAGCCACGCTCGCCAATCCGGACGGCAAGTTGAAGCCGGGCATGTTTGTCAACGTGGAATTCGGTGTGGGTGCGAGCCGCGACGTAGTCACTCTACCGGCGTCGGCGATTAGCTACGCGCCCTACGGCGACTCGGTTTTCGTGATCACAGATCTGAAAGATTCCAAGGGACAGAGCTATCGGGGGGTACGGCAGCAGTTCGTGAAGATCGATGGAACCCGCGGCGACCAGGTGGCGATTGTTTCGGGAGTAAATCCGGGCGACGAAGTGGTGACGTCAGGAGTTTTCAAACTGCGAACCGGCGCTGCGGTAACCGTGAACAACAAGGTGCAACCAGAAAACAATCCGGCTCCCAAGCCAGCGGATAGCTAAGTCTAGGAAAGCTCATGAAGTTTACCGATTTATTTATAAAGCGGCCGGTCCTGGCAATCGTCGTCAACCTGGTGATTTTGATCGCGGGCCTGCAGTCCATCCGTTCGCTGAGCGTGCGGCAATATCCGCGCAGCGATATTGCGGTGGTCCAGGTTTCGACCACGTATGTGGGCGCAAACGCGGACCTGGTGCGCGGTTTCATCACCACCCCTCTGGAGCGCGTGATCGCGAGCGCCGACGGCATCGATTACATGGAGTCGTCGAGTGCCCAGGGACTGAGTACGATCACGGTCCACCTCAAGCTGAACTACGACACCAACGCCGCCCTCACGCAAATTCAGGCGAAAGTGGCGCAGGTACGCAACGATCTCCCTCCCGAAGCGGAAGCGCCGGTCATCGATCTGCAGACGGCCGACAACCAGTTTGCGGCGATGTACCTCGGCTTCTCTTCGAGCGATCTCGACCAGAACCAGATCACGGATTATCTGACGCGCGTCGTGCAGCCGAAGCTGAGCGCTGTCAGCGGTGTACAGCGAGCCGATATTTTGGGTGATCGTACCTTTGCCATGCGCATCTGGCTGAAGCCCGATCGGATGGCGGCGTACAACATCGCGCCCTCAGCCGTACGGGACGCGTTGGCGAAGAACAATTACCTGGCAGCCGTGGGAAGCACGAAAGGCTCGATGGTATCGGTGAACCTGGTCGCGAACACCAACTTGCGCACCGCTGAGGAATTTAAGCAGCTGGTGGTCAAGCAGGATAACGGCGTGGTAGTGCGCCTGGGTGAAATCGCCGACGTCGTATTGGGTGCGCAGAACTACGAACAGGACGTGAAGTTCAACGGCGAGACCGCGACTTTCATGGGCGTGTGGGTGCTCCCGACCGCGAACTCGCTCGAAGTAATCAAACACGTTCGAGAGACGATTCCCGGTATCCAGTCACAGTTACCGACTGGAATGAAGGTCGGAATCCCGTACGACTCGACTGCCTACATCCAGGACGCGATCAACGAGGTGCTCAGCACCCTGACGGAAACGCTGCTGATCGTCATCGTCGTGATCTTCCTGTTCCTGGGTTCCATGCGGTCGGTGTTGATCCCGGTCGTGGCGATCCCCATCTCGTTGATCGGCGCGGTTTTCCTGATGCTGGTTGCCGGATTCACGATCAACCTGTTGACGCTTCTGGCCATCGTGCTTTCCGTCGGGTTGGTCGTCGACGACGCTATCGTTATGGTGGAAAACGTCGAGCGCCACTTGCACATGGGGAAGTCTCCGGTGCGTGCGGCCATGGATGCGGCCCGCGAGCTGGTCGGCCCCATCATCTCGATGACCATCACCCTGGCAGCTGTCTATGCCCCAATCGGCATTCAGGGTGGGTTGACGGGTGCATTGTTCCGCGAGTTTGCTTTCACGCTTGCGGGAGCCGTCGTCGTTTCCGGAATTGTGGCGTTGACCCTGTCCCCGATGATGGCATCGAAGCTTCTCCGCGAAGGCGATACCGACAAGGGATTTGCCGGCATCGTCAACCGCGGGTTCGAGCGCGTACGCCACTTCTACACCCGCAACCTGGAAGGAACGCTTCGTTATCGGCCGGTCGTGCTCACCTTGTGGCTGATCGTTGCGGCGTTGATGATTCCGTTCTACATGTTCTCGCAGCGCGAACTTGCGCCCGCCGAGGACCAGGGCGTGGTCTTTGGCGTGATTCAGGCTTCGCCGAACTCTACTATTGACCAGACCAACCTGTACACGAACGAAGTGTACGACGTGTATAGCAACTTCCCCGAGAGCGGGAGCATCTTTCAGATCACGAGTCCTACGGGCGGCTTTGGCGGCATGGTGACCAAGCCGTGGAGCGAACGCAAGAAGACGGCTCAGCAGCTGCTGCTGGAGTCGACGGGCCCCTTGTCGAAGATCGCCGGCATTCGCGTGATTCCGCTCACGCCTCCGCCTTTGCCCGGTGGCGGCGATTTCCCAATCGACTTCGTGATTGCCTCGCCAGGCGAGCCGCAACAGCTGGTACAGTTTGCCAACCAGTTGGTGCAGAAGGCGATGACGAGTGGGATCTTCATTTATGCCGACTCGGACCTGAAGTTCGATCAGCCCCAGGCCGAAGTTGTATTTGATCGCGACAAGCTGCGTTCGCAGGGCGTGGATCTCAGTCAGGCCGGCCAGGATCTCTCGACCTTGCTGGGCGGCAATTACGTGAACCGTTTCAGCATTCAAGGCCGCAGTTACAAGGTGATCCCGCAGGTGAAGCGCGTGGAGCGGCTGACTCCCGAGCAACTCTCCCAGATCTACGTAACGGGATCGCAGAACAAACTCGTACCGCTGTCGACGTTCGCGAACCTGAAAACCACAACCGAGCCTCGCGAACTGAAAAAGTTCCAGCAACTCAACGCTGTGCGAATTCAGGGTGTCGTACCACCAGGAGTGCCGCTCGACAAAGCCCTGAGTCTGCTCGAAGACGAAGCCAAAAAGATTCTGCCTCAGGGCTTCACGGTTGACTATGCCGGCGAATCCCGCCAGCTGCGTGTCGAAGGCAGCAAGTTCCTGGGAACGTTTCTGCTCTCCGGCATCCTGATTTATCTGGTGTTGGCGGCGCAGTTTGAAAGTTTCCGCGACCCCTTCATTATTCTGGCGGGTTCGGTGCCCCTGGCTATTTCGGGAGCGTTGTTGTTCTCGTTCCTCGGCTTGACCACGCTCAATATCTACAGCCAGGTTGGATTGATTACGCTGGTGGGCTTGATCTCAAAGAATGGAATTCTGATCGTCGAGTTCGCCAACCAGTTGCAGGAAGCAGGAAAAGCTAAGCTGGATGCCATTATTGAAGCGGCGTCCACTCGCTTACGGCCAATTCTGATGACCACCGCCGCGACCGTCATCGGTCACTTCCCACTTGTCCTGGCGAAAGGGCCCGGAGCGGGAGCGCGCAACAGCATCGGAATCATGTTGGTGAGTGGCATGATCATCGGAACCATGTTTACTCTGTTTGTCGTTCCGTCGATCTATATGCTGGTCGCTCACACCCAGACACACTCGGTGCGCGACGCCGAGATGGAAAGCGAACTCGCCGATGCCGACGCAGTAGCTTAATGATTGCTGATATTCAGGAGGGCGCCGTGCGAGCGCCCTTCTGACCCACCCTACCTCTTTCGCCTGGATGTTCTTTATTCCTACGTGTCTTCTCAGCGCGGCGCCAACCATTGCAACCTCCTCGGAACTCGTCGTCCACCCCCAGCGTCGACGCTTGTGGGCGGAGTTGCCTCGCACATGTCGGGCCGGTTGCGGATTCGCCCTGCAACGTCGTGAACGCGATCTACTAATTCTCGACGATGGCTTGATGCCGGCCGCCCGACAAGAGAAAATGAACGACAAGATTGCTGACATGAGAACAACGCGGCGTACTTTCGTGCGGACGATGTCAATGGCGGCCCTCTCCACCGCCTTCGTGTTTCGAACTCCCCAGGCTCCACTGCCGATTGCGTTCTCAACCATTGGATGTCCCGCATGGGATTTCAGCAAGATTCTCGATTTCGCCGTACAAAATGGGTTCGCGGCCATTGAGCTCCGCGGCCTTCAAGGCAATCTCGACCTGCCATCGCATCCCGTCTTTGCGCCCGAGCGCGTTAAGGATACAAAACGACAGATTGCAGCGCACAACCTCAAGATCGCATGTGTGAGCAGTTCGACGGATGTGGGCGAGCCAGACCGCGAGAAACGGAGCCAGGGTATGGCAGACGCGCGGCGCTTCATCGATCTTGCAGCCGAGCTGGAATCTCCCTATGTGCGAGTGTTCGGAAAGAGCGCAGACTCCGACAGGCCCGTTCCCCCCGATGAGAGTCTCAGAAATCGCACCGTTGACGGGCTGCATGGATTAGGGGAGTACGCGCGTGATCGAAACATCACCGTCCTGCTGGAGTCGCATGACGATTTCACCGCAACTCCGGTGTTGCAGGAAGTGCTGAAACGAGCCGATTCACCCGCCGTCGGGTTGCTTTGGGATGCATTTCACACCTTTGCAAAGTCGAACGAAGACCCAGCGATTACCTTGGCCGCCTTGAGGCCCTGGATTCGTCATACTCATCTTAAGGACGCCGTAGGAACGGGCCTGAATCGCAAGTATGTCTTGACCGGGCGCGGCAATATTCCGATTCGGCGCCAAATTGCGTTGCTGCAGGCATCCGGCTACCAGGGCTATTATTGCTTTGAGTGGGAGAAGGTCTGGCATCCTGACCTCGAAGACCCGGAAATCGCAATCGCAGATTTCGCCAAGGTCGTTCGTGGATATTTTGCAGGTTTGAAAGCGGACTGAATTTCTTCAAGTGGAGTAGCCCGACTTGAAATATCGAAGACGGATGTGATGTCTGCCCAATGAGTAGCAAGAACATTCTTCCAAACCTGTCGAATTCACTCCGCATCCGGCAAGAAATAACGCGCCGCGAACTTTTGCAGCGGGCGTTGACGGGACTCGGTGTGGCCATTGCGGCACCACTCGGTGCATCGGCCCATCCGGTGCACCAACACATCGCAGACGGAAATGTGGAGTCTGCAGCCGCAACCGTCACCGGTGATGCCTGGCGGCCAGAGTTTCTGAATTCGTCGCAAAATGCGACGGTCGTTGCGCTGGCCGAAGTGGTTGTTCCCGGCTCCACGCAGGTCCTGGTGAATCGCGTGGTCGATCGGTGTCTTGCCGTCGATACTGCAGAGAACCAACAGAAGTTTATTGCCAGCCTCAATGCGCTCGAGGCGGAATCTCAAAAGCGCTATCACCGATCGATAGCCGGTCTCAGCGCCGTGCAAAGCACCGAGTTGCTTTCTGCATGTTGTGCCGTGGGATCGCATTCGCCGTCGGAGCCTGGCTCTGAGTCGTCCAGCGCCGCGAGCAAGAATTCGGCGAAGAACGATCAGCCTATTCTCGACGAGCACTTTCAAAATCTGAAGACATGGTTCGTTGCTACGTATTACTCCTCAGAACAGGGTATGCGCGAACTTGGCTGGACCGACGATTTCTATTTTGACAGCCCGCCGGAGTGTCCGCATCCGGAGGAACATCGCTGAGACGTTAGCGTTTTTCCGACCGAGGCAATCACGAAGCGCAGAGAGAAAGGGTCGAATCGGGTGGGTACGGCAAGCACACAATCTTTCGATGTCTTAGTCGTAGGATCTGGAGCGTCAGGTGGCTGGGCCTGCAAAAGGCTCGCGGAAGCCGGTCTGAAAGTAGCTTTGCTCGAAGCCGGACGACCCCAATCCCCGGGCAACTTCACCGAACACAAACCCATCTTCGATTTGAAGTATCGTAATCTCGTTCCCGAAATCGTACGCAAAACCCGCCCTATCCAATCGGAATTCGATATTTGCAATGAGTATAACTACGAATGGTTCTGCAACGATTTGGAGGAGCCCTACAGCACGCCGGCCGACAAACCCTTTCACTGGCTCGGCCGGCTGCGGATGACGGGTGGCCGTACCAATGTCTGGGGACGGGTGTGCCTGCGCTTCAGCGACTTCGACCTCAAAGCAGCAAGTTTCGACGGACATGGCGAAGACTGGCCGCTCAGCTACAAAGACCTCGAGTCTTACTACGATCTCGTCGAAGAATACGTCGGCATTTGCGGTCAGGCCGAAGGGCTGAGTGAGCTTCCTGACGGCAAGTTTCAGCCGCCGATGCCCCTGACTTGCCAGGAAATGCTGCTGCGGAATCGAGCCAAAGCAAAGCTCGGCTGGACCGTCACCCCAACCCGTTCGGCGAACCTGACCAAACCGATCAACGGCCGCGCGGCCTGCCACTATTGTGGACCGTGCGAACGCGGTTGCCAGTCGCGTTCGTATTTCAACGCAGCGTTTACCACCGTCGCCGACGCGGTGAAGTCAGGGAATTGCACTCTGATTTCGAACGCCATTGTCCACAAGGTGCTGATGGACACCGATCAGAGCCGGGCTCGTGGCGTCGTCTACATCGATCGCAACACGCTCGAATCGCGCGAGATCAATGCGCGGGTCGTGATCCTCTGTGCCCAGGCCCAGGAGTCGGTGCGAATTCTTTTGAATTCGGCGAACCGGCAGTATCCAAACGGGCTGGCGAATTCGAGTGGCGTATTGGGACATTACCTGACAGCCCACGTGCGCAGCGGCGGGGGATCTGGTGAAATGCCGGCATTCGATGCGAAGCCGACCCTGGCAGGGCCGCATCGGCCGGTTGGGTTCTATGTCGCGCGCTTTCGCAATACGAAGGGTGGGTCACCATCCAAAAATTTCCTGCGCGGATACGGATACGAAGGCGATACTGAGATTGGTTTTAACTGGTCGGCTCCCGGCTTTGGTGAGTCGTATAAGAAGGCCCTGCGTGAGCCGCAGGTACAAGTCAACGTGTTGGGATTTGGCGAAGTCTTGCCCCGCTGGGACAACTATGTCGAGATCGACAAAGACAAGGTGGATCGCTATGGAATTCCCGTGCTGCGAATTCACATGGCCAACGGCCCCAACGAGGAAGCGATGGTTAAGGACATGGCAGAGAGTGCGGGAGAATTGCTCAATGCCGCCGGCGCTCGTAATATCCGCACGTTTGCCAATCCGGCGAATGGACGCTGGGCAGTTCACGAAGCCGGCATCGCGCGCATGGGTAACGATCCCAAAAAGTCCGTGCTGAACCAGTTTCAGCAGACCCACGACGTGAAGAATCTGTTCGTGATGGACGCGTCAGGTTTTCCGTCCAATCCTTGTCAAAATCCGACATTGACTATCATGACGCTGTGCGTGCGTTCTTGCGACTATCTCATGGACCAAATGAAAAAGGGGAATGTCTAATCCGCGCTCATCGGAAGCGGCGTTAGGCGAGCGTCGGATTAGAAGCCCAGTTCCGGATGCTCGACAAAATAATCCTGGACACTGAAACGGGATCCATTTCTTCCATTCCGCGAAGCGTCGCCGTGGAACGGCCGCACATAGTTCCCACTCGAACTCAAAATCCGGCTCTTCGCGGTGTCCTTCAGGTAATGCATCAGAATCTCAATCACCCGCTGCTGCAAATCCGGGTTGCGAACCGGGAACATGACTTCGACCCGTTCATAGAGATTGCGCGGCATCCAGTCCGCGCTGCCAAGATACACATCCGGATTGCCGTTGTTCTCAAAGTAAAAGATGCGGCTGTGTTCGAGAAACCGGCCAATGACGCTCCGCACCCGGATGCGGTGACTCAGCCCTTTCACGGAGGGGCGCAGGGCACAGGCACCCCGTACGATCAAGTCGATTTCAACGCCTGCTTGCGAAGCACGATACAGGGCCTCGATCACCGGCTGGTCAAGCAGAGCATTGACCTTGGCGATAATGCGGGCCGGACGCCGTCGTCGGGCATGCTGAGCCTCGCGCTCGATCAGTTCGATCGAGTTGCGCGCCAGATCAATAGGAGCAACGAAGAGCGGCTTGTAGCTTTTTTGTTCCGATCGCGCAGTCAGAAAATTGAAGACCGCATGCACCGCTGAAGTAATTTCCTCGTTGCACGTCAGCAGGCTCAAATCCGTGTAGAAGCGGGCAGTCGAAGGATTGTAGTTTCCAGTCCCTAGATGCGCATACCGCCGAATCCCGCCATCCGGATCATGACGGGTCAACAAGGCCAGCTTGCAGTGCGTCTTCAGACCGACGAGACCATGGAACACCTGCACGCCTGCTTCTTCCAGCGACCGTGCCCAGCGAATGTTCGAGGCTTCATCAAACCGCGCCTTTAATTCCACTACGACCGCGACTTCCTTGGTCTGAGCCGCCTCCATCAAGCCGCGAACAATGGGCGAGTCTTCATTCGTCCGGTACAGCGTTTGCTTGATCGACAGCACGTTTGGGTCCCGTGCCGCCGACTCCACGAACGAAACCACCGGTTGATAAGAATCATAAGGATGGTGCAACAAAACGTCGCCCTTGCGGATTTGTTCGTACAGACTTGACACTTTCGGCGCGAAGCTCAGAACTCTGGGCGCGAACGAAGGGAACTTCAAATCCGGCCGTGGAGTTTGTTCGGCTAGCGAAAACAGCCGGGACAGGTTCACCGGCCCGTCGGTTTTGAAAATCTGCCAGGGACGCAGTGCGAACTGCTCCGCGAGTGGGTCAACAATTTCAGCAGCAGCGTCACTCTCGATTTCCAGCCGAACGATGTCTCCCTTCCTCCGGTTGTGTAACTGCGAATCCACCGACTCCAGCAGGTTTCGCGACTCTTCCTCATGAAGATAAAGATTGCTGTTGCGCGTGGCTCGAAACGCCCCGGAAGAAATTACCTGAAATCCCTTGTACAGATTTCGAGTGTGTGCTTCGACCAGATCGTGGAGGAACACATAATCCGTGCGTTGGCCTCGGGTAGGTACTCGCACTAGGCGAGGCAGTTTGCGAGGTACGGTTACCACACCGAGGTACGTCGTGGCCGGCCGTCGCCGCGGCCGCAACAAAAATGCAACACACAAAGCTTTGTTGATGACATGCGGAAAGGGATGCGAAGGATCAATCGTCACTGGCGTCAAAAGCGGATCGACCTGACGCATGTAGTAAAGGTCCATCGCGTCTTTGCCGGTCCGATCCAAAGTCGCCACCGAGAGCACCCGAATCCCTTCCTTTGCCAAGGCGGGAAGCAGCACACGGTTCCAACACTCGTATTGATCGGTGACGAAGGAGTGAATCTCGCTCGATAGCCGTTTGAGCTGCTCCTCCGCCGTCAAGCCGTCCGGTCCCGTATCGCGATAGCCGTGTTCGACCTGCTGCAGCAGTCCCGCCAGCCGCACCTCTATGAATTCATCCAGGTTGCTGGCGGTGATAGCGAGGAATTTGACCCGCTCGAGCAGGGGATTGGTATCGTCGAGCGCCTCCTCCAGCACTCGGCGATTGAAGGCTAGCCAGGACTCGTGCCGGTTGAAGTAGTAGCGAGAGTCATTCAGGGCGATGCGCGGCATGCCAAGTCCCCACGCCACGGGATGGTAGCTCACGCCTGTTAACAGAGTGTTACAAAACGGGCTGCCGACGCGACTTCAGCAGGTGACACTTCAGTTATTTTGCAATCAGTGTTAGCGTTCTGATTCCTATTTCTCAGTGGGTTGGAAAATGAATGATGGATGCCAATGAATATGATCTGGTTGTAATCGGCAGCGGCCCCGCCGGCCAGAAAGGCGCGATCTGCGCCGCCAAGCTCCGCAAGAAGGTCGCGATCATCGATCGCAAGCGGACCATCGGTGGCGTCTGTGTCCACACTGGAACCATTCCCAGCAAGACGTTGCGCGAAGCGGTTCTGTATCTCAGTGGATTTCGCCAGCGCACCTTCTACGGCCGCGGCTACGTATTAAAAGACCGCATTTCCATGTCGGACTTGATTTTTCGCGCCCAAGGCGTCATGACGCGGGAAATCGAAGTCATCAAATCCCAGCTCCGCCGCAACTACGTCACTGTCCTGGAAGGCGACGCTCGCTTCTTCGATCCGCACACCATCGCCGTGACCAACGACGAAGGCGTCCAGGTTGTGAAGGCGCAGCATGTCCTGATCGCCTGCGGCACGCGCCCGGCACACAGCGATGACATCCCGATTGACGGCAAGAGAATTTTTGATTCCGACCAGGTCCACGCCCTCGACGAGATTCCGCGAGAGTTGGTCATTGTGGGCGCGGGCATCATCGGCCTCGAATACGCCTCGATGTTCGCAACTCTCGGCGTGAAGGTGACTCTGCTCGATCAGCGACCCGTGCTTCTCGACTTCGTAGACCGCGAAATCATCGAGAGCTTGTGCTTTCAACTGCGTCAGTTAGGTACAGTGTTTCGGCTGGGCGAAAGGGTGGTCTCGATCGGCTTGGATGCAGACCGTGACCGGGTATTTGCCAAGCTCGAAAGTGGGAAGAACGTCCACGGACAGGCGCTCCTGTACACCATTGGGCGCCAGGCCAACAGCGACCAGGTGAACATCTCGGCAGCAGGCCTGAACGCCGACGACCGTGGCAAGATCGCGGTGAACGAGTACTTTCAGACCAGCGTCCCCCATATCTATGCCGCCGGTGACGTGATCGGTTTTCCCGCGCTTGCCAGCACCTCCATGGAGCAGGGCCGGCTGGCCAGTTGCCATATGTTCGGCAAGCCCGGAAAAATGCCCCCCAACCTTATTCCTTACGGGATATACACGATTCCAGAAATTTCGATGGTGGGAAGAACCGAAGAACAACTGACCAAAGACAGGACAGCTTATGAAATCGGTATGGCTCGCTATGCAGAACTGGCGAAGGGACAGATGCTTGGCGATGAACAAGGGCTTCTGAAGCTTATTTTTGACCCCGATTCCCTGAAGCTGCTCGGAGTCCACATCATCGGTGACCGGGCAGCGGAGATCGTGCACATCGGACAAGCAGTACTGACTATGGGCGGAACGATCGAATACTTCCGCGACTCGGTGTTCAACTACCCCACACTCGCCGAAGCCTACAAAGTCGCGGCCTTGGACGGTCTGAATCGCATGTAGCCGTTGTGCCCCGCAGAGGCGTAAACTACCTTTGCGCGAGGAATTATAGCCCGTCGGTGCCATTCCCAAGTCGCCAGCGCAATCGTAGATTGTAAGGCGAGCAGCACTTGGGGGAGGGCTGTTCGGGCGAGCGTCCCACGACTCTTTGAGTCTGGGACGTTTCGTTTTGCCACCCGCACTTCGAAGGGTGCAAGGTTGAGCGTAATGGAAAAAAAGCGGATTGAAAAATTTAAGAAGCAGTTGCTCGAGAGACGCCAGGAACTTCTGCGCAGCATTGCTCAAACAAAGGAAGAAGGTCGCGAAATGCAGAATTCCTATGGCCCCGACGAAGGCGACCGCGCTAACAGCTCCCTCGACAAGGAATTGCTGTTCCAGCAAACCACTCACGCTCGCGGCCTGCTGAGCGGAGTTGATGCAGCTCTCGCCCGCATCGCCGATGGGACGTTCGGGCAATGTATGGTCTGCGAAGAAGAAATCGGTGCCAAGCGCCTGGAAGCGCTGCCTTGGACGCGTTATTGCATCTCGTGTCAGGAGAGCTCAGAGAGAAAGCGGTAAGCAGCAACCTGAAGGGCCAGCCGAGCGGCGAGGGGAAATCCTGTAGAAAAATAGAAAGGCTGCGACATTGGTTATGCTCTAGCCGCCTGCTCCTGCGAGGGAGCGTAGCAGCGTGGAGGCATGTACCGTCGCAGCCCTTGATGCGATCACCACTTTCGCGGTCCCAAACCCCAACTGCCCCTCGCAGAGCCGTCGGTTTTTTCAGGTCTGGTCGTTCCCCGGGTTGCCCCGGCGAACTGATCACCCAGCCTACTTTGGACTGGCCAAGTTTTATTTGGGCCAACCCTTTCAGCCGTCGACGGTGCGAAAGTAAACGCCACGTTAAGAAATGTCAATGCCGCATTTCAGTGCATCTTGTGGATATTTCGCCGGAATCCCACTAGATTTCAAGTGACTCTCCCGCAGCAGGTTACTGCAGAGAAAAACCAGCTCGCCGGTTTTTCCACATTCGATTCACAGAGCTGTAATAAATCCCCAGTAACGAGAGTGTGCAGGAATCAAGTAAAGTTCTTGACCGCGGACCTTTTATTGAGCATCTTGATGTCAGCAGATGTCCGCATTGGTGGCTTACGTCGACGGGGGGTCCCTGGGCAATCCGGGGCCGGCTGGTATTGGCGTCGTCATCGATGATTCCCAGGGCGGCAGGATCCGAATCGCCAAATGGATCGGACGTCAGGACAATAACGTAGCCGAGTATTTGGCTCTCCTCGAAGCTCTCCAGTACGCCCTCGCCTTGAAAGCCACTGCCATTCATGTGTACTCGGACTCCGAGGTCGTGGTGCGCCAGATGACCGGTGAGTATCGCTGCCGGAGTCCAAGACTGTATTCCCTGCATTGGACCTGCACAAAGTTAACCCGCTCCTTGGATTTCTCGATTTCCTATGTGCCGCGCGAATGCAACGCGGAAGCGAATCATCTCGCCAGTTCTGCTGCCCGGAACCAACAGTCGGTCTAGACGAAGTCCGTCCGTCCG
>Ga0307478_10000701_pt1 | contig 32910 bp, 28 predicted proteins | sample atmos_gasesECM4C_2_FD_203713 | JGI IMG/M metagenome (GOLD analysis project Ga0307478, IMG submission 203713) | Hardwood forest soil microbial communities from Morgan-Monroe State Forest, Indiana, United States - atmos_gasesECM4C_05 | ecosystem: Environmental > Terrestrial > Soil > Temperate...
GCCGCGGCGATCGGAAAGAACCCGTTGCGCCAGCCTGCTTTGGGGTTGAGATGCCAAATTCGTCCGTGGCGTTGACTGCTACCAGGCCGGGATTCGGGGAACTCCGCCCAGCTTTTCGATCCACCCCTCGATGAGACCGTACTTTGCCGAATCTGACGACTCGGGCAACCCTACATCATTACCATCCGGAAGGGGAGGAGGTCAATGCTGGTCAATGCGGAATGCGGGCAAACCAAATTGTGAAGGTAGCATGCCGGTGGCGTTATCTCACCACGGCGCGGGGCGCATTGCGGAAGCCAATTCCTTTATTGCACGCCGCCCAGAGCAGCAATGGCTGCGCGCACCAGATTTTGGACATGGGTTTGACACTCTGAACCTTCGACCGCAACAGCGCTCGCGGCGCGATAACAAGCCAGAGCTTGCTGCTTTCGGCCAAGCTTGGCATAGAGGTCCCCGCACGCCAATTGAAAGATAGGGTTTGCGGGATACTTTCTGACGAGCGGGCCGAGGACGTTGAGCGCCTTTTCATACTGCTGATCGTAGCGATGGAGATTCAGGGCCAGATAAAAGCGCGCCGCCTCGGACGTGAGAACGCCATGGGCGATGGCTTGCTCAAGAAGGCGCACGCCGTCCTGCTTTGAGCCGCCGGGAATGCCCATGAAAAAGCGCAGGATCTTGGCCAAGGAGCTGAGCGTATCCACGTAATAGTTGTAAAGGCCCAAGCCCAGGTCGGCATCGGCGAGATCCGGGTCAAGAACCTTGGCGCGGAGAAGATGCTCGCGTCCGCGGACTCCGGAGCGCGCGGCGTTGCGATTCTCGGCGCGAACCCCGTACAGCCGCGCTAGAGAAGCTTCCGCCGTGCCGGCATAAAACTGCATTTCCGCGGATTCGCGTTGCTTGATTTGCGCTTCCGCCAGAGACAAGGCCTTGCTAGACAGCTCAATATAGTGTTGATCGGCTTCCAACTTGGCCCTATGCCGGGCGTCACTCATTCCATATTTGAATTCTGCAGACGCACACCACAAGCGCCACCACAATGCTTCCGCTTCGAGAAGATATCCGAGCGGGTGATTGGGTTGTTCCTGCTCCATGCGTTTTGCCGATGCCATGGCTCCATCGAGGTCGAAGGAATAAATCTTGTCGAGGATGGCCAGAGTCTCGGACGGCAGAGTGAGATTGGAAGCGCGAGCCGGCGCCGACCAACCCGCCAGCATGAGGAGGCCAGCCAGGCCGGCTCGGCGAGCAATTCCTGATGCCATCATCGTCTCCGCCAGAGAAAGAAATTGAGCAGCTTCAGGCTCTACGCCGGATGAGTTTAAGCTGTTCGAGAAGAGTTGCAAAACGAAATGGTTTTTTCAATCAGACAGAATTGGGCGGGAGTTCGGCTTCGGGAAACTCCCCGGCGTAAGCAGAAATATAAACGACGCGGGTCTCCGGGTGCATCTTGATTATACGGCGGGCGAGTTCTGGCCCCGGCGGTGTGACGCACTCTGAAACCTCGTTAGCGCATGGAATCCGGGTTAGGTGGCGCGCGGCGCATTTGTTATTCTCGGCGGACCTGTGAAGGCCAATAACAATGCGACAAGCCCGGCGCTGGAGCGCGGTTTAGGCCTAAAAGAGGCCGTCGCCCTGAACATGATCGAGATTGTGGGCATCGGCCCGTTTGTGGTCAGTTCGCTAGTGATCCGCGCGATGGGCGGTCCGCAGGCTTTAATCGCCTGGCTGGCCGGGGCGCTCCTGGCGACGCTGGATGCCTTTGTATGGTCCGAACTTGGTGCGGCCATGCCGAAAGCCGGCGGCACGTACGTCTTTCTTCGAGAAGCGTACGGTCCCGAGCGGTGGGGCCGCTTGATGTCGTTCTTGTTCGTGTGGCAAACGCTGGTGCAAGCCCCGCTTTCGGTGGCCTCGGCGTCGATCGGTTTCGCAAAGTATGCCGGATATTTGTACCCCTTCACGCCGCTCGAGACGAAAGCGCTTTCCGGCGGACTCGTCATTCTTATTGTCATCCTGCTTTATCGAAGAATCGCGACGATTGGAAAAATTTCCGTTTTGCTGTGGATGGGAGTGGTAGGAACGATGCTGTGGCTGATTTGGGGAGGAGCCACGCATTTTAGCGCGAAGATCGCCTTTGATTTCCCTCCAGGAGCTTTCGACCTGTCGTGGGTTTGGTTCGCGGGGCTGGGGTCCGCGATGGTCAGCACGGTATACAGCTACTGGGGCTACTACAACATTTGCCACCTCGGGAGCGAGATCAAGGATCCGGAACGCAATATCCCGCGAGGCATTTTTCTCTCCGTGCTGGGGATCGCCATCTTGTATCTGGCGATGCAGACCAGCATCCTGGGGGTGGTGCCGTGGCGCGAAGCGCAGAATTCGGATTTCATCGCCAGCTTGTTTGTCGAGCGATTGTATGGGCAGGCAGCCGCGCGTTTCGTGACGGGAATGATTTTGTGGATCGCCGTGGCTTCCGCTTTCTCCGTGCTGCTGGGCGCTTCGCGCGTACCCTATTCGGCGGCGCAAGACGGGAATTTCTTCCCGGTATTTGGCAAGGTTCATGCCTCGAAACACTTTCCGCACGTTTCATTGCTGGTGTTGGCTGGACTCGCCTTTATTTTCAGCATTTCCTTGAAACTGAAACAAGCTATCGCCGGAATCCTGGCCATGAGACTTCTTGTGCAATTTATCGGACAAGCGGTCGGAGTGATATTGCTGCGCCGCCGCCGTGGTACGGTGGGACTGCCCTTCAAAATGTGGCTGTATCCGGTACCGGCGGTGCTCACGATGATCGGATGGGCGTGGCTGTTTTGGCAAACAGGGCCGACGCGAAAATGGGGGCTCGCAGAAATTGCGCTGGGGGCGATGGCATTTCTGGTTCGCGCGCGGGAAGTGAGACAATGGCCCTTCGGCAGTTCAGCGCCGGCAGTTGACGGTGGACAGTAAGAGGCGTGACGGTCTTGTACTGGAGGTTGCGTGAATTCCCTTTTTCGAAGCTTGGTGATCCTGGCCTCACTGGCATCCGGAGTGACCACTCTTTTGCCCGTCCGCACGTTTGGGCAGTTTCCTCCGGCGCCCGGAACGGGACCCGGTTTGCCGGAAACAATTGAGGCCATAGAAAGCGCTCGAATCACCACGCGGATCTTGTTCGTGACGGCTCATCCGGACGATGAGAGTGCGGCGGCGCTCACTTATCTTACACGGGGGTTGCATGCCGAGGTGGCGCTGCTGACCTTGACGCGCGGCGAAGGCGGACAGAATGACCTGGGCCCGGAACAAGCCCCGCAGCTGGGATTGATTCGCACGCAGGAATTGCTTGCGGCCACACGGGGCTATGGCGTGAGACTGTACTTTACGCGCGCCAAGGATTTTGGCTTTTCGAAGACTCCGGAAGAAACCGAGCGAATCTGGGGCGACCAGGTTCTCGAGGACATGGTCCGCGTGATGCGGACCTTTCGCCCCAACATCGTGATCAACGGATGGGGCGGCGTGCACGGAGGCCACGGACATCATCAAGCCTCGGGATTGCTTGCGCCGAAGGCCGTCGAACTCGCGGCGGATTCTTCGTTCAAGGTCCAGGGTTCTACTCTGGAAGCGCAAGACCTGGCTCCCTGGGGCGACCGAAAGCCGGTCGTGGTACTGGACTTCGACCGCAGCGACGCCCCCAAGGGTTACGTGCTCCCAGTAGACGAGATTTCGCCGCTTTACGGAAAGTCCTGGCGTGAAATGGGACTCGATGCGTTTTCGAACCATCGCTCGCAGGGCATCACCGGATTTCTGAACTCACCGTTCCTGCGGCGGCCGACCGCGCTCCAGCGGGAAGACGGCGGCCAACTTGAACCTGCTTTGCTGGCGGCGCCGCTCGGCCCGCTCGACGAAGATTATGAAATGGGGAACATGGGTGTTGACCCGCTCATGCGGAGCGTGGACACGGCGCTGGTGGTGGCGCGCGATGCGGCATTACGCCTCGATTGGAAAGCGGCCGTCGGTTCCCTGGTTGCCGCCGGCCGAAAAATCAGTGAAGCCATGCCGGCGGTTTCTTACGAGGCTCCCGCCCCGGTGGTCTCTCTGGCGCGAAGCCTAAAGCGGAAACGGGAGAAAATAGACGCAGCCCTCGCTCTCGCAGCCGGACTACGACTGGACGCTCTTGCCGATCGGAGCGAAATTGTCTCCGGAGAAACCTTCAACGTGCGCGTTGACGCTCATCGCCGCGGAGAGATTCGAGGAGATTTTAAGAAACCTTTGTTGTTGCTGCCCCCGGAATGGAGCGTCACCAAAGAAGAGACGGAAGCCAATGGAGCTGTTCGCTTTACGGTTGCCGCGGGGCCGAATCCGCAAAGAGCGCCAAGCCCCGCTGTGGCCATTCTGCCGGAACCACCGCCGCTTGTAACCGTTAGCCAGGAAGCGGTGATCGACGGCTATTCGTTCACGGTGAGCACGCCGGTGCTGCAGCTCCGGGCAACTTCCACGCGAGCGGATCGCATGCCTTTGCAAATCGTTCCCGCTTATACGCTGGCGGTCGAGCCCATACAAGCGATAGAGAATACCACCACGCCGAGTAAGCCGTTCGACGTGTTGCTCCGCGTGCACTCCTACGCCACGCAACCGGGCGAGATTCGCGCGGGGCTGACGGTGCCCCGCGGATGGAAAACAAGCGTCGCCATTCCCTTGAAATTTGAAGGAGCTGGCGATCGTTACGCACGGCTCAAGGTGACGCCGCCATTGAAACTCGGCAAGGGAAACTTCAAGATTGCAGCTTACGCGGAGCGCGTGGCCGAGCGCGCCCGCGGTGAGAAGGCGGAGAAATTCACGACTTCGCTGGAGCCCTTGCCGACGCTGCCGACGCAGCTTTGGAGCGAGCCGGCTCAGTGCCGCGTGCACGCTTTTGACGTGCTGGTTCCATCAAATCTCCGCGTTGGCTACGTCACCGCGGAAAGCGAACCAGTGCCCGAATCGCTCGAACGACTGGGAATTCGCGTGGAACTCTTGCATGCCGGGGCCCTGGCTTTCGGCGATTTATCCCCCTTCCATGCCATCGTGATCGGAGTGCGCGCGTACGAACTTCGGCCGGAATTGGCCGCCGCGAATCAGCGTCTGCTGGACTATGTTTCGAGTGGCGGAACACTCGTGGTGCAATATCAGCGGGAATTTGCTTGGGACAAATTCCAGTATGCTCCGTATCCGGCGCAGATCTCGCCGCCAATTCCCCCGGCGAAGGATGGCACTCCTCCGACGCCGCGGCCTCTGCCGCGCATTACGGACGAAAATTCTCCGGTCACATTTCTGAAGCCGGACGACGCGCTGTTAAACACGCCGAACAAGATCACGCCAGAGGACTTCAAAGGCTGGGTGCAGGAGCGCGGCTTGTATTTTTGGACGCAGTTCGATCCTAAATATACGGCGCTGCTGTCTATGAACGATCCTGGCGAGCCAGCGCTCAACGGCGGCTTGGTCTACACTCGCTTTGGCAAAGGCACTTACATCTACACGGGGCTCGCTTTCTTCCGCCAGTTGCCTGAAGGCGTTCCCGGGGCTTACCGGTTGTTTGTCAATTTACTTAGCGCCTCGCGGAATCGCCGAGCGCGACCGGTCGGGAAGAAGCCCCGGGCCTGAAGGTCCGAGCTACAACTTCGGGCGCGTCAATCAACTGGGCACATCGCTGGCGCACGCGAATCACCGTGATATTCTCTTGGACCGAGGGGTGAAACGCGAATGAGCAATCATCAAGGAACTTGCTTTGCGGGACGAATGGCTCAGAACATCCTTTTCCTGCTGGCGGTATCCGCGCTGGCCGGGACTTCGGTTTCTCCGGCGGCGGCGCAGAAAAAGAAGAAGACGGAACCTGCTCCGTCCACGGACAGCTCCAAGATGCTGATTCCGTTGAGTGACGAACAGCAAATCGACTACACGCTCTCGGAAATGCTGGGGGCCTGGCAAATCGGAGACGTTGAAAAACTGCATTCGGATTATGGAGACGACGTGGCCATCGTGAACGGCGGCTGGGCACCGCCCATTCTTGGCTGGACCAATTACTTGGCTGTTTACCAGCAGCAGCGCGCGCGTATGCAGCAGGTTCGTATGGATCGCATGAATACTTACATCAAAGTGAGTGGCACGGTGGGCTGGGCGTGCTACCAGTGGGATTTCTCAGGACTTGTGGATGGCCAGCAGACGGCTTCCCAGGGCCAGACCACCGTGGTTTTAGAGAAAAGGAGCAACCATTGGGTCATCGTACTCAACCACACGTCACTAGCCCCCAAAGCGCCGATCGCGGCTCCGGCCACGGCGCCATCACCGCAACAACCTGCCAAGCCAACACAACCCTGAGACTTGCTGGAGCAAACCCGGCGAAGACGCCCCAGGACCTAGAACAAGCCTTTCAGACCTGGCTTGAGCAATATTCCCGCAATCACCAGCAGTAGAAGTCCGGCGATGATGCCGGTGCCCAAGAGCGGCCGCGAAAGTGAGTTGATCTTGGCAACCAGTTCCCGCTGTTCCTTAGCCATGTGTTCTTCGGCGGCGTCGAGGAAGATCTGATCGTCCTCATGGCTGGATAGAACGCTCCGCCAAATAAACAAAACAATAAATACGGCGGTGACGATCCCCCAGGCAATGATTAGGTAAAGCGTTGTCCCTGTGAGCAGCGCTTGTGATTCCATGGTGACCTCCCGTTGGAACCGATCCGCGGTGCCGGGTTGGCCGGCAAGGGGTTGTAGGGGTTAACTGATGCGGAGTATAGCACTTTGCATCAAAAATTCTAGTGCTGAGAACCAGCAAAACGAGTGCTAGACCAGGTGGCCCGTGGGCCAGGGATCTGGCCTCTGGAACCCCCGCAAGCAGCTCGAAAACTAACAAAACGGATTCTTGATCCGCCAGGGCTGGTCTTGGACGACCGCTCGCATATTGCGAACCCAGGCGCGGTTTGCGGGGCCTCGCTGGAATTCTTATTCGCATTTGATTCGCATTTACATCGCGTTGACAAAGCAGAAAGTGCCGGGCAGAATGAAAAGGCTTCGTTGTAAGAAGCTCTGGTGTTCCCGGAGCTCGCTTCCTTACACTCGTGCCCGAGTGGCGGAACTGGCAGACGCGCTGCGTTCAGGTCGCAGTGATCGCAAGGTCGTGGAGGTTCGAGTCCTCTCTCGGGCACCAATTCCCAGTCTGAGATTCTCGCGCTTAATGAGCTTAATGAAAGGTCCCGCCCCCTGATACATTGGCGTACGCGAGCGCGTATTTCCTTGATGTATGCTCAAGAAGAGGCAAAGTATGACCGAGGTGACCAATGGCTTGGCATTTGATCGCGCTGGTGTTTCCCGAATGGCAGCCGCACTTCTCCTTCCTTGATACACCACAAGCCAACGAAATGATGGCCTTGCGGTGGCTGCACCTCATCTTCGGCATCATCTGGATCGGGCTGCTCTATTTTTTCAATCTAGTGCTGACACCGGCGATGAAAAAGTGCGATCCCCAATTGCGGATCAAGATTTATCCGGAGCTGATGCCGGGAGCGCTGGGCTGGTTTCGCTGGTCGGCGTTAGTGACGGTGTTCGTCGGGTTGCGTTATTACGCGATCCATCTGGCGTCCGATGCGAAACTTGCGGGCAACCCGAAGCTCGTGGGCCAGTGGTTCGGCTGGTGGTTTCTTGTGTGGATGGTCGCGTATGTTTTTATTTATGCGCTTCAGCTTCCGGCGAAAGGAATTCTCGATAGCCTGTGGGTGAGAGTGCCGGGGGTTTCCCTGGTGGTGATCGCTGCTTCGTGGTTGGTGCTGGCGTTGAATGGCGGGCCCCATGTTTCGAATGCGCATCTAGCCATCAGTGTCGGCGGCGGATTGGGGTTGCTGATGCTGCTGAATACTTGGGGCGTGGTATGGCGCGTGCAGAAACGGTTGATTGCTTGGACGCGTGCCGCGGCCGCACAAGGCGCACCGCTGCCACCCGAGACGGAGCGCTTGATGCGCTGGAACTACTTGACCGCGCGCACGTCCTTCTGGCTTTCCTTCCCCATGCTTTTCTTCATGGGCGCCGCCAGCCATTACCCCTTCCTGAGCACCCTCGCGAGGTAGTTTTCGTGCGTTTCTGCCATGTCCGAAATCAAGAACTACAACGTGCTGACGGCTGAAACCGGCGTGCCGATCAAGGCCTGGACCAAGGGCGTGACGCTCGAGGATCAGGCGCGCAAGCAGCTTCTGAACGTGGCGCAGCTTCCGTTCATTTTCAAGTGGGTTGCCGCGATGCCGGACGTGCACTGGGGGGTCGGCGCGGCGGTAGGCAGCGTGATTCCCACGAAGGGCGCGATCATTCCAGCAGCGGTGGGGGTGGATATTGGCTGCGGCATGGTGGCCGTCGAGACGGACCTCAACGGGCGCGATCTTCCGGACAATCTGAAGACCATGCGCAACGCTATTGAGCAAGCGGTGCCGCACGGGCGCACGAATCATGGCGGCCCCGGAGACGTAGGGGCGTGGCGGGAAATTCCTTCGCGCCACCACGAGGTGTGGCGGACACTCGAGCCGCGTTACGCCGCGATTCTCGAAAAGCACCCCAAGCTCGATCGCGGGAACCACTCCAATCACCTCGGCACGCTGGGAACCGGCAATCACTTCATCGAAGTCTGTCTCGATGAGGCGGAAAACGTGTGGTTCATGTTGCACAGCGGTTCGCGTGGCGTCGGCAACCGTATGGGCACCTACTTCATTGAAGTGGCCCGCAAAGACATGCAGAAGTTTTTCATCAACTTGCCGGACAAGGACTTGGCTTATTTCCGGGAAGGCACCGAGCACTTCGACGATTATGTCGAAGCGCTCGGATGGGCGCAGGATTTTGCGCGATGGAACCGCGACTTGATGATGGAGCAGGTTGTCGACGCGGTGCGCCATTCTGGCGAAGTGCGTCCGTTCGTCGCCGAACGGAAAGCTATCAACTGCCATCACAACTATGTGGCGCGCGAACGGCACTTTGGACAGAACATCTTGGTTACCCGCAAGGGCGCCGTGTGCGCCCGCAAAGGCGCCCTGGGGATCATTCCCGGCAGCATGGGAGCGCGTTCCTATATTGTTCGTGGCCAAGGCAACCTGGAAAGCTTCATGAGCTGCAGCCACGGAGCTGGGCGCGCGATGTCCCGCGCGGAAGCCAAGCGCCGCTTTTCGATTGCCGACCACCAGAGGATGACCGAGGGCGTGGAGTGTCGCAAGGATGCCGAGGTCATCGACGAAACGCCGGCGGCTTACAAGCCAATCGAAGCGGTGATGGCGGCACAAAGCGACCTGGTCGAGATTGTCCACACGCTCCGCCAGGTGGTTTGCGTGAAAGGGTGAGCCCGGGGGGAATTTGAAAAAGGGAGGCGGGCCAGGTCGTCCCGCCTCCCTTCTATCCCCTCTCGGGGAATCCGGCCAGTCTGACGGAGGGCGACCGGCCGGTCGTGTGTTGGCCTGTTTATATAATCCCGGGAACCTGAAAAAAGTTCCTTAGAAACCGAAAAAAGTGGCTAGAATCGCGGTGGAAATCAGCGCTGACCGAGTCTAGCCGAACCTCTATGCCACGTCCCTCACACTTAAGCCCTGATAACATATTGCGTTTTCTACAACTTGGGGACGGGCCAGCGTCGACGCGGGAGATTGCGGTTGGACTACAACTAAAGAAAACCGACGACCGGCCGCTTTTCAAGATGCTTGCAAAGCTAGTAAAACGCCGCGCCATCGAAGAATTACCGGGAGGACGGTACCGGCTCTGCTTCGGAAAGTCTGAACGGAAAGAAGCTAGTCAAAAACCTCCGCAAGACCCAGGGCGGCGTCCGCAGCCTTCGGCACTCGCGGATCGCGGTGAGGTTAAAGGACGGCTGGTGTTACACCACGACGGCTACGGCTTCGTGGTGCCCGATGCCCCGATGCCGCAACTCGACGGCGACGTCTTTATTCCGCGCGACGCCATTCAAGACGCCATGCACGGCGACCACGTCCTGGCAAGAATTCAACGATTGGGCGGAATCACGGGTGCGCAGCGGGCGGAAGGCCGCATCGTCCGAATCCTGGGCCGAGCCCATCCGACGGTGGTCGGTTTGTTTCGCTACGGCACCCAGCGAAATGCGGTCCTGCCTTACGATGCGCGGATCCAACAAGAGATAGAGATTCCGCGCGGCAAAGAACTGACGCCCGAGCTTTGGAAAAAGCTGGGATTCAGCGGCGCGGAGGAAACCAGCCTGCGATTGCGGCGCATCCCGCGATTGCACGAATTGGACGGCGCGGTGGTGAACGTGGAGTTGCTGCGTTATCCGCAAGGCGGGGCAGCGGCGACCGGCAGGGTCATCGAAATCCTTGGGCGTCCTGGCGATCTCGGCGTGGACACCGAAATCATCATCCGCAAACATCATCTCCCGCACTCTTTTTCTTTAGACGTTCTCGATGAAGCAGAGCGTGGCGCAACGCCTGTGAGCGAAGCCGAGCGTGCTGGCCGCGAAGATTTTCGCTTCTTGCCAATCGTGACTATCGACGGAGAGACCGCGCGCGATTTTGATGACGCGGTCTTTGTTGAACATCGCGCGGATGGCGGCTGGCATCTCGAAGTGCACATCGCCGACGTAGCTCATTACGTTCGAACGGGCACGCCTCTAGACGGTGAAGCACGTCTCCGCGGCACCTCCGTTTATTTCCCCGATCGCGCCGTCCCCATGCTTCCGGAGGCGCTTTCGAATGGCATGTGTTCGCTGAAGCCGCACGAAGATCGCCTGGTCATGAGCGCGCTCATGGAATTCGACGCCGCCGGCCACATGAAATCGTCGCGTATGACTTCCGGCGTCATTCGCTCCGCCGAGCGCATGACCTACACAAACGTCAACAAAGTCATCGAAGGTGATCCGGAGATGTCCGAGCATTACGCTGCGCTGGCGCCCCGCTTCCGCGAAATGAAGGATCTCGCCTTGCTCCTCAATGCCCGCCGCAACGAGCACGGCTCCATTGATTTCGACCTTCCTGAGCCAGTCATTGAATTCGACAAAGAGCAGCGCATGACCAATATCACCCGCAGCGAAAGAAACATCGCTCACCGGCTCATTGAAGAATTCATGTTGGCGGCCAACCGCGCGGTGGACACTTATCTTCTGAAGCGCGGCTTGGCATCGCTCCATCGGGTTCACGAGAAGCCCGATGCGCGGAAAGTTCTGGAGTTTGAAGAACTCGCTCGCGCATTTGGTTATTCTCTGGGAGTCGAAAACTTGCACCAGCGCGAAGTCGCCGTTCGTCATGGGCGTGTTCCGGCGCCCGCGAAACCCGGGCGGCCAGACTCTTACGGCTACGGCCGCGAGCGCGGCATGAAAGTAGCGCTCCCAGGCGGGGAACTGCGCATTACACCGCGCCATTATCAGCGACTGATCAAAAGGGTTATCGGCAAACCGGAAGAACGCATCGTCTCTTATCTGATGCTGCGTTCTCTGAAGCAAGCGCGCTACGCCGCCGAGCCGCTCGGCCATTTTGCGCTCGGCTTCGATGAGTACACGCATTTCACTTCTCCCATTCGGCGATACCCGGACCTCATCGTTCATCGCATCCTGAAGTGGGCGCTGGAGCATCCCCACGACCCCACCCCGTCTTCCGAGATGCACTCGTCGGTACCGCGAGGCGCCGAAGCCACGCTCTATTCGCACCATAGCCTCGAAGAAATCGCCTCGGAAACTTCCGAGGCGGAACGCCGCGCCAACGGCGCGGAGCGCGAACTAATGGACTGGAAAACCGCGCAATTCATGGAAGAGCATCTCGGCGAGGAATACGCCGGGTTGATTATTTCGGTTCAGAAATACGGCTGCTTTGTCGAGCTTTTCGAAGTGTTTGTGGAAGGACTTCTTCCCATTGGCGCACTGGAGGAATTCGCGGGAACACGATGCGTGCTTCGCGAGCGCGATCACGCCATCGTGGCCTTGCCAGGCGGAGGCCGACGCGGAGCTCCGGGCGCCCGCCGTGGCCGGGACGCCCAGCCTCGCAAGCTGGAATGGCATCTCGGCGACAAGGTGCACGTGCGAGCCGAACGGATTGATCCCCTGAGGAAACGCGTCGAGTTTGCGTTGGTGGAGACCCCTTGAGGGAAGAATTCCGGTAACTGGAGCGCTTCGCCTAAGTTAAAGAGAGCCAGCGAGAGAAGCGGTGCCGCATTGGCCGTGACGAACGCAGCGCGAATCGCGCCGCTGGATACCAGAACCTGTTCCATTCTGAGAGCCGCGCAATCACTCGCCCGAGCACGATTTGCGAAGAGGTCTCTAGTGGAAGGCGCTTGCTACCGCGAAAAATAAAAACGACTCGGCCCAGCAATTCATCGGTCTCGAGCCAGCCGTCCGACTCAGGATGGGCGTCCCCCTTGGCGGAGACTTGCCGAACTCCCAACATGACGCGCTCGTCTACGATGCGGTGAACAAACAACTGATTATGCCGCCGGAAGAGAATCACGTCCCCGCGGCGCACGTTTTCGGTGGTCACCTGCCGCACGATGGCTATGTCGCCCGGCCGCACCCACGGCTGCATGCTCGAACCGTAAGCCTTCAGCAAGACGCGGCCGCGCTGGCCTAGCGCGTCGGTAATATGCTGCACGTCACTCTTGCGCCGCTCACCAAACGCGAGTACAAGCTCGTTCTTTTGCACCGTAGAGTTCATTCGCGGCCTACGGCTCCAACTGGAATTTCTCTGAACCAATCACCGCGCCATCCAGAGATAGGAAGGGACACAAGTTCCCATCGGGCACAAGCGTACGATATCGCCACTGTTCAAGCGTATTCTGTTTCACTGGGGGACGGTCAATAGGGCCTTTGACCGGATTTGTCCAATCGCATAGCCACCTTGAGGCTTTTAGAGACGTGTCTAGCGAGCCAGGAGTTACCTCTCCGCGAAAGTAAATCCCGGGAACCAGCCTAAGAGCGCCTCGGTGCTCCGTTACAAATGCCGCCCTGGCCGGGATGCTTTCCGCAAGCCAGCGCCAGCGTCTCATAGATCGGTTCGGACACCACGCTCGGCTTCGTGTACGGCTTCTTGCCGCCGGACGCTGGGGGAGAGTTCTTATTGTCTTCAGCCATTCCCTGTTCCCTTAGTCTGAACTAGTATGAACAGCAAAAGAAGCAAATTCGACCTCACCTTTTGTCGGAACCAAACCGGCTTCTTGTTTTCGTTTCAGATGAAGTGCGCTAATGGGAGCGGCGACACCCGCCAGTCTTGCTTTTTCTTCCGCAAGAGCACAAGCGCGCTCGTAGGCCCCGAGCATATCGCCGCCTTCCATCAAGGCCAGGCCGGGGCAGCGCTCGCAATAGCTCCGAATTTCGCATCGCGAACAGATCGGAAGCTGGGTCTCGCGGATGGCGCGCAGACGTTCGAGCTGCGGCGCGTGATACCAGATATCGTCGAATTTCTCCCGCCGCAGATTCCCCGCCGCTTGCGGTAATTGCACGCACGGAAACACATCCCCGTATGGGGAAATGTAACAACTGTTGTGGCCCGCGCTGCAAGGCAAGTCTTCGTAGGCCGAACTTGCCATCCCGCTGGATACCGCGCTTCCCAATGACGGCTCGAAGGAGTTCATGGCCCTCGCCGCTTGTGGCGTCATCTGCGGTTTGCAGGAGTGCAGCACCGGGTCTCGCAATACCGGTAGCAGCGAGGATACCGATGCACGGTGTTCCAACGGTCCTCCGGAGCCATCCATCATCGGCGTGATGGTCAGATCCAAGACGTAGGGAACACCCAGCTTCTCCGCGAGCGCCATCACGCCGCGATAACCCGCCAAGTTTTCCCGCATCAGCGGGCAGGCCAGCTTCACCGGCAATCCGTGCTCGAGCAAAACGGGAATCGCGGCCAGGGTCCTTTCGAGCGATCCGGGGACCTTGGTTATGGCGTCGTGGATCGCGGGAACGTCGCTGTAAACGCTGATTTGCACCCGCCGCACGGCAAACTCGCGCAACCGCGCGGCACGCTCGGCGGTAACGAGCAAGGCATTGGACTTCAAGCTGATGTCGAAATGGAGGTGTCGCGCCGCCGCCAGAATTTCGTAGAGATCGCGCCGCAAGAAAATTTCGCCGCCGCTGAAGGTCAAAAAAAGAGTCCCCGACCGCGCCAGGTCATCCAGCACCTTCAAACACTCGGCGGTGGTCAGTTCTCCATGATCGTCATGATCCAGATAGCAGTGCACGCAGCGCTCATTGCAGCGGTAAGTCAAATCAAAATGCACGCTGAGCGGCCGGTGCTTTCGCACCGTGCGCGAGATCAGACGATCCATTAAGGGCGTGGCGCCTGCGGACGAGGTCACACTCAAGGCAATACTACTCCCGTCTCCGCAACGGTCGCCACGAGTTTTCGCGACGACATCTCTTCCAGCAAGGCTTGCGTATCGGACAGCGCGACGTGCGGTGTGACTTCGTAATTCTCAACCAGAAGTTCTGCCAGTTCGCCCACCGATTTTATGCCATCAATGTTTTTCCAGAGAAAACTCCCGGTGTCGTTGAGCTCGTGCATCACGCTATCGTTCGGCGAAATGATGACGGTCTGGTCGTCAATTTCTCGCCAGGCCAGTTCCGGATTCTTCTGCCAAGTCATTGCGGCTGGGGTGTTCATGCGGGCAGCACCTCCCAAAACGCCGCATTCTTCGAGAATGACAGGTTGTAGCCCTTGATTTCGGTTGCCGCTCGGCTCAGGATTTCTAGAAGCCGCCGGTTGGCTTCCGCGTCCGCGGAGAAGAAAAGCACATTGGGGAGAAGGGTGCGAAGAATCGTCATCGGACGGAGTAATTCCACGCGGTTTTCGGTGGCTTGCAAGAGACGAAATATCCCCGCCACGGGCGCACTTGAATTTGATCCCGCCGCCTTGAATTCACCCCAGAACGGCGTCCCGTATGCGCGCCACCCTCCCTCCTCCCTGCGAAGAAGGGAAATCTCATCGGTGAGCACGCTTCCTGCGGGCGACAAACTGGCCACGGTGCTTTTCCCGGCGCCCGACCGGCCGGTGAATATGTAGGCTTTTTCGCCCTGCATGACGGTGGCGGCATGAAGCAAAAATCCTTGGTGTTCCAGAAGCTTCCAGCTCAGGAAAACGCGCACCAGCGAGTCGAGCGCATACTGGTTCCTGACACCGTCGAAACGAATATCGCTGGAAAAAGCGCGCAGCGCCGCACCCTCGAATTCATACGCAAAGTCGGGTAGGGCCCTCTCGGGTGGCGCTGCATTATTCAGCGCGATGTGGATGGGCTTTTCAGCAGCACTCGTGAACGCGGCGTAGCGCGCCAAAGCTGCACCATATAACCGCAAGTCAGACATTTCTAGACAGAGCGGCACGCAGCCGATCGAAAACTCGAATTGCTGCCCGAAGTCGCGCCCTGGATTAGCGAGCGGTGCGTTCAATCTGCTCCTTAAGAGTCTAGCGGGCACGCCGGTGCGCGGAGAGGAGGCGCATTCCGCTTCTTCAAGCTCCTGGGGGAAGGGAGCTTTACTAGTTTTGCTTCGAAACACCCCATTTAGTCAAGGGGACTTTGCTCAAATCTCACAACCGTGGAGCTAGAAGCGCTATCTCCACCATTTCCTGTTACTTGGCGCCTAAGCCACCTTGCGTTATGGGTGGAGCAATGGGGGGGCGAAAAAGAGCCCGTGCGGACCTCTCTCGGTGATTTCTGTTATTCTCGACTGTTGAGTTCGCAGCGTTTCTCCGCCCCTGCTTCGCTGCCATTTTGCATAAGAGAGGATCGCTCGTTGTGACTTCGTCCACCCTTTCGGCACCAACAACCAAACGAGCTTTCAATTTTAATGCCGGTCCGGGCGCGCTACCACTCCCTGTCCTTGAGCGCATCCGCAAAGAGCTTCTCGACTGGCATGGCAGCGGCATGTCGGTCCTGGAGATGAGCCATCGCTCGCCTGAATTTGAAAGCATCAATTCAGGTGCGGAACAGAAGCTCCGCGGTCTCATGGGCATCTCGGAGGAATACGCGGTCATTTTCGTCCAAGGCGGCGGCAGCATGCAATTCACGATGGCCCCCATGAACCTGTGCCTGCCGGGAAAGCCCGTGGACGTCCTGCACACCGGTACTTGGACCGCCAAAGCCATCGGTGAGTTGAAAAAAGGCATTCTCCACAACATCGCGGCTTCGACCGAAGCGCAAAAATTCACGCGCCTTCCCCGCCGCGATGAAATGAAATTCTCCCCGGACGCCTCCTACGTGCACATCTGTACGAACAACACCATCGAAGGCACGCAGTGGACCACGTTGCCTGAGACTGGCAATGTACCCCTGGTTGCGGACATGTCTTCTGATATCGCCTCGCGCCCCTTCGACGTGAACAAGTACGGCGTCATCTTCGCCGGTGCGCAGAAAAACCTGGGGCCTTCGGGCGTCACCATCGTGATCATTCGAAAGGATCTGGCGGAACGCGCTGACCAGAATCTCCCCACGCTCCTGCAATACCGCACGCATATCAAAGAGAAGTCTCTCTATCACACGCCGCCGACTTTCGCGGTCTACGTCGTCGGTCTGGTGCTGGAGTGGATCGCCTCGGAAGGCGGAGTTCGCGGAATGGAAAAGCGCAATGACGCTAAAGCCCGGCTGCTCTACGACACCATCGAATCGAGCGGCGGCTTCTATTCCTGCCCGGTCGAGAAAACCTCGCGCTCAAAAATGAATGTGGTCTTCCGGGTAGCCGCAGGCGACGACGCCATCGAAAAGAAGTTCGCTGCCGAAGCCGCCGTGGCTGGCTTGGTCGGCACGCCCGGCCACCGCTCCGTGGGTGGCATGCGCGTCTCCCTCTATAACGCCGTGACCCCGGAAGCCGTCGAAGCCCTGACCAGCTTCATGCGCGAATTCCGCCGCACCCGCGGCTGACGAACATCGAGCGACTGCCAAGAGGGCAGTTTGGCGGCGCAAACTCTCTTTACAAACCTTTCTTTCCCCTTGCACTTCGACAAGAGAGGGGCGTAACGTCTCTTGTCGAAGTGACCGGGGGGGGAATCGGCCAATGGCGCAAGAAAGAATTGAACTTCCGCAAGGCACGCTCGACCTCTTGATTCTGCGCACCCTGGCTGTCGAGTCTCAGCACGGCTGGGCTATTTCCGAGCGCATCCACCAAATATCGAGCGATGTTTTGTTGATTCAGCAAGGCTCGCTCTATCCAGCGCTGCACCGGCTCGAGCGCCGCGGCTGGATCAAAGCGAGGTGGGGAACGTCCGAAAACAACCGCCGCGCGAAATACTACGAGCTCACCAAAACCGGCCGCAAACAACTCGAACTTGAGCAGGATTCCTGGAAGAAATTGGCGGCTGCCGTCGCCCAGATTCTGGAGACGGCCTAGGGAGGGTTCCGTGTTCAACGACCTGTTTTTCCGTCTTCGTTCGCTATTCCGGCGCGGTACCGTCGAATCCGAAGCGGACACCGAACTACGCTTCCATTTCGATCAACAAGTTGAGAAGAACCTCCAGTCTGGGTTGACCCGCGAGGAAGCGATCCGTCGCGCGCGGCTCGAATTCGGGGGACACGAACAGCTGAAGGAAGAGATCCGGGACGCGCGCGGAGTGAATCTCATTGAGACCTCGTGGCAAGATATTCGCTACGGTTTGCGTATCCTCGCCCGAACGCCTGTTATTTCGTGCGTTGCTATTCTCTCGCTTGCCCTAGGCATCGGCGCGAATACCGCAATTTTTAGCCTGATTGACAGCGTGATGCTGCGGATGCTTCCCGTTCAAGGACCTGAAGAGCTCGTGCAGTTGCAGATACAAAACTCACGATCCGCTGGTCGTCAGGACCCCTTTGGTGTGTTCACCAATCCCCTCTGGGAAGAGTTGAGGAACCAGCAGAATGCCTTTTCAGGCGTGTTCGCGTGGGGATCGGAGAAATTCGATCTCTCGCAGGGTGGCGCGGTGCATGAAGTAAACGGAATGTTTGCGAGCGGCGATTACTTCAAGACGCTGGGTGTCCATCCGGCAGCAGGCCGCTTGCTTGCGGAATCCGACGACAAGCGAGGATGCGTAGGCGCGGCGGTTCTGAGCTTTGGATTTTGGCAGGAACATTTTGGCGGAGCTCAGAGCGCCGTCGGCAGCGCGCTCTCACTGAACAATCACACATTCGAAGTGATCGGCGTGAGCCAGCTCGGGTTCTATGGCGCGAACGTTGGAAATAAATTCGATGTGGCGATTCCGATTTGCACAGCGGCGCAATTTGATGGCGCAAGATCGCGGCTGGAGCAAAGATCCTGGTGGTGGCTGCAGGTCATTGGCCGAACAAAATCCGGGATCAGCCCCGAGCAATTGAAAGCCAACCTTAGCGTGCTCTCGCCGCAAGTGTTTTCGGCAGTGGTGCCGCCGAACTGGGAACCGCAGCAGCAGGAGGATTTCCGGAAGCGGACATTCGTGACGACTCCCGCAGCGACTGGCATATCGCATCTGCGCCGGGAATTTCAGCAACCTCTAGACGTCCTGATGGGCGTCGTGGGCTTGGTGTTGCTGATCGCCTGCGCGAATATCGCTAGTTTGATGCTGGCACGGGCCGCAGCCCGGCATAAGGAAATCGCCGTGCGAAAAGCATTGGGCGCTTCGCGCGCGCGGCTGATTCGACAGTTGCTGACGGAGTGCGTTCTGCTTTCGACGGCGGGCGCTGTGCTTGGCGTTTTCTTTGCCCGTTGGGGAAGCACGCTGCTGGTTCGTTATATCTCGACGAAGGACAACCACATTTTTCTGGACCTGTCATTTGACTGGCGGGTTTTGAGCTTCACAACCGCAGTGGCCATCTTTACGGGTCTTCTGTTTGGCGTATTGCCGGCGTTTCGTTCGACGCGCGTTTCCTTGACGTCCGCGATGAAGGGCAGTCAAACATCTGACGCGGAGTCGAAAATGAAGTTCCGCCCAGGAAAATGGATCGTCGCTTCGCAAGTCGCACTGTCGCTTGTGTTGCTTGTGGCAAGCGGCCTCTTCTTGCGCAGCTTCGTAAAGCTCGTAACGATGGACATTGGCTTCGATCGAAACAACGTTCTGCTCGTGCATGCGGATCTGCACATAGCCAAGGTACCGACTGAGCAGCAACCCGCGATGTTTGAGGATATTGAGAACAGGTTACGCAATCTTCCCGGAGTCGTATCGGCAAGCCGGTCTCTGCTGACTCCGGTCAGCAATCGCATGTGGAACAACGTCCTGCAAGTGGATACACCCAATCCGCCGAAGGGAGACGATGCTCTCGCAAACTTCAACTTCATTTCGCCTGGGTATTTTAAGACGCTGCACACGCCCCTCTTGACAGGACGGAATTTCAATGAAGGCGACACAAAAACTTCGGCGAAGGTCGCCATCGTCAACGAATCACTGGCGCGAAGATTCTTTCCGAATTCCCATCCGGTCGGAAAGTTTTTCCGAGTCGAGCCGGAGCCAGGCCAAACGGCTCCGCCCATCCAGGTCGTGGGGCTCGTAAAAGATGCCAAATACGGTTCGCTCCGGGAAGACAATTCCGTCACGGCGTATTTTCCCGTCACGCAAGTCCCCGAGCACGCGGAGGCACAATCGTTCGAACTGCGCACCGCGCTGCGTCCTTCCGCTCTAATTTCGCCAGTGCAGGATGCGGTGGCCGGTGTGAACAAAGCAATTCCGCTCGAGTTTCACACGCTCGCAGAGCAGGTGGGCGATTCGCTGGTCCAAGAGCGGCTGCTGGCCACGCTCTCGACTTTCTTTGGTGGGCTGGCTTTGCTACTGGCCATGATTGGTCTGTACGGTTCGCTAAGTTATCTCGTCACGCAGCGGCAGGCGGAATTCGGGATACGCATGGCACTCGGCGCGCCGCAAACATCGATTCTTGTTCTTGTGATGCGCGATGTCGTCCTGGTCCTCGCCGGCGGCGTGACGGCGGGTGTCTGCATCTCGCTTGCAGCCGTGGGCCTGCTTCAGAAAATGCTCTTCGGACTAGCCGCGCGAGACACCGTGACATTGCTCGCGTCGATGGGGGTGCTAACGGCTGTCGCGTTTCTTGCTGGATTCCTGCCTGCGCGGCGTGCCATGCGGGTCGATCCAATGGTAGCTTTGCGGTACGAATAAACCGTGGCACAAAAAAAACCGCGCCGGACTCCCTGCGGAGGGAATTTCCTGCCCGCTTCCCGCTTCAACGATTCTTCCTACGCCAAGTCGAAGAGCAGGACCTCGGCGTCTTTTAGGCCAGTGAGCTCGACGGTTTTTTCGGCGGAGATAGCCGCGCCGTCGCCTGTTTCAAGCGAGGTGCCGTTGAGCTTGATGGTGCCTCGCGCCACCTGGACGTAGGCATGCCGGGCCGGCTTCAATTCATGCTTGACCGTTTCGCCGGCGCCGAGCACCGTCGCGTACAGCTCGTTGTTCTGGTGGATCTTCACCGAACCGTCGCGCCCATCCGGTGAAGCCACTAGCCGCAGCTTCCCGCGCTTCTCGGCCACGCTGAAGTTCTTCTGGTCATACGCCGGCTTTAGCCCTTGCTTTTCCGGCAGCATCCAAATTTGGTACAAGTGCACGGGTTCCGTCTTGGAGGCGTTGAATTCGCTGTGCGCCACGCCGGTGCCCGCGCTCATGTACTGCACGTCACCCGGCTTGATCACCGAGCCGTTGCCCATGCTGTCTTTATGCTCTAGCGCGCCTTCCAGAACGTACGTCACGATTTCCATGTCGCGGTGAGGATGCTTCGGAAAACCGCCGCCTCCCGCGACTCGGTCGTCGTTCATCACCCGCAGGGTGCGAAACTGCACGTGCTCGGGATCGAAGTAATCTGCAAACGAAAAAGTGAAATGTGAATCCAGCCAGCCGTGGTTTCGATGCCCGCGGTCGTGGCTCTTGCGAATGGCCATCATGGTCCACCTCCTGGGTATTGCTTGCCGATCCGCAGGCAATACTACTCGTTATAACGACTATTGTCAAGAGGTATATTCTGCTCTGTCTCCGACCCGGGCCCTGCCGCCAACTCCTTCGAGGGGTTCGCTTTGCGCCGCGCCTTTCGCCAGTTCCCGGCGGTGCCCCCTTTGGTGTACAGTGATAACGAAAGCGCGGCATCGCGCCGCCGCCTCCGAGGATTTTTCAATGGACTCCCCACTCACGGCAACAACCACGAGAACGCCCGAGGGCTCCGCCACGCCCCGCCAAACTCTCACCATCACCGACAATCGCACCGGCAAGACTTACGAGATTCCCATCACCCACGATACCATCCGTGCCGCCGACCTCCGTCAGATCAAAGTCGACCCCAAAGAATTCGGCATGATGAGTTACGACCCGGCGTTCAACAACACCGCCTCTTGCGTCAGCAAAATCACTTTCATCGATGGCGACGCCGGCATCCTGCGCCATCGTGGCTATCCGATTGAGGATCTCGCGGAGAAAAGCACCTATCTCGAAACCGCCTACCTGCTGTTACACGGGGAACTCCCCACCGCTGGGCAACTCAAGGATTGGACCTACAACGTCACGCACCATACTTACATTCACGAGAGCATCAAGAAATTCCTCGACGGATTCCACTACGATGCCCATCCCATGGGCATGACCATCTCCACCATTGCGGCGCTCTCGACCTTCTATCACGACGCCAAAGATATTTTTAACCATGAATCGCGCAAGAAACAGACCTACCGTTTGGTTGGCAAGATGCCGACCATCGCGGCGTTTTCCTATCGGCACACCTTGGGAATGCCCTTCGTCTATCCGGACAATGATTTGAGCTACCCCGGCAACTTCCTGAATATGTTGTTCCGCACCTCGGAAGCCAAGTATCGTCCGAACCCCACGCTGGAGCGCGCGTTGGACGTTCTTTTCATTCTGCACGCGGATCACGAGCAAAATTGTTCCACCAACACCATTCGCGGCGTGGGCAGCTCCCACGTGGATCCCTATTCGGCGACCTCGGCGGCCATCGCCGCGCTCTACGGCCCGCTCCACGGCGGCGCGAATGAAGAAGTCCTGCACATGCTGAAGGAAATCGGTTCCGTCCAGCGAGTTCCCGAATTCATCAAGCGCGTGAAAGCCGGTGAAGTCAAACTCATGGGCTTCGGCCATCGCGTCTACAAGAATTACGATCCGCGCGCGCGCATCATCAAGGGCATTGCTTACGAAGTTTTCGATCTTATGGGCAAGAACCCGCTCTTGGAAATTGCTCTTGAGTGTGAACGTATCGCCCTCGAAGACGAATACTTCATCAAGCGCAAGCTCTATCCCAACGTGGACTTCTACACCGGCCTGATCTACCAATCAATGGGTTTTCCGATGACCATGTTCCCAGTGCTCTTCGCGATTCCGCGCACTTCCGGATGGATCGCTCAGTGGGAGGAGATGCTTCTCGACCCCGAACAGAAAATTGCACGCCCGCGCCAGATCTATCTTGGCCGCGACACGCGTCATTACATTCCGATCGACCAGCGCGGCTAGGAAGCCCGGGTATCCAGTTTGCATACAACCTCCCGCGATGCGCTCGACAATTCCATCTTGCCGGGTATAGTTGATCTTTAGCGAGGTGGCATGGCTCAAGTACCGAATACACCGGTCCACGCGGGCGCCCGGCGGCGCAGTCAGCGCGTACTCATGCAGGTTGGCATCCGCGTTCGCGGCAAGGATGCTCAGAATAAGGACTTCGAGGAATTCACCGAGACTCTGGCCATTAACGCCCACGGAGCCCTGGTTCTGCTGGCCGCCCGTCTCACCAGCGGCGCCGTGGTTCACATGCGGCATAATAAAACGGAAGAAGAGCAGGAGTGCCACGTGGCGTTCCTCGGTCCGGTGCGTGGCGGCAAGGCCGAAATTGGCCTGGAGTTTACGACCCCGCGTCCGACTTTCTGGCGCGTGGCTTTTCCGCCCGAAGATTGGACTCCCAAGAGCCCGGAAGCTCGCACCATTTCCACGCTTCGCACGGTTAAGTGACAAGCCAATTCAGCTCAAGATAAAATTTAGCCCTAGGACCCCTTTTTTCCCATCATCGCCGCTAGCAGCCATTTCCTTAAAACCATTAGGTAATACGGCTTGGTCTCGCGAAACATCAACCCCATTCCCAGCTCCGGCTGGCAATAGATGACGCTGGCTTGCGCTTCAAAAAATTCCGTCTCGGTAAAAAGCTTGATCGCCAGCGACGTTCCCATCGGATAAGGACTTTCCATATCCACGTAACAGCCGTTTAAGCTGAGTTCTTTGACGCGCGCCGTCCTCTTGTCTTCGGACGCGCTTTCGCGCATTTCGATGGATCCAACGAACGGATACCGGGGGCTTCGGCGCCGATCCTGTTCCATGGGACTCCTGGAGAGAAACGCCCCGATTCTACTCCCGCAATCCGCTTTAGTTTCAATAATTCTCTTTTGGAATTGTCAGGAAAGAGGAATGAAAGCTTCGAAATTGTCGAGAAGCACCGCTCGTAACTCGCGCACTGTTCAATCCCCGCAAGCGCACTCCGCAAGCGCCGCGAGTGGAACTCTCTCGTCGCGACTGATTTCTTCTCGGCGGTGGAGGATCCGCGCGCTGGCGGCAGCGCGCGCTTGCCGTTGCTTGGCGGGCTGCCATGCCATACTCAAGTGTTCCCTAAGTTTCCGATGACCCCGGAAGAGTCGCAACCTCACGGCCAGGGCCGAAATCCTCAGCCGTTCCGCAACTTCCTGCGTCGAGTACTGTAAAACATCGCGCATCAGGCATACTTGCCGCAGTTCCGGTGCCAGCTTGGCGATAGCGTCGGCCATCAACTTGCGCACTTCACGCCGAGCGAAGCGCTCTTCGGGATTCTCTTCGCGCGCCGTTATGTTGCTACCTAGCGTTTCCTCGCCCGCGCCGTTGGGCTCTTCGAGCGAGCAGAGTCTCCCGTCGCGCCGCTTGCGGATTACGTCGATGGAGGCGTTCGCGGCGATGCGCGATACCCACGCGTGCAGGTCGTCTCGGCTCTCGCCTCGCGTTCCAGAAAATTGTTCGAGGCGCGTCATGGCCTTTAGGAACGCCTCTTGTCGGACATCTTCCGCATCCGCGGGATTGCGTGTGAGCCGCAGCGCTCCCAAATACATCCCGGGTGCGTACGGCAGGAGCAACCTGGCTAGCGATTCGCGGTCGCCTTTTTGCGCCTGAATCAGCAGCCGAGAGCGGGCCGTTCCATCCAGAAATACGGACGTGCTGCACATGATGGCGTTAGAGATTGGCAGGCCAATCGCCACCGGGTTGTCTAGTCTAAGTAGCTGTAAATAAATGTATTAGAGGAATCCTACAACCAAATTGGCACGGAAGGAGTGACCGCTTTTGGGACGGGAGGTAGCGATTCCGGTCACTGCCTTCAGCCTGCTCGGCCATTCGGCAATCCCCGGCTTTTTCCGTCAGCTCCGTTTTTAATCGGCGATCTCCAGTTTCTCCCCACGCATTTCCCATTCGATGCGCACCAGAAAATCGAAATGCATCCCTTCCGTTTTCAGCCACGCTTCCAGATTCTCGCGCGAATCAGCACGGAACTCCACGAACATTTTTCCTTCGAGCATGTTCACCACAATGCGCTCGGCATGAGCGAGCCCTCCGGCCTGCATGCGCTGCGCCAGCGCTTCGGCTCCCTGCCGCGTTAGGCAAGCAAGTGTGTGCTGGGTAAGGTAGCGTGGCATCGGAACTCCTGAACCTGAATTGGTGTCTAAGTATTCCACAGAACGCAAAGCCTCTGCAGAAGGGCACAGGGAATGCCAGCCCCAGTTGGATAATTTTGGGACCCAATGGTGGACAACGCGCGGGATGCAATTCGCATCTCGGTGGGCAGGCTAGCATTTGGCATCGTCGGGGCTGCGAAATGAAAACAGTCATACGAATATTGTGTCTCTCCTTACTTTTTTGCCATTCCATTTCGGCACAAGAAAAAACATCTTCGACGGCAAGACCTAAAGATGGGGCGGTCGGCAATGAAACGCGTGAAAGCGCGAACGCGGCAGTGGTGAAGCTGCCCGTGCGCCGCGTGGTGCTGTATAAGAACGGCGTGGGGTATTTCGAGCACCTTGGCCGTGTCCGCGGCAGCCAAGACGTGCATGTTGATTTCACCAGTGCGCAACTGAATGACGTGCTGAAGTCGCTGACGGTTCTTGATCTGTCCGGCGGAAAAATATCTGGTGTCGATTACAACTCGGAAGCGCCGTTGGCCCGGAGGCTAGCCACCCTCCGTCTGACGCTGGGAGAAAATCCTACGATGGAGGATTTTCTAGGTGCGCTGCGCGGCGCCAAGCTGGAGGTGCGCAGCGGCAGCGGCTCGGCAATCGCAGGAAAACTGCTCAGCGTGGAGAAGCACTCGCGCGAGAAAGATGGCGCAACGACCGAGTGGACCGAAATTTCCTTGGTCAGTGATAACGGTGAAGTTCGCACCGTGGAGGTGACCCCGGCCACCAGCGTGCGCATCGTTGAAAAGGACTTGCAGGTGGAAGTCGGTCGATACCTTGGCTTGATCGCTTCTTCTCGTGACCAGGACTTGAGGCGCATGACCATTTCGACGACCGGCAGCGGCGACCGCAATTTGTATGTGAGCTACATCAGCGAAGTCCCCATTTGGAAGACGACCTACCGGCTCGTGTTGTCCTCAAAGACGGATAAGAAACCTCTGCTACAAGGTTGGGCTATCGTGGATAACACGATCGGTGAAGATTGGAATGATGTGGAATTGTCGCTCGTGGCCGGCGCGCCGCATTCGTTTATTCAACAGCTTTCGCAACCCTATTACGGCAGGCGACCGGTCGTGCCCCTGCCGGAGAGCGTCCAACTAACTCCCCAAACGCACGCGGCCACCTTGGAGATGCAGAGCGCCGACATGCTTCGAGCGCCCCAAATCGCGGCTGGCGCGCCCGGCGGGGTGCTGGGCGGGTTCGCCAGCGGAGTTGGAAGTGGTAGCGGCGGCGGAATGGGAGGAGGAAGGTTCAGCGCGCCAGCGCCCCCGCCGCCACCGGTCGTAGACGAAGCGGAAGTAGAGGAAGCTCGTGATGCAAGCGAGCCGGTTGCCGAGGGAAACGCCCTCGGCGATCTCTTCGAATACAAATTGAAGGAGCGCGTGACCATTCGAAAGAACCAGTCTGCGCTTGTGCCCATCCTCCAAACAGACATCGCGGCTGAAAAAGTCTCGCTATGGAGCGAATCGCTTGGTGAAGTTCGCCCACTGCGCACACTTTGGGTCAACAATGCGAGTTCGATGACTCTGGATGGCGGGAGCTTCAGCGTGTTGGACAGCGATACTTTTGCTGGCGAAGGCCTGATGGAAGCCATCAAGCCCGGGGAACGGCGATTGCTTTCCTACGCCACCGACCTTGGCCTGCTTGTAGACTCCAGGCTGGACGTCGGCCACGAACGCGTCACGCGGACTCGTATTTATCGGGGGACGATGACGACAACCAGCGAACTGCGCGAGAAAAAAACCTACATCGTACGCAACGAAGACACTACCCCACGAGCCCTCGTGATCGAGCATCCCGCGCGCCCAGAGTGGAAACTCTCCGACAACGGCCCGAAGCCGGAGGAAAAAGCGATTGGTTTGTACCGTTTCCGCGTCAACATTGACCCCAAAAAAACCGAAAGACTCGTGATCAACGAGGCGAGGCCGCTTTATACCGAGTACGCCTTGAACGGAATCACGGACGATCAGATCGGAATGTTTCTTTTTCAAAAGTCGATCAATCCGGACATCGAGAAAGCCCTACGGACTATCACGGCACAGAAAAATGTTGTAGCGGATCTGGATGGAACAATCAAAGAGCAGCAGAGAACGATCGACCAGATCTTTACGGACCAGGAGAGATTGCGGGAAAACATGAAAGCATTAAGAGGCAGTGCCGAAGAGAAAGCCTTGCTGCAGCGCTACACCAAACAGCTGGACGAAGAAGAGTCGCAACTCGAGGCGCTGCGAACGAAAAAGCGGGATACGGAAGCACAACAAAAGCTGGCAAATGCTGTCCTGCAGAACATGATTCAGGAACTGCAAATGGACGTGTCTTTGTAAGACATATCTCTACGCCCGGCGGGAAAGCCTTTGAACAGCGCCATAGAGTCCGAACTCAACTGAAAAGGGCAGTTTCTGCGGAAACACTCTGCCTTTTGCTTCGTCACACCTATTAGTCATGAACCTCCTTCTAAACTTGCGCTACGCCTGGCGACAAATCGCGCAAAATCCCGGCTTCTTTGCCTTAGCGATCGCTGCCCTGGGGCTCGGAATTGGCGCTAACACCGCTATTTTCAGCGCCGTAGAGGCGGTTCTACTCAGGCCGCTGCCCTTCTCCCAGCCTGACCGGCTAGTAGTAGTTTGGGAGGATGCTACGTATGTCGGCTTCCCCACCAATACGCCGGCGCCAGCGAACTACCTGGACTGGCAAGCGCGAAACAAAGTCTTCACCGAAATGTTGGCGACGCGCTTTGACACCGCCAGCCTCACCGGAGATGGCCAGCCGGAACAGCTTTCCGGGAAGAAAGTGACTCCCAACTTTTTTGATGTCCTCGGCGTGCAGCCCGTTGTGGGACGCCCATTTACTGCGGCAGAGGACAAGACGCAAACTCCCGTCGTCGTGGTGAGTTACAACCTGTGGCGAAGGCGCTTTGGCGGCGAACGGTCGATCATCGGGCGATCGCTTCTGCTGAATGGAGTGCAAACGAAAGTAGTCGGCGTGATGCCACAGGATTTCTTCTTTCAGGACCGGAAGAACAGCGATTACTGGGTGCCCATGGCGTTCACGCCTGAGCAATGGGCGCGGAGGCAAACGCACTTCCTCTCCGTAGTGGCGCGACTGAAGCCCGACGTGACGGCCCAGCAGGCGCAGAAGGACATGGAACGTGTCGCCGCGGACCTGCAGAAGCAGTATCCGGAATCGAACGCCAAGGTAGGCGCCGTCGTCGTACCCATTCAAAAAGAATATGCGGGAGCTGCCGGGAGCGGTCTGCTAGTGCTGCAAGTCGCTTCCCTGTTTGTGTTGCTGATTGCCTGCTCGAATCTGGCCAACTTATTGCTCGCGCGTTCGACCGGTAGGAGAAGAGAGATGGCAGTGCGGATAGCGATGGGTGCATCCCGGAGGCAAATCGCTTCGCAGTTGCTCACCGAAAGCTTGGTGCTTTCCGTTGCTGGCGGATTTCTAGGTTTGTGGGTCGGACACGCCTGCTGGAGCGTATTGGGACATCTTATACCGGAGCAGGCAGGCGACGGGTTCGCCGTGAATGGGCGTCTGCTGCTATTCACCGCGGCGATCTCCATTGCGGCGGGAATGCTGTTTGGCTTGGCGCCGGCCTTGCGCGCCGGCAGCGTGCCGTTGCAAGAGTCGCTCAAGGAAGGAGGCCGCAGCGGGGAATCGCGCGGCGGATTGCGGCTTCGGGATACGCTCGTCGTCGGGCAATTCGCCCTGGCTTTCGCTTTATTGGTGTGCGCGGGGCTGATGATCCAGACCCTCTGGAATTTGCGGAAGCAAGAACTTGGATTTCGGGCCGATCATCTCCTCACGGTGGGAGTGCCTTTACCTGAGAAGAAGTACGACACGGACGACAAGGTGCGCGGGTTTTTCCACGCCGTAGTGGAAGACGTCCGCGCGCTGCCGGGAATCAAGGGAGCGGGATTTGGCTCCGACGCCCCGTTCGTGACCAACGGGGATACCGAAGGCTACACCGTCGAGGGCGAGCCGCCTCTGCCGCCGGGAGAATACAACGACGCCCTCTACCGGGAAGTGACGCCAGGATATCTGGAGATGCTGGACGCAGAAGTCAGAGAGGGCCGTTTGCTGCAAGAGAGCGACCACAAAGGCGGAGCGCCCGCAGTGGTTGTGAATGAATTTCTCGCCAAGCGCCACTGGCCGGGGAAAAGCGCCGTCGGAAAACGGATTCGCCTCGGGGACGAGAAGGAACCTTGGTGGACGGTTGTGGGAGTGGTACGCGACATTCGGGAGCGCGGCTTACTATATGAGATGAAGCCGGCGGTGTACGTTCCCGTGACGCAAGTAAAAAAGCCGGGCGGTTTTTCAATGCTGGTGGTGCGAACTTCGAACGATCCTCGAAGCACCATCAAGATGGTTGAAGGCGCGGTGTGGTCGGTGGATCCGCAGCAGCCGGTAACGTACATACACACGATGGATCAACTAATGGAAATAGACGTAGCAGACCGCACGCGGCCCATGATCCTGTTGGGGGTGTTCTCGGGGCTGGCTCTCGTGCTTGCATGCATCGGGGTGTATGGCGTGCTGGCTTATGCCGTGGCGCAGCGCACCCGGGAAATTGGCGTGCGCATGGCTCTGGGAGCAAAGCCAGCGGACGTAACGCAGATGGTGCTTGGAAGAGGAATGCAGTTGAGTGCCCTCGGATTGTTGGCGGGCGGGGCTCTGGCTGTCGGACTTGGAGCCCTGTTGCGGAGTCTGTTATTTGGAGTCACTCTGCTAGCGCCAGGCATTTATGCCGGAACCGCCGCGGCGCTTGTGATTGTCGCGCTGGCGGCCTGCGTGATTCCGGCACAGCGCGCGGCACGCGTCGATCCTGCCGTGGCTTTGCGCAACGAATAACTCTTCTGAAAAGTTCAGAAGCTCCGCCCTGTCCGAACTGGCAGGTTGGCGGTGAAGCACATTTTTTACCTGTGACGACCAGGCATCCCTGACTCGCTCTACACTCAAGAGGGAGAGTGAAGAACTGGCCTTCAGTTCCCACCGAGGTCTAGATCTCCCGCGGTGTTTCCTTCGGAGGACACTCTCGAGGTTGAAAAATGAGACGCGCACTTGTACTCGCACCAATTTTTTTGCTCGCGCTCGTGGCCGTTCGCGGCGTATCCGGCTCGCCGCAGAACAAAGGTTCCTCCACGCTAACCGGAGTTGTGCTGGGCCCGGACGATAAGCCCGTGGCCAACGCGAGTGTTTCCTACCAGGTGTCCAGCGGAAGCGCACCGCATATAGTGCGCACAGACGCGCATGGCCATTTCACGATTTCAAAATTGAAAGCCGACAACTACGATCTGCGAGCCTCCGGAAAGGGCGTTTTTTCGGACTGGCAAAAAAATATCACCCTCAGGTCCGGCGCGACAAAAGAATTGACCCTGCGCTTAATCTACGCCAAGCAAATTCCCAAAGCCTACGTCAAAAGCAGTTCCAAACCCTAAGTTTCTGGTCGTTGGAATCTCTGCAGTCTTTTCACTCATCAGCCCGTCTCGCATTCGCTGCGTACGCCAAACCTAACCGGGCACTGAGCCCCGGGAGACCGTCCTTCTCTATCGTGGCTCGCCGATCGAAGCAGTCTCACCGGTAGCGATTGCCGCGTCTTGCATGCAAAAATGATGTGTTTTGCATATCGCTTCAGTCGGCAAACATCTAATTTGTAGGGAGGAACAATGCAAAAACGAAAACTTGGAAAAAGCAATTTGGAGGTTTCCGCTCTCGGCCTCGGCTGCATGGGTCTGAGTTACGGCTATGGGCCCGCTGTGGACAAGAAGGAAGGGATCTCGCTGATTCGGGCGGCAGTCGAACGTGGCGTCACATTCTTCGATACCGCGGAAGTCTACGGCGCGTTCACGAACGAAGAACTCGTGGGTGAAGCGCTGGCCCCGCTTCGTGCCCAGGTGGTGATCGCCACCAAGTTCGGGTTCAAAATTGATCCGAACACCGGCAAACAAGCTGGGCTGGACAGTCGGCCAGAGCATATCAAGCAGGTCGCCGATGCCTCGCTCAAGCGCCTCAGGACTGACGTCATCGACCTGTTCTATCAACACCGTGTCGATCCGAACGTTCCGATCGCAGACGTGGCCGGAGCCGTGAAGGACCTGATCCAGCTAGGCAAAGTGAAGCACTTCGGCCTTTCCGAAGCAGGCGTGCAAACGATCCGTCGCGCCCATGCCGTTCAACCTGTCACCGCACTCCAGAGTGAATATTCGCTCTGGTGGAGAGAGCCTGAAGCGGAGGTGATCCCGACGCTGGAGGAACTCGGCATCGGGTTCGTTCCCTTCAGTCCTCTTGGCAAGGGCTTCCTTACCGGAAAAATCAGCGCCGATACGAAGTTCGACAAAAACGATTTCCGCAACATCGTCCCGCGCTTCACGCCAGAGAACCGCAAAGCGAATCAGGCGTTGGTGGATCTGGTTGGCAAATTCGCGCAACAGAAAAAGACGACGCCTGCCCAGATCGCCCTGGCATGGCTACTTGCCCAGAAGCCGTGGATGGTTCCGATCCCGGGCACGACCAAGCTGCACCGGCTCGAAGAAAACGTCGCAGCCATTAACGTAGAACTTTCGCCCGGCGATCTTCGCGAACTGGAGACCGCGGCCTCCAAGATCCCGCTGCAAGGTGCTCGCTACCCCGAAGAACTGCAAAAAATGGTCGGCCGCTAACAAGCGTCGCTGTCCGCAGTCTTACCGAGGACGAAGCGAGCGCGCATTTCGACTGAATGGCGCACTTCGTTGTCATCGACAAGCTGGCCCCCAGCGCTCGCACCCGTGAAGCGCTGGGAGGGAGCCCGAAGGAATCTGTGCTCTTGACGGAGATGAAGGAAAGTAGTTATTTCTCGTATCGTTCGATGTCCGCCAGCAACAGTTGCGCCTGGAAGGGCCGATATAAAGGACATAAGGATGAGCCATAAGCCAACGGAGAACAAAGCTTTAAAAGACGGCTTTTCCCGGTTTCGCGAAATTAACATCACTGTGACCGGCAGAAAGTCAAAACGCACCATTCAAATCCCGGTTTGGTTCGTGTTCGAGGACGACCAGCTTTACCTCCTGCCGGTACACGGGTCGGATACCCAGTGGTACAAGAACGTGCTCCGCAACCCCATGATTCGGATCGATGCGCGGGGCGCGGAGGCGGAAGTCAAGGTTGTTCTTCTCGCTGACGCCACTCAGGTGTCGTCCGTGGTCGAGAAATTCCGCGCTAAATACGGAACGAACGACGTGAAGAAGTACTATTCAAAGTTCGACGTTGCCGTCCTCGCTCAGATGCCCTGATCGTGCGTCATCACCGCTGCCTGGCCGCTCAACTCTTCTTCGTTGGGTTAAGCTTCAGCATCCTGGGTAGGCGTAGTTCGATGGCGGCTATTGGTAGATGAGCTGAGCCAGCTTGTAAATGTCGGAATCAGAAACGTCCGAGACGGCGCAATATTCCATTCCCTGGCGGCGCCAATGGCGCCACTGATACCCTTGGCGGAGGCCGGGCGGATGGATCGGCGTATCCGGCTCCTTGGTGGGCATCACAAAAACGTTGATGATGTGCTTGCGGCGCATATAAACCAGCGCAGCGACATTCTGGCCGCCCAGAACATCGAGCCGCCCGCCAATCAGCGGAAATCCTTCATCGGAAAAATCCTTCACTGGAGGAACAAAGGCGAGCTTGCCGTCAAACCACGGTTTGACGGTGTGCTGGTCAGTGGAAGTAACGTCGGTAAGGTGGCCGGGCTGCAGCGAACGAACGTGCGCGTCGATCATTTCCGCTGCCGTAAAGGGCACCGCCGAAGAGCTCTCATTGGTCCGACGTGGCAGGGCAAACCAGGACACGGTTACAACCACTAGAACGCTGGCGGCCATGGCGAGCCATCGCCATGCGGGAATTCGAATCATGCCGGGAGAAGCGGTCGCCGCATCCAGATCCGCGCGGATTTTCTTGCGAAGAGAAACAGGCGCGTTTTCGTAAAGACCGCTGCGCTGCAGGGACGAGCGCAGCGACTCCTCGGCACCAAGAGCAGTCGCGCATTCGCGGCACCCTTCCAGGTGACGCTCAAACTCGGCAGAGCGCGTGGCATCCAGCTCGCCATCCAGGTAGCCGTGGAGGACCGTGCGGTTCAAATCACAGTTCACGGGAAGCCTCCTGCGGAGAGGCGTGCGTGAGCGCTCGCTGCAAACGCTGGCGGGCGCGCGCCAGCGCGGACATCACCGTGCCAATGGGGATGGCAGTAATCGAAGCAATTTCCTTGTAAGAGCAGCCTTCCAGTTCGCGAAGCACCAGGACTTCGCGAAAGCGCGGAGGCAGCGTTTCGAGGGCGCGCGCGAGCCGCTCGCGATTATCTCCAGCAATCGCCAGGGC
>Ga0307478_10000702_pt1 | contig 32858 bp, 30 predicted proteins | sample atmos_gasesECM4C_2_FD_203713 | JGI IMG/M metagenome (GOLD analysis project Ga0307478, IMG submission 203713) | Hardwood forest soil microbial communities from Morgan-Monroe State Forest, Indiana, United States - atmos_gasesECM4C_05 | ecosystem: Environmental > Terrestrial > Soil > Temperate...
TTTGCTGCAGCACCGTGTCGAGGCGGTCTGGCGAACTGACGTGGCGCACCTGCGCCAGCGCACTCAGGAAGGCCTTTACGCGCCGGACAAGATCGGCATCCTGCGAGTAGAGGATGCAAATGGGGGGCGAGAGTATCATGCCGCGGCAACCTCCTGCGCGAAACGAACCAGGGGTAGCAGAATGTGGAACGCCGTTCCTTTACTCAGTTCACTTTCGACTTCAATCTGCCCTCCGTGTTCCTGGATGATGCCATGCACGACCGATAACCCGAGGCCGGTGCCGTAGTCCTTCGTGGTGAAAAACGGATCGAAGACATGAGGGATGTCTTCCTTGCGAATCCCTTCACCGTCGTCGCGAATCGTCACGCGCAAGACTTCGTGCGAGTCGCCGTTGGTCCCGGAGATCGCCGCTACCCACTCCGTGGCCGCGTGAATTTCCGTCCCGACGCTCAGCTCGCCGCCGCGCTTCATGGCGTCCATCGCGTTGAGGAAAAAATTGAGGAACACCTGTTCGAGCTGGTCGGCATCGGCGCGGATAGTATCCACATCGGCCTGCCAGGAACGAGTTAATTTGATTTCCTTTTGGTAAAGGCGATGGCCGACGAGCTGGAGCGATTTCTCCAGCACTTCATGGACGTGCATCGGCTTGAGCACGGGCTTGGCCGGGCGGGCGAAGCGCAAGAGCTGATTTACCAGTGAATCGATGCGGTCGATTTCGTGGCCGATCAGATTCGAAAACGTGTCGCGAAAATCGGAATCCTGGTAACGCTCGGGCAACAGTTGCGCGAAAGTCTTGATCGAGACGAGCGGGTTCTTGATCTCGTGGGCCATCCCGGCGGAGAGCGTGCCGAGGCTGGCGAGCCGGTCGCTCCGGCGAATCTGCAACTCGAGCCGCTTGAGCGCCGTGATGTCGGTCAGCACGACGAGCGCGCCGAGCATCTCACCTTGCTGGCCGTGAAAGATCGAGCTGCTCGCGCGCACGACCGCGTTGTGATCGCCCAGGGGGAGAACCAACTCGCCATTTTCCTGCCGGTCGCCGGTCCGGAGCGTTTCGCACAAAATCGTGCGTAGTCCGGCGGGCAACCGGTCGAGCGAGTAGTCGATGATCTCGCGCGGATTTAGTCCCGTAATCTGGCCCGCCTCATTATTAAATACGGTGACACGCTCGTCGGCCCCGGCCGCGATCACCCCAGTGGTCAGATTTTCCAGCAGCGTCTCGTTGTAAATTCGCGCGTTCTCGACCTCGGTGAAGAGTTGGGCGTTATCGATTGCCACCGCCAGTTGGCCGCAGAGCACCTGAAGGGCGTTCTGTTCGACCGCGCCGTAGATTCGGCCGGAAAGCCGCGGGCCCAGGAGCATGACGCCCGCCAGGTGTTGCCGCGAAAAAATGCCGAGAGCGACCGCGGTTTTTAGTTTTTCCATTTCTTCCGCGGCCTGCTCCAGGTCCGGGGTCTTGCGAATTCGATGGAGCTCATCCAAAACGAGCACTTCCTGGTTGGTCTGCAGGTAGGAGATCGTCGGATCGTTCCGGCTGAATCGCAGTGCCTTGCTGTCCGAATCGGTATGGACCGCGGGATAATGCTGAACGTAAGCCTCTTTCTCCGGCAGCAGAATGAAAACGCGATCTGTCCCGACCGCTTCGCCGATTGTTTTTGCGAAGCGATCCAGCAAATCCTGAAGCGTGGTGACCGATTTCAGGATGCCGGCCGCCTGGTTCATGGTGGATTGGAAATCAATGCTGCGCGATCCGATGAAGAGACGGTTGGCGAAGCGCTGGGAAATTCCGCGAGCCGGGGCCATCGCGAACGCGACGACCAGCGCCGCCGCCAGGTGGCCGAACGTTCGCGCTTCATTCGGAAATAATGGCTTGGAGGCCGTAAGGACGAGCCACCAAACCAACGCGTAAAGGGCGAGCAGATAGGCCGTGAGGACCGCATAAGAAGTGATTCGTCGGAAGAAGAATCCAACGTCCATGATCTTTCGGGTGGCAATTCCGTAAGCGATGATGAGGCTAAAGACCACGATCCGGAACGGCGCGAACTGCACGGCGATAGCGCGCTCGACAAATGGGCTGAACGCCACCAGCACCGCCAGGGCGATTTCACCCGCGATGATGAACTGGAGCTCGACCTTCTGAATCCCCGAACTTCGCCGCAAATCGCGAATGCAAAACGCGATGACAACTACTATGGCGCCGATCAAGAAGGCGGTGAGGAATGGGAAGAGCGGTCCGTAATCCGGCACGGGAATTAGTTCGTGACCTGTATCGCCCTGGGGGATTGACGCCGAGTGCAGAAACAATCTGGTGAAGCAAAGAGCTATGGCGGCAAGACTCGGCACCGCGAGACTCGCAGAGCGCACTCCAATTTGTTTCCAACCGCCGTCGCGGCACAGAATCCCCAGTCGGAGCAAGTTGAATCCATTTACCACGAGCACTCCAGTTGCCCAGGAGTTGCGGATCCAAAACTCCGCCGCGCCAGCTTCGGTGGCGTTGTAGGCAAAGTGGAGAGACAAGAGCCACGCGGAAATGAAAAACGAGACGACGAAGAAGCTTTGGTTCGCGTGGTTTTTGTGATTTGCCCGGAACACGGCAATCCCGAGCCCAATCTGAATCAGAAGGGCCGCCCATAAGGAAATGGTGGCCGCGTTCATCCCCGAACGCGTTCCACGATCAGGCTGCTGTTGCCCCCGCCCAGCCCGCGCACGTTGATGAGGGCGGCATTGATTTTGCGCGGCCGCGAACGTCCCGGTACATAATCCAGGTCGCACCGCGGATCCGGCACCTCGTAGTTGGCGGTGGGTGGAATCATCCCATGCTTAAAGCATAAACCGCACGTGATGACCTGGTGTGGCCCTGCCGCCGACAGCGCATTGCCGGTTACGCCCTTGATCGAGCTGATCGGAATGCCGTAAGCCCGGCGGCCAAAGACGCGTTTGATCATGTCCGTCTCCACCACATCTAAAGCCGGGTGCCCCGGGCCGTACGCGCAAATATAGTCGATCTCCTCCGGGGATTTCCCGGCACTGTCGAGTGCGAGTCGCATCGTCTGTCCCAGACCGAACAATTCATCGCTGGCGTAATTATCACCTTGCGTACCATAGCCGATAATCTCGAGGTAGGGCACAACGCCTCGTCCTACGGCTGTTTCGTAATTCTCGAGAATGAGCATCCCGGCTCCCTCGGAAATGATGCCCGAATCTCGCAACAAATCGAAAGGACGGCTCGCACGCTCCGGTTCCAGATTTCGGGTCGAACTTAAACCCGCCGCCGCAAAGCTCGCCATTGAGAGCGGGGTGATCGTCGCGTCGGTGCCTCCCGCCACTGCGATGTCTGCCTCGCCCTGCCTGATCATCGCCGCTGCTGAGGCAATCGCGTCCAAACCCGACGGGCATGCTGATGCGATGGTGGTGGCACGGGCCGATATCCCGAGCGCCAAGGTTAACATTTGGGTGGCTGCCTGAGGTTGGCAATCCACGACGCCTGCACTCACCCCGCGCGGACCGCGCCGGGCAAGATTCCCCCAGCAATCTTCAAGAATGTCCATGGCGGTTGTGCTTACTCCCAACATCACCGGAATTGGGTGATCGAGGAGATGCTTTGCTGGTTCGAAGTCCGCATCCGCCAGCGCCATCTTCATCGCCGCAAAAGCAAACTGCGTGTGCCGCGCCATGCGTTTCGGTTTGAACTTCGCGTCGATGTAATCCAGCGGCTCGAACCCTTTCACTTCACCCGCGATCCGGCTCTTGAACGCGCTCGCGTCGAAAAGCGTGATCGGGCCTATGCCGCTGCGTCCCGCTACGAGCGAATCCCAAAACGCCTCGAGCCCGATTCCATTCGGGGCGATGACGCCCATTCCTGTAACAACGACGCGATTCCGCTTTACCATGGTTCTATTTGTGATTCGAATTTGGAGGGAGAGGCGGACATTCTAGCGATTACGCTAAATCCAGTCATTATGTTTTTATTGCCGGGGTTGTCGACCTTATTCACCAAATTTTCGACTTATTCACAAGTTGCATCTTGTGTTGCCCAAAAAAAGTTTCACACTCCGCAGACGCCATTTGAGGCGAGGGGTAGCTCATTATACACTCTTTGCGCGGTACGGCCTTAGCTTTCTCTCACGCACCATGACAGTTGCCTCCGACCTTCCCCAAGTCCTCGTGATCGATGATGAGATGGGCCCGCGCGAAAGTTTGCGCATGCTCTTGAAGCCGAACTATCAGGTATACACCGCCGATTGTGTCGATGCCGGGATCAAGCTCTTGAAGGAAAAACATCCCGACGCCGTGATCACCGACATTCGCATGCCGGGGGCGAGCGGCATCGATGGTTTGCGGCGGATCCGCGAAATCGATCCGCACGTGGCGGTGATCATGCTCACCGGGTTCGGCGCCCTCGAGACCGCGCAGGAAGCGCTCCGGCTCGGGGCGAACGATTACATCGCCAAGCCGTTTGATGCCCGCGAAATGCGGGAAGTGATTGGGCGCAATGTCGAGCGCACCCGGCTGCATCGGACAGGCGTCAACGCGGCCGAGGAAATTAAAGAGCTGAACAATCGGCTGCTAAAAGAGCTCGCGCAAAAGGAACGGCTCGCCTCGTTAGGCCAGGCCTCGGCCGAGTTCGTCCACGATCTTGGCAATCCGCTCACGATCGTCTGGGGTTACGTCCAGCTCCTGGCGAAGAAGCTCGAGCAATCGGAAAAAGAGAATGGCGCGAAGAGCCAGAACGCCAAGGAACTTCAGATCATCGAACAAAATGTCCGGCTTTGCCGCGAGCTGCTCACCATGTGGCAGAGCTATGGCAGCGTCGAAGCCGCGCCGCACAAGCCGATCTCCATCTCCGCCCTCGTCCGCGAAGTCGTGAAAAGCGTGACCGCGATGGCCGCGCAAAACGGCGTCGAGCTAAAATCCAACCTGTGCGAGGACGCCTGCACGCTGCTGGGCGATTCCACCCAGATGACACGCGCGATTCAAAACGTGATTATCAACGCGGTCCAGGCGGCCAGCGAAAAAAAAGGAACTGTCACGGTGAACTGTGTGCGGAAAGATTTTTACGTCGATGTCCGGGTCGAGGATACCGGTTACGGAATTACGCCCGCGCAGATGACGAAAATTTTCGATCCGTATTTCACGACGAAGCAGGGCAAGAGCGGCACCGGTCTCGGTCTCTACATTACGAAAAAAGTGGTGGAGGATCACAACGGCTCGATCAAAGTCGACAGCACACCGCAGGTCGGCACGAGTTTTACGATTCGCCTGCCGCTGCTGAATAATTAGTCCGTCGCCGCGCGCGAAAGACTTTCACTTGTCACTGCCAGCAGCTTCCGTTCTGTTGGACAAGTGTCGGACTCCTATCGCGTTGCCCCCATCTTCTTGATCCGGATGGCAGGGGTGCCTTTCGACGTCGTCGAAAAACTCACGACGATCGAAACCGCCGCGCTCGCGCGCGAACTGGTCGTTAGGCAGGATGAATTCGGCAAAGCAAAGGCTCAAGTGGAAGAGCTTCTTCGTCACCGCGGCCATGGACTGTCTGAGGAATTGTTTCGAGCCTGGCGGAAGGCAATTCGCTCCGGCACAATGCCGCCGGCCGGCGATGCGCCGTCACAAGCGTTTGCTCATTGCTGGGAATGCGCCTCGCAGCTTGCCGCCGTCGAAGCGGCCCTGGAAGAAGCGTTGCAGCGCGAACTGACGGCAGCGCGGCTCCGTCTGCTCGACGCCGCACGGACGGTGCTGCCGCCGTATCTCGTTTTCACAGCGGAAGGATTGCGCGAGCGTCTCGCGAAACAATTAGCGGACTCCGGCGCTTTGCCGCCGCGGAATAAATCGTCGCGCGCTCACGAACGGCACCTCCTTCTCTATTTGCAACGCGTCGCGGCCAAGAACGATTCGTTGAGCGCGTTTGGCCCGGAAGGGTGGGGCACAATCGGAGGAGCGCCGGGAAGTTTGACGTTTTCGCCGCAGCCTGGCGTCGCGGCGCGCGAAACCTTTCTCGAGCGCTGGACAGCTCACGGCCTCGCCGCCGCCCTGAACGCCGACCCGGAAATCCGAGCCGAGCTCTCGCCGCGCCTGAATCCGAACGGCCTCATCGCAGGGAACCAGTTCGTCTTTGCCGACAGCGGCGAAACGATCGCGCTGGATGAAGCGACCCTGCAGGCGCTGCAACGGATTGATTCGAAAACGCCGGCGCACTCGTTAGGCCTCGACCCAACCGTTCTCGAACAACTGGCGCAGCAAAATATCGTCCGCTGGGAAGTCGAAGTGCCGGCGCTCGAGCCCCACGCCTTTGACGTCCTGTTTGCGGATGTCCAGGCGTGGCGCGACACGCCGGTTCGCGCCCGGTGGCTCGAACGCCTTCAGCCCATCGCGGACCTTCCGCGCCGGTTCGCCGAGACCGACGACACAGCGGCGCGCACCCAGATCATCGATGAGGCGGACGACCACTTGCAGCGCCTCGGCGCCCTGCCGAAAACCGGAACGCGCTTTCTCTACTCCGCCGCGAATCCCATCGGCGAGGAATGTTTCCGCGAATGCGGTTTCACCATCGGTCAAGATCTCGTCGGCGAAGTCGTGGACGACGCGACGGCGTGGATCGATCTTTGGCGCGATTGCTACGCCTTTGTCGCCAGCCGCGTTTCCGCCGGCCTGCGCGGACTTCTGGAAAAAGCGCCGACGAAAAATGGAGCCGTGCCGCTGCCCGCGTTTCTTCGCGTTTGCGAGCAACTGCGAATGCCGTTGACCGGACCCGCGATAGTCGGTCTCGCGCACATGGCGTTTCAGGAAGTGAAGTCGGCCTTCCGTCAACAGGTCGCATCGCGCGCGGATGCCGAGGAATGGCAGCTCACCGCCGATGATTGCCACTTCGTCCGCAAAAATTTCCAGTATCCGAAGTTCGACGAATACACTTATCCCTCGGCCGACCTGCAGATTTCGGCGAAGTCCGTCGAGGCCGTCGGACGCGGCGAATACGAATGGGTCCTGGCCGAGCTTCATCCGCCCGTCGCGCTGCTTCACCACGGCTTTTACTGGGCTTGTCCCGACAAGGAGGCGCTGGGTCGCGCGATCGCCGGCACTACGAACGGCCGGCCGACTCTCCATTTCGGTTTTTTCGCGATCGATTTTACGGCGACGACAGTTGTTCGCGTGTTTGATGCCATTCCCGGCCTGATGAATTTTGTCGCCCCGCAGCGGGGCAATCCGCGGTGGCGCATTATTCCGCCGGCCGAGATTGAGGTGTTTGCCGATGACGCGAACGGCGACGTGGCGCTGCGCCTGCGCGGATCGGGCCAATATCTGGGCTCGTTGGCGCGCGGTTGGTGGATGGCGCTTGGTTTCCATCCGTTTTTGTTCGGACGCGCGCCGCACATGCCGCGTTTGCGTTGCGGCAAAGTGATCGTGCAACGGCGCTCCTGGACGGTGAGTCTCGAAGAAATGCCCGCCGGAAATTACACCGGCGTTTCGCGGAACCTTGTCGCCGCGATCGAGCGCCTGCGCGCCGCGAAAGGCTGGCCGCGTTACATCTACATTCGCCCGAGCGAACAGGCCTTGCGCCGCAGCGGTGCCGAAGGCCGCGACAAGGACACGAAGCCGGTCTTCATCGATCTCGAAAGCTATTTGTTCCTCGAGGTCTTCCACGGCTGGCTCACGAAAGCGGGCGAGCTGGAAGTTACCGAGATGCTGCCGGACCCGGAGCATTTGCTCTGGCAGGAAAACGACGGCAGACGGACTTTCGAGCTTCGAACCCAGATCGTTCCCGGATAATTTCGAAACTCGAATCTCGAAATCCGAAACAATGACCGAGGAAAAATTTCCAAACGCGGCCTCTCCGTTTTCCCTCATTCGAATTTCGGATTTGTTTCGAGCTTCGCGCTTCGGATTTCGGATTTTCTTCCCATGAGGATCATCGCCATCGCGAATCAGAAAGGCGGCGTCGGGAAAACAACGACGGCCGTGAACCTTGGTTGTGCGCTGGCCGAGGAAGGCTTGCGCGTTCTGATCATCGATCTCGATCCCCAGGGGAATGCGACCAGCTCGTTCGGGCTCCAGGAATTGGAAGGCGAAAGTTTGTACGATCCGCTGCTCGGCGACGCGGTGATTGCCGACAAAATTTTCCCGACTCGCGTCGAACGCGTCTTCCTTGTGCCCGCCGATCTCGATCTCGCCGGCGCCGAAGTAGAAATCGCGCGGCTCGACAATCATCTCACCCGCCTCGCCGAAACGCTCGCGCCGCTCCGTTCCGATAACACGTTCGATTTCGTCCTCCTCGATTGCCCGCCCTCGCTTGGCATCCTGATGACGAACGCGCTCGCCGCCGCCGACGAATTGCTCACGCCGATCCAATGCGAATACTTCGCGCTCGAAGGCCTGGTGAAAATCGTCCGCATCATCGAGCAAGTGCGCGACTCCGGCGCGAACGACGGGCTCGAAATTGGTGGCATCGTTATGACGATGTTCGACAGCCGGACGAACCTGAGCTCCCAGGTCGTCGCCGATGTCCGCGCGCATTTCGGCGAGCGCGTTTATGAAACCGTCATCCCGCGCACCGTTCGCCTGAGTGAAGCGCCCAGCTTCGGCAAATCAGTTCTCGAGCACGATCCGCACGGCGCCGGCGCGCGAGCCTATCGCGCGCTCGCAAAAGAATTCATCGAGCGTCACCGCTGACCGCGCCCTACAAACATCGAGCGACGGAGCGCTCGATCCACCTATTCCTCCGCCTTGCCTTGCAGAAACGGCTCGCACGGCAAAGTCTCCGGGCCCTTCTCGGTGCAAACCGCGTAGCTCGCTCCCGGATACATCGAGACACCGGCGAATTCGCCCTTCGCGTTCAACGCGTAAAAGTTGATCCCGAAATTCGGGTTCCCTTTGCTGTTGAGCAGGCGCTTCTCGACTGTGTTCGCCTTGATCCGCTTGCAGGCGTCGAGCCCGGCATCTTTCGGATGCATTCCGCGCCGCATGTTCTCCAAGATCAGGAACGAACAAAGATTGTAGAGGTTCGCTTCGCCGCGGCCGGTGGAGCCAGCCGCGCCGATTTCCCCGTCCACGTAAAGTCCTGCGCCCAGAATCGGCGAGTCGCCGACGCGGCCCGGAATCTTCCATGCCAAGCCGCTCGTCGTCGTTACGCCGCAGATCTCGCCTTTGGCATTGATCCCGTCGCAATTGATCGTTCCGTAAATGTGTCGCTTATCCAAGAGCCCTTCGGCGACCATCTCCCGCATGGCGCGGCGGCCGGCTTCCGCGCGTTTCTGTGGATCGAGGTAATGCGATGGATCGATTCGCCTTTTCCATTCCAGCCAGAGCTGGCGCGAGTGCTCCGTGTTCAGGTCGTCCTCAATCTTGAACCCAAGGCCGCGCGCGAAATCCTGCGCGCCCTTCCCGACGATCAGATGATGGTCGGTCTGTTCCATGACGGCCTTCGCCACGAGCGACGGTGTCCGCACGCCCTCGATACAGGCCACGCCGCCCGCCCTTTTCTTCGGGCCGTGCATGCAACAGGAATCGAGCTGGACTATGCCCTCCGCGTTCGGCAATCCGCCATAGCCGACGCTGTCATCGAGCGGATCGAGCTCGACGATGTTCACGCCCGCGATCAACGCGTCGAGCACGTCCGCCCCGCCTTGCGTCATCATCGTGAACGCTTTCTGGACGCACGTCATGTCGCCGCCATTTTTGAATTTGTTGCCGTTGGCGGAAGAGATCACGACCGGCCTGACTGATTTCGAATTCATAATGGTAGGAGTCTGACCTAACAGGGTGCGCGGCGCGACCGCCAGCGTGAGTCCGCCCGCCACGCTCGATTGCACAAAACGGCGTCTATTCATGCTCCATCCAATCACGGGAGCGGGATGAATGGCAACCTCAGGCTTGGTCGACGAGTCGGCCGCCCCGCGTCACTGAAGCAGATTATAGACTTCCACTACGGCGACGCCCGTGGTGTTGTTTTTTCCGCGAACGACGGCGGTGTAGGTACCCGGCGTAAGGGTTCGCACCAAGGCCGATTCCAGATCGTTGGTCGGCGGAATAGTTGTCGCTTCCACTTCCGCCTGCTGACTGCCGCCAAGGTCGTTCACCTTCCAGTTATCGTTCGTGGCGATGGTGTTGCCGTTGCCATCGTGCAATTCGAGAGTCGGATCGGCCAGCGCGCCCGGAACGCCGAACGCCGTCAGGCTGGGCCCGAGCGCGCGGATGATCACTTTGCTCGTGCTCGTGGCGGAACCAATGATGAACCCACCGAATAACACATTATCGCCCGTATCCACCCGCGCCCGCGTGGAGATGTTCAAGACTTGTCCGGTGCCGGACACGGTCGCGACATTCGTAATGCTCAGCGAGGAACCGAGGAAGTCGGCGATATCGACGGTAACCGGGAACCTGCCGCCGGCTGCGTAGGTGTTGCTGCCATTAATGTTGAAACCGCCGTTTGCGTTGGAGCTGATCGCCCCCTGGCTGATGTGGCCATCACCCCAATCGATAGTCGCGGTGAAGTTTCCCGCGACCCCGCTTGGGTCGAAATCGCTGAACGTGGCGACCAGGCCATTGAAGGTTAACCCCGCAGTCGCCGTAATGACGGGCTGCGCGTTAACCGCCGCAGTCGGCTCCGCGTAAGCAAAGTCATCCGTCGCCACCAGGTTGTGGCCCGTATTAAAATTGTCGGTTGTCGAACCGGTGGTCGTTACGCCATCGAAAGTAAAGATCGCGTCCGTGCCGCAGACGATTTGCACGCTCGTGACGATGGGCGTGGAAAAGAGCACGCCGAGAAATTCCGCCTGCCCCTGTGTTCCTACCGGCACAGAGAATTTCCCGAGGCTGCGCGCGCCGTTGAAGTACTCAATCGATGTGCCTGAGATCCGAACATTGAGAAAGATCGCACCGAACCCGCGGGTCGCCGCGGGTTGGGGAGATGTGTTGGCCCCGGCCGCCAGCACGAAGCTCAAGCCGATTCCATTGTCGTTGAACATTGCAAACGTATTGGTAGGACTGAAGGCGGGGAATAGGGCTGGACTAGCAGCATTTACGTTCGCGTTCACCGATTTGAAGCCATCGACGCTGACGGCGTAGACGTCTTCGAAAAAGACACCCTGGGTCTCGAAGCGATTGAGGGGAATCCCAACGATTTTGTTAGGCACAATGACCGTGGTATTGCCGCCGAAGTCAGTGCCATCGACCTTGACGCCGTCCCAGCTGATGGCACGGAACCCGCCGTTCTGGGGAGAGGCTGCAACGTTTTTCACGCCACCGATGGCAGTTTCGAACGTGGTTAAGGCGGCATTGGCCGAGCCAAATGTCACACTGGTATTGTTTCCGCCTACGCCGCTGAACTGCTGTGGCGCGCCCACGCTCACCGGGTTGCCGGCCGTCAGCGCCGGGTCGGCGGCATAGATCGCGTTATTAGCAGAGGTCCAAAACACCGCGCTGAGAAGACCCGACACCGCCACAAGAATATTTCGCTTTTTCATATGCCTTCTTCAGGTCCCACGCCACCACGCCGCGATTGTGCAGGCCAGGACCGAAGTCGTGAGCGCGTCGATCACCTGGCAGAGCACCACCCACGGATGCAGATTGATAAACACGGCCGCGTCGATCAATAGTGGCGCGGCCAGCGCCATCCAGCTGACGGCCGCGAACCGGAACGCGCCCGGCAGACCGCCTGCAAACACGCCGCCCATTCGCGCCACGAGGAGGAAGAACGTGGCGATGGCGATACAAGTCAGCAAACGAATCATGGACGACAACGCGTAGCTCCGATTGTTCTCGGGCCGCCAGGTATTCGGCGTTTGCTTTTGAAAACGATGAAATACCAGGCCGAACCAAAGCCAGCCCGTGACGATCGAAATGATTCCGGCAACAGCGCCGGGTGCCAGAGCGAGTTGCAATGTTTTCATGGTGTTCGAAGAGGACGCCAGATTAACGTCCTAGCCTCCGCGCTGTCACGCTCCGATCGCGCGTTCTTTCGCTCGGCCTTGAACCGTCCTGCGCGCAGTCGAATAGTTCGGTTTTGAGAACGCCCAATTGTGAAAACTGAAGTCCCGCACGAAGCCTTCGAGCTCGCCGTCACCATTGAGCCCGCCGACATCGATCGGCAGAACCACGTCAACAACACCGTTTACGTGCGCTGGATCCAGGAAGTCGCGACCGCGCACTGGGAAGCACGCGCCCCCGCGGACGCGCGCGATGCCATCGGCTGGGTCGTGTTACGCCACGAGATCGATTACAAATCGCCCGCCCGTCTTGGTGACGAACTCCTCGTGCGCACCTGGGTGGGCAAAGCGACGCGGGCTACTTTCGAACGTTTCGTCGAAATCCGTCGGCTGACCTCTGACCCCCGATCTCCGACCTCTGTCCTCCTCGCCCAGGCCCGCACCCTCTGGGTCCCGATTAATCCCGACACCGGAAGGCCCACCCGTGTCCCTCCCGAAGTCCGCGCCCGTTTCTCGATCTGACTTCTGACCTCCGATCTCTGCCCTCAACGAGATAAACCCATGTGCCGGGAGAAGCGCGCGCGAATCAGAGGTGTATGATCAAAAACAAACTTCTGCTCGTCGCCATCGTTGTGGCGAGCATCCTTTTGCCGGCCGCGGTTCGCGCGCAAGGCATCCAAATCGAAATCGGTGACCGGCCCTTCTATCACCATGGCCCTCGCTATTGGGCGGGCGACTACGAAATGATTTGGGTCTCCGGCCACATGTCCACCTACGGCCATCATTGGATTCACGGCCACTACGTCCGCGGCGAACACCGTCGCCAGGACGATCGCCGGAGCGACTATCGCGACGATTCCCGTCGCTAAACCAGGCGATAGCGCAGTTTTCTGGAACGCCGGCCCGCGGGCCGGCGTTTTCCTTTTCTCGCGCACCCTCCTGGTTCCCAAACTCCAGCTTGGGAACGTCAGTGCTTCTGACTTCTGATCTCCGACTTCCGCCCTCGTCCCGCCTGCCACGCCGTAGCCTCGCGCGAAGCCGGGTTTTCTACTCTCCACTTTACGACGGCACCCGCGAAGAGCCGGTGCCGCACGAATCAAGGAAGAGAAGATCAACCAAGGAACCAGAATGCAAAAACTCATCGCCATATTGACCGGCTCTTGCCTCGCGCTCGCAGTCAGCGTTCACGCAGCGGAACCGGTGGACCCGGCCGCCGTGAAAAAGCCGGCGCCAAAATCGAAACCCGTCGCTCAGAAACAGCAATTCGCGCCCAAGACGCACACGGCGTCGAATCCCCATGTCCAGACGTTGCGCACCCAGCACCCGACCAACACGGTGCACAATAATAACGTCTCGAAGAAACAGGTCCGCACCTTGCCCGCGGTTCAATCCAGCAAGCTGCCCACGGTTCGGTCAAACAACCTCCAGACCAACAGAGTTCAGGTGAACAAGCAGACCGTGAAGAATATTCAGTCGAAGCACCTGAACTTTCACGCGACACCGAACACCACGATCGTAAGCGCGCGGTTCAACCCAAACTACCGCATCCAGGCGGCCCAGACTTGGAACGGCGCCCAATACAACGCCTTCCGATCGTATCAACCCCAATGGCACGACCAGAGCTATTGGCGCTCGCATTATAGCAGCCTGAGCTTCATCGGCGGCGGGTGGTACTTCTGGGATAACGGGTACTGGTATCCGGCCTGGGGTTACGATGAGGCCGCGGCCTATTACCCGTATGACGGTCCCATTTACGTTGGCCCGCGCGCGCGTCCGTTCGATCAGGTCGTGGCCGACGTGCAGGCAGTGTTACAAGAGCAGGGCTTTTACAAAGGAGAAGTAGACGGCCTGGTCGGCCCGCTGACTCAGGAAGCACTGGCCGCCTATCAAAGCGCCCAGGGCCTTCCCCCGACCGCCGCGATCGATCAGCCAACCCTGGACTCCCTCGGCCTGGGCTAGTAAGAACTCAAGCACACGAAAGGCCGCCACGACTGATCAGTGGCGGTTTTTCTGTTTTTGAGGATGTTCCCTTCTGCTCTCCACTTCTTCTTCCATTGGGCGTTGGGTGTTCGACATTCGGCGTTTGCTTCCGCCGGCCCGCAACTCCGCCGGCAAAGTCCGGTTCAATTCGTGTGCTCACTCCTTTTCCATCTGGTAGCTGGAATTACGCGACGGCCGCGCATTTGTTAAACCGCGCCGCATTCGGCGGTACGCCCGAGGAAATCGAAGCGGCGCGCGGGAAAGGTCTGGCAAAGATGGTGCGCGAACTCGTCGATGCGAGCGCCACGTCACCGAACCCGCTGGCCCCCGCCTGGGCCCAACCGCGAAATATTCGCGACATCCGGATGGCGATTCGCGAGGAGAAGAACGAGCCCGATGGACGCAAGGACAAGCGGCGCGAGTTTCGCCAAATGGAAGGCGAGAACATTCTCGATCTCCGTCGTTGGTGGCTCAGCCAGATGATGGTTACGCCTGCGCCCCTGATGGAAAAGATGACGCTCTTCTGGCACGGCCACTTCGCCACCAGCGTCGAAAAAGTCCAGGACGGTTACTGGATGTGGCGTCAGAACGATGTCCTTCGCCGGCACGCGCTCGGAAATTTCGCCACGCTCACGAAGGAGATCTCGCGCGACCCGGCCATGATGATCTACCTCGATTTACAGCAGAGCCGGAAAGAGCACCCGAACGAAAATTGGGCGCGCGAATTGATGGAGCTGTTCACCGTCGGGATCGGCCACTATTCCGAAGAGGACATTCGCGAATCGGCCCGCGCCTTCACCGGTTATCGGGTCGACATGACGACCCAGCAGTTCCGGTTCGCTCCACGGCAGGCCGATGTCGGGTCCAAAGCGTTCATGGGAAAAACCGGTAACTGGAGCGGCGACGACATCATCGATATTTTGATGAAGCAACCGGCCTGCGCGCAATTTCTCGCCCGCAAACTCTGGCGCTTCTTCGCGGAAGACGATCCCTCGGCGCAAATCGTGGACGCCGTCGCCGCGCGCATTCGCGAGCACAACTTCGAGATGCGCCCCGTCCTGAGCGAGATCTTCAGCTCGAAAGAATTTTTCTCCGACGCGGCCATGCGCACCCAGATCAAGAGTCCCGTCCAATATCTCATCCAAACCACGAAGCTGCTCGCCACCGATCCGCCAGCCGCGCCCGTGGCGCAAAATGCGATGCGGCAAATGGGCCAGATCCTTTTCGCGCCGCCCAATGTGAAAGGCTGGGATGGCGGCAAAGCCTGGGTCAGCACATCGACACTCCTCTTCCGTTACAACTTCGCGAACTACCTCATCAATGGCGACGCGATGCGGCCGCCCGCCGATCCGTCCAAACCAAAAGGCGCCGATCTGGGATTTCGCCGCGGCCCGCTGCTTGCCGATATCCCGCGCCGCGACCCGATCGACGTCAGCAAAGTCATTCCGCAGGAACTGCGCGCCAAACCAGCCGAGCTCGTCGCCCATCTCAGCACCCGCCTGTTCCAGGCGCCGGCTCCGGACAAAGAGCGCGAGGCGTTCCTGCAATACTTGAAAGCGCGCGAGCCCGATACCGGCGACGTGACCATGCGCGGGTTACTTCACCTCATGATGAGCACGCCCCAATTCCAATTGGCCTAACGAATCGTTTATGGATACCACTCTTCACACCCGCCGGAAATTTCTTCGCACTTCCATGCTCGGCGCCGCCGCCTCGTGGACGCTCCCGGTCTTTCTCGAGAGAACATTCTTTACCCTCGACGCCATGGCCGCGGACGCAGCCACCCAGACCGTCACCGGCAAGGACGGCACGATCCTCGTCGTCCTCCAGATGGCCGGGGGAAACGACGGCTTGAACATGGTCGTGCCGTTTGCCGACGACGCCTACTACCGTTCGCGGCCCAAGCTCGGGATTCCCGCCGACCAAATCCTGAAACTCGATTCCTATGCCGGCCTCAATCCGAAGCTCGCCGGTTTGAAGTCGCTCTTCGATGAAGGCCATCTCTCCGTCATCCAGGGCGTCGGTTATCCTAATCCGAACCGCTCCCATTTTCGTTCCACCGAAATCTGGCAGACCGCTTCGGACGCCGACCGCAACGAAAACGAAGGCTGGCTCGGCAAATATTTCGATAACTGCTGCGCCGGCGCCGATCCCACTGTGGGCGTGGCCATCGGCGACCAGATGCCGCAGGCGTTTGTCGCGCGCACACCCACCGGCGTTACCTTTTCCAAGCCGGAACAATTCCGCTGGGTGCCGTCCGAAAAAAGGAACGGCCCCATGAGCGCGGAGGAAACCTTCTTCCGGCAACTAAACGGCGTGACCGACGACGACGCTGCTCCGCCGGCCGCGAATGACGGCGGTTCCATCGCCGCGATCCCTGGGAGCACGAAGGCGAATCAGAGCGCCGCGGATTTTCTCCAGCGCACCGCGCTCGATGCCCAGCTTAGCTCCGATAAAATCCTGGCCATCGCGCGCAAGACCAAATCGAACATGCCGTATCCGCCGGGCCAACTGGCCGCGAGCCTGAGCCTCATCGCGCGGATGATCGCGGGCGGCCTGCCCACGCGGGTTTATTATGCGAGCCAGGGCGGATTCGACACCCACGCCGGCCAGCTCGGCACCCACGACCGCCTCATGACCGAGCTGAACGCCGCGCTCAGCGCATTCGTCGCCGACCTGAAAGAGCAGGGGAATTTCGACCGCGTCCTGCTCATGACCTTCAGCGAATTCGGCCGGCGCGTTGCCGAGAATGCCAACGGCGGAACCGACCACGGCGCCGCCGCTCCGATGTTCGTGTTGGGCGGCGCGGTCAAAGCGGGTCTGTTCGGAAAATATCCGAGCCTGAGCGATCTCGATCACGGCGACCTGAAGTTCAACACCGACTTCCGCAGCGTTTACGGAACCATCCTGGACCGCTGGCTAAAAGCTCCCAGCGAGCTCGTCCTCGGCCACAAGTTCTCTTCGCTCCCTCTCATCGGATAATCCTCGCAGCTTTCCCCCAACGCGTCACTCGTCACATCCCATTCGCACTGGCCCTGTCTTCGTCACTCTTTTGTGGTGGCGAAATTCCCATGCGATAGGTGGTATCCCATTGCTGAACCTGGCTCGGATGAAACTCACAAGACCGCGTCTTTTACTTATCGCTGTCCTCCTGATCGGGGCCGCACTCTTTCTCTTCGGCCGAAGTGGAGGGGACAGCGTCTATTATTCGACTTCCCCGGTTGAACGCGGCGATATCTTCCAGGTAGTCGATGCGACCGGGACGATCAACGCGGTCACCACCGTGCAGGTGGGATCGCAGGTGTCCGGCGTGATTTCGGAATTGCATGCGGATTTCAACTCGCATGTTTCCAAGGGCGACGTGATCGCGCAGATCGAGCCGGCACTTTTCCAAGGCGCCTTTGCGCAGGCCAAAGCAGACTTGGAGAACGCGGAGGCAAACGTGGCCGTGGCCGCCGCGAACACGGCCAAGGCGAAAGCCGCGCAATCGCAAACAAAAGCCGACTACGACCGCAATGTTGGCCTGACGAAAAGCGGCGCCGTGAGTCAGCAGGCCTTCGAACAGGCCAAAGCGAATGCGGAAAGCGCCGATGCGCAGGTGGCGGCGGCGGCGGCGCAGGAGCTGCAGGCGCGCGCGCAAGTGGAGCAGAAACGCGCCGCCCTCCAGGTGGCACAGACGAATCTCGATTACACGACGATCCGCGCCCCAATCGACGGGACGGTAGTGGCTCGCACGGTCGATGTCGGTCAAACGGTCGCGGCGTCATTGCAGGCGCCGACCTTGTTCACGATCGCCCAGGACCTGACCAAGATGCAGGTTTACGCCAAGACCGATGAGTCCGACGTGGGCGGGATGAAGCGCGATCAAAAGGTCACCTTCAAGGTCGACGCCTATCCGCGAGAATCTTTTTCGGGCACGGTGTCGCAGGTCAGGATGAACTCCACCGTCGTCCAGAACGTGGTGACCTACGATACGATTATTGAGTTCGATAACCCGGAGCTGAAACTTTTCCCGGGCATGACCGCGTACGTCAGCATTCCCGTGGCGACGGTGACGAACGTGGTCAAAGTTCCAAACGCGGCGTTGCGTTTCAAACCGGACTTGCCCCCGAACCAGCTTCGCGCGCTCTACCAGAAATTCGGCCTTCCCGAAGAAGGCGAGAAAGCGGCGGATGGTTCCGCGCCGGCGAAACCAAGTTCGGGCCCGAAGAACGAAGATCGAGTCGTTTGGAAGTTGGTTTCACGCAAGGCGCTTGAGCCGGTTCGCATCAAGACCGGCATCACCGATCATACGAACACGGAATTGCTCCAGACGTTGAATGGAACCGTGAAGCCGGGCGACGCCCTGATCACTGGCGTGGCGCAAGGTCGCGGCTCTGACAAATCTCCCGGCCCCGGCGGTCCGCGGCGGCCGTAAGGTCCGTTAGAAATGGAAACGTCCGTGGCCAACCTTGAATCTCCGGTTTCCGGCCACAATTCGAACGAGAGCGTTCTCTGTGTGGAGGAGCTCCACAAGTATTACCAGATGGGGGACAACAAGGTCCACGCGTTGCGGGGCGTGAACGTGGAAATCAACCGCGGCGAGTTCGTCGCCATCATGGGCGCCAGTGGCAGTGGCAAGTCGACGTTCATGAACATCCTCGGGTGCCTCGACAAACCGAGCGCCGGTCGTTACCTGCTCGAAGGCATCGACGTCGCCGGGCACGACAAGACGCAACTAGCCGGCATTCGGAACCGCAAGATCGGGTTCGTCTTTCAAGGGTTCAATCTCCTCTCCCGAACCACCGCGCTTGAGAATACGGAACTTCCCACCCTCTACGCGCGCCTCGACAAGGAGGAACGGCGCGCGCGTGCGCTTGAGTCGCTGCGGCTGGTCGGGCTCGCGGATCGAACCGACCATTTTCCTTCGCAGCTTTCCGGCGGCCAGCAACAGCGGGTCGCGATCGCCCGCGCCCTCGTGAACAGCCCTTCCATTCTCCTCGCCGACGAACCGACGGGAAACCTCGATAGCCGGACTTCCGTGGAGGTGATGGAGATTTTCCAGACGCTTAACGACCAGGGACTCACGATCATCCTGGTGACTCACGAAACCGACATCGCGAATTTCGCCCGGCGCAGCATTGTCTTCCGCGACGGGACCATTCGCCGCGATGAAATCATTTCCCGGCGCTCGGTCGCCGCGGAATTGATCAAGACGATGCCGACCTTGGAGGATTGAGGATGGACCTTCTTTCCACGCTCCAGATCGCCTTGCGGGCCCTCCTCCGAAACAAGATGCGGTCGATCCTCACCATGCTCGGCATTATTATCGGGGTCGGCGCAGTCATCGCGATGATCGGAATCGGCCAGGGCGCCGATCAGACCGTGCAGAAACAAATAGCGACCCTCGGGTCGAACATGCTTTTCATCAGCTCCGGTTCCGCCACCGGCGGCGGACTGCGGATGGGCAATGGAAGCACCAAGACCTTGCTCGAATCGGACATCGTGGCGATCACGCGCGAGTGTCCGGCGGTGGTGGCTGCGGCGCCCGGCGTGCAAACCTCGGCCCAGATCGTTTATGAAGGAGATAACTGGGGAACCCGAGTCGTCGGGACGACCCCGGAATATTTTGATATTCGCACCTGGCCTTTCGAGAGCGGCACCAGTTTTACCGCGGACGATGTCACCAATGCCGCGAACGTGGCCGTGATTGGCGAGACCGTGCGCAAGAATCTTTTTCCTTCCATCGACGCCGTCGGTAAAAAGATTCGCATCGGGACCCTGCCTTTTCTGGTCGTTGGCGTTTTGATCGCGAAAGGACAATCGGCCGCGTTGAGCGAGGACCAGGACGACACGATCATCGCGCCCCTGACGACAGTCCAAAAAAAGATGACCGGGCAGCCGTGGTTGCGCTTCGCCATGGTCTCGGCCGGCTCGCGCTCGTCTAGTTACGTCGCGCAACAACAGATCAAAGCGCTCCTGCGGGATCGGCATCGGATTCGCCCCGGCCAGGCCGACGATTTTACCGTGCGAAATCTGGCGGACATTGCAGACGTCGCTTCGGAAGCGAGCAAAGTCATGACTGTGCTTCTCGGTTCGATCGGCGGCGTGTCGCTTTTCGTGGGCGGACTCGGGATCATGAACATCATGCTCGTCTCGGTGACGGAACGGACACGAGAGATCGGCATCCGCATCGCGATCGGCGCGACGGAAGGCGATGTGCAGAAACAGTTCCTGCTCGAGGCCATCGCCATCAGCCTTCTCGGCGGCGTCATCGGAATCCTGACCGGGGTGGGGGCTTCGTTCGTCATCTCTTCGACCGCGGGATGGCCCATTGCCGTTTCCACCAGCGCCATTCTGATTGCTGCCCTGGTCTCCATCGCTATCGGTGTCTTCTTTGGTTATTATCCCGCCCAGAAGGCGGCGCGACTGGATCCGATCGAAGCGCTTCGGTACGAGTGAAGGAATTTCGGCCTAACGACACCAGCAATGTTCTTTGATACAATCATGCGGGAAGCCTTCAAGGCGTTGCTGCGGAATAAAATCCGGAGCGTCCTGACCATGCTCGGCATCATCGCGGGCGTCGGGTCGTTCATCTGCGTCGTTGGCGTCGGCGAAGCGGGATCGAAGCGGGTCGAAGACCAGCTTCATAACGTGGGCGACAATCTGGTCTGGCTCGAAGCAGGAGGCCGCGCGCGGAATGGAGTCCGAGTGGGAAGCAGGGGCAGCAAAACTCTGACGCTCGGCGATTTCCGGGCCGTGCTCGACCAGGTTCCCGGAATCAAGAGCGGTTCCCCTAATGTCGACGGGCACATTCAGGTCGTCTTCGGGAGCGCGAACTGGGGAACGCAGTTTCGCGGCGTGAGTCCCGACTATTTCGAAATCCGAAAATGGAATATCGCGCTCGGCGCTCCCTTCATCGAGGACGATGTCGAACAGGCTTCGACTGTTTGCGTGATCGGAGAAACCATCGCCGCCAATTTGTTCGGGACGGCCAATCCGGTCGGCGAAGTGATCCGCGTCCAGGGCGTTCCCTTCAAAGTGCTGGGCGTAATGCAGGCGAAAGGATTCTCCACCACCGGCCAGGACCAGGATGACTTTCTTGTTATGCCGATCACCACCGCGCAGAAACGGATCACCGGGCAGGACTGGCTGGACGATATCTACTTCTCCGCCGCGCGCCGGGAAGACATTCCCGAAGCGGCCAAGCGTATCATCGCGCTCATTCGGGAACGGCATCACTTGCGTTCCGGTGAAGAGGACGACTTCAACATTCGCACGCCGGAAGAGATCATTCGCGCGCAGTTGGCGTCCGCAAATGTATTCACTCTTCTGCTGGGCAGCGCCGCCTCGTTGTCGCTCCTGGTGGGCGGCATCGGCATCATGAACATCATGATGGTTTCCGTGACCGAGCGCACCCGGGAGATCGGCGTGCGCATGGCCATCGGCGCGACAGACCGCGACATTCAAATGCAGTTCCTGAGCGAAGCGATTGTGATGAGCCTGATCGGCGGCGCCCTGGGCGTGGCGGCGGGAATTGCCGGCTCCTTCCTCTTGCGCAGCACCCTGCATTGGGAAATGCGGCTTACCTTTAACGTCATGATCATCGCCGCGCTTTTCTCCGCCGGAGTCGGGATCTTCTTCGGCTATTATCCCGCCCGGAAAGCCTCCCAGCTAAACCCCATCGAAGGCCTCCGCTTCGAATAGCGACTCGACCTTCGCGTTCCTCAGTGGCTCGTGTTCTGCTGCCTCCTGCCGTGAGAGGATGGTTCGGATGAGATTCAAATTGCTGCTGGTCAGCGCTTCCCTTTTGTTCGTCGCTGTCGTTGCCAAAGCTGGGGCCCTCCAGCGCGTCGGCCACACCACTCTCACGCCGCGCAATTCCAATCCGGATGACAAGGGGATGTATGCTGCGGCCATAGATCCTGTGAACGGTTACGCCTATTTCGTTGGCAATTACCTCTTCAAGCTTGATATCACCGGTCCTTTGCCCGTGCCGATAGGGTCCCCGCTCTTCACTGGTCAGTTTGCCGGCGCCGCCATCGACGTCGCCGCCGGTTATGTCTATTTTCCCGGAGCATCCATCAAGCGATACGCGCTCGGAGCCGGAGCTGCTCCGGTTACTGCCGCCGGGACACTTAGCCTCAGTAGCGGCGCCCCTTCCTGCCTTGTCATCGATGACGCCGATGCCAACCCGGCGAACCATTATCTTTATGTTCTTACTTCCGGAACGCCGGCGAAGATTGTCAAGGTAGCGCTCTCTACTTTCACCGAGCTTGGTTCCGTCACGCTTTCTTCCGGAGAAGACAAAGCCATCCTAGGGAATCTGGCGGATGCAAAGAAAGGGTATGCCTATTTCGTTACCACTCCCAATTCGACGCCCACGCCGAATATTTCTCGCGTCGTCAAAATCAAGATGACGCCCGGCGGCAATCCGCCGGTTCGCGTGGGCGGCGTCGATCTGGATACCGTCGGAACGTTTATTGACGGTGGTTCCATCGATACCGTCCACGGCTACGCTTACTACGGCACCTACGACAGCGACCCCACGGTGCGAGCCAAGGTCTACAAGGTAAGACTCGAGGACGGAGACGTCGCGCCAACCTTGATCGGAAATATATTACTCCAACCGGGCGAAGGCCGGCTCGCCGCCTCGGTCATCGATCCTCTCAATGGCTACGTTTATTTCGCCGACGACAACAGCTATCCGGGCCACATCTATCAGTTGAGCCTGAACGGTCCGAACCTTCCCGCCGAAGTCGGAGTCCTGGCACTTCAGGGAGGAACAAACAGCAACCCGCCTCCTAATGGCACCACCGCGGCGAATGCGAGCACCGACGCCACCCTTCCCTATGGCGAAGTCTTCTTCCGCTCCGCCGTCTTTGATCCCGTCCGCGGCTCTGCCTACTTCGGCCAGGATAGCCGGCCTAACCAGATCGTGAAAGTGCAGCTGGCCACCCGTCCGCAGCAACTGCTTAATATCGCCACGCGCGGCCGCGTCCAAGCCGACCCGAATGTGTTGATCGGTGGCTTCATAGTTACTGGGTCGAATCCAAAGACAATCGCGATCCGTGCTCTCGGTCCCTCCCTCAGTACCTTTGGCCTCACCGGTTATCTGCCGGATCCCGTTCTCGAATTGCGCGACTCCACCGGCCAGTTGCTCACCTCGAATGACGACTGGCAACAGGCCGCAAACGCAGCCGCCATTCCCCTTTCACTTCAGCCTCAGCAGAGCGCCGAGTCTGTTATCCTCACCACTCTTGCCCCGGGCACGCCTTATACCGCGATCGTTCGCGGCAAAGGCGCGTCGGCGGGGATAGCTTTGGTGGAAATTTACGACCTGAACCCGGACGATGGTTCCATTCTGGCCAACATCAGCACACGCGGACTCGTTGGCGCCATGGACGATGTCATGATTGGTGGATTTATCGTCGGCGACGGAACCACCAGCAGTACAGTGATGGTTCGCGGGCTGGGTCCTTCCTTGAGCCAGGCGGGTGTTTCGAATGTCCTGGCTGATCCCACCCTCGAGCTCCACGATGGCAACGGCGCGATGATCGCCAGCAACGACAACTGGAAAACGCGGCCCGACGGCACTAGCCAGCAAGCCGAGATCGAAGCCACCAGGATTCCGCCCACGAACGATTTGGAATCAGCCGTCGTGATCGCCCTTCCCGCCGGCAACTACACCGCCATCCTGGCCGGTAAGACCGGCGCCACCGGCGTTGCCCTGATCGAAGCTTACAATCTGCAGTAGCGCTCTCCGTCCCCGTCTTCTTCATTCGACGTTTCCTTCGGACTTCCGATTTCCAAACCTCCGGCCTCTGGTTTTTTCCTCCTCGTTCCCAAAGCCGACCGCCGCGGTGGGTTGCCGCGCCGCGTTTTTCCCCTTTCCCCTTTCGCCTTTGAGATGCAGGTTTCCATCATGATCAAACTGCTTTCCGCTCGTCGTCTTGCTGTCGCACTTTCCGCTTTCGCCTTTCTCCTTTCGACTTTGGCAGCCTCCTCGCTCGGGGCCGACACCATTAAGTTTCCGAAAGACAAACCGGCGTTGAGCGTCGATCTGCCCGCAGGCTGGAAAGCCGACTGGATCACGGGCGACATGGCCAAGCTGGGAGGTGAAAGACTCCAGCTCATGACCGAAGGCGGCGCGGCCGATCTCTCGATCAAAGAGTTACCGGCCGACGCGAATATCACCGACGAAGCATCGGCCAAAGCCAATTTTAGCAAAGTCGCGCTGGCCGATATGAAAACCCTGGAAGCGACCAAGTGCGGCGACTTGGAAGAGAAGACCATCGCCGGCCAGAAAGCCTTTGGTACGATGGTCACTACGGGCCTTGGCCCGATGTTCTACGCGATCTTCACTCCCGACGGGAAAAAATATTTCTCCATGTTCTCGATGAACGGCGGCGCCGACCCCATCGTCGCCCTGATCAAGCCCGCCGAATAGCTCTAAGAAAAGTAGGAAGTAGGAGGTAGGAAGTAGAAAATAAGGGTGAGAGCCGTTCCCGTTTTCTACTTTCGCCTTTCCCCTTTCTAGTACCCTACCGAGAGCTGCGCTCCGTTCACTCCTCCCATCACCGGTTGCACAGAGATATCGCCAAGCTTCGGATCCAACCGAAAGAACGTCACGTTCTTGCGTTCGCGCGGCGGAACCGGCCCTTTCTCTTTCTGCTCGTCGCTGCTCGTTGACGTTTTGTCAGCGGAACTCGACACCTTTGATTCGAGCGGACTGACCGGCGAAAAGAAAAACTCGCTGCGTCCCTGCGCCTTCACGCCCGCCGATCGTGCAAGAGCAGCAACGACAAAATTGGGGATGGATATTTCCGCGTGGCGCACCGCCGCCGGTTTGCGATCCCCGGCATGCGCCGGCTGCAACGCCAGGCCCACCGCCACGCCCAATCCCAACCAACCAATGAGAATTCGCCTCATCGCCGCCTCCCTGCATCTGATTCGTATTTTCCCCGCCCAATGCGCGTGCGCCTTCTCCTCCCTCTCTTCCCTCATTTCCCCCTAATAACCATTAACCATTAACTCGACTCCACGCGTCGCGCCGCTCGCTGTAGCCGCCTCGCTGTGTCGAGGCGTCTTTGCTTCCAGATTCCTTTTCTTGTTTCCCTGCTTTCCTGATTCAATATCCCGCTATGCAAATTGGAATGATTGGCCTGGGCAGGATGGGCGCGAACATGGCTCGCCGTTTAACCAAGGGCGGACATCAATGTGTCGTTTACGATCGCAACCCGGAGACCGTCGACGCCCTGGCAAAGGAAGGCCCCACCGGCGCGCAGTCGCTCGCGGAAATTGTCGAGAAACTCAACCCGCCGCGAGCTCTCTGGATCATGCTGCCCTCGGGCGCCCCGACTGAAGAAACCGTCCTCGCCCTTTCCAAACTCCTGGCCGCGGGCGACGCCATCATCGATGGCGGCAACTCATTCTATAAAGATGACGTCCGCCGCGCCGGCATGCTTCAGCCCGCTGGCATTCATTATCTCGATGCCGGGACCAGCGGCGGCGTCTGGGGTTTGGAGCGCGGTTATTGCATGATGATCGGCGGCGACCAGGCGACCGCCCAGCGGCTCGACCCCATTTTCGCCACGCTCGCGCCGGGCCCGGGAGAAATCCCGAAGACGCCTGGCCGCGAGAAGATGAAAAGCACCGCGGACAACGGCTATCTTTATTGCGGCCCATCCGGCGCCGGCCACTTCGTCAAGATGATCCATAACGGAATCGAATACGGTCTCATGCAGGCCTATGCCGAGGGGTTCGACATCATGCGGGGCGCGAATTCCGAAAACCTGCCCGCCGGGCTTTCCTACGATCTCAATCTGGCCGATATCGCCGAGCTCTGGCGCCGCGGCAGCGTCATCTCCTCCTGGCTCCTTGATCTCACTTCGATCGCGCTCGCGAGCGACGGCAAACTCGATGCCTACTCCGGCCACGTCGAAGATTCCGGCGAAGGCCGCTGGACCATTCAAGCCGCGCTCGAAGAAGGCGTCTCCGCCGAGGTCCTTTCCACCGCCCTCTTCACCCGCTTCCGTTCGCGTATCGAACACTCCTTCGCCGAAAAGGTCCTGTCCGCCATGCGCAAAGGCTTCGGCGGTCACGTCGAGCCTCCGCCTGCGGTGAAGATGAAACAGGGCCTGTAGCGGCGGTCCGGCAGCTGCCGGACCGTCGAAGTCCCATTTCGCCTTTCGACTTTAAGTGCGCCCCGCGCTCTTCCCCGTTTCCTACTTCCTAATTTCCACTTTATACTTCGAGTCATGCGTTCGCGTGATTCGCTCCTCACCCGCCTCGGCCGCTGGGCCGCCGAGCTGCTGCTCGTTTTCCTCGGCGCTTACGCCGCCTTCTGGCTCACCAATCATCAGGAACACTTGCAGGAAGCCCTGCGCCACGAGCAAGTCCTGACTGCTCTCGAGGATCAGGTGACCGCCGATCTCGAGAGCGCCAAAAAACAGCGCGACCAACAGGCAAAGGGCCTCGTCGCGTTCAAGCGCGCGCTCGACGCCGGCGAGATGCCGCCGCTTACGCCGCTCTCCTTCAGCAGCGATTACAGCGCGACGGATGTCGCGACCCTGCTCCAGTCAGGCGGCTACCAGCTCCTCGACGTCAAAACCCTGGTCGCCCTGCGCCACCTCGAGTCGGTCCTGCGCGGCGGGATCAGCACGATCAAGCACATCCAGGATTTGAGCGACGCCCTGATTGTCCCGAACCTCGACCAGGACATCACCTTCTTCTACGACCCCGCCACGAAACAACTCCGGAAACGTTTCGCCCGTTACACCGACTCCCTCGAATTCTTCCAAACCTTCTACAACGAGTACATTCAAGCGCTTACCGAGCTCCGCACCCAGATCCGGACCGAACGCCAAAAACGCTAGGCTGCGCCGCCCTCAATAACAAATAACGAACAACCGGCGCGCAGCGCCCCTTCCCCAAGCGAATCAAAAGTATGATTAAGAAAATACTACTGCTCGTGGCGGTCGCCGCGACGAGCCTTACTTTCGGGACCGCCCTCCAGGCGGAGAGCCTTCGGATCGAAATCGGTGACCGGCCCTATTACAGCCATGGCCCGCGTTACTGGGAAAACGATTACGAAATGATTTGGGAGCCCGGCCATTGGTCCGAGCACGGACACCATTGGATCCACGGTCATTACCGTCGCGGCGAACATCGCCGGCACGATGAGCGTCGCGACGATCGACACGACGATCGTCGTTAATTAACGCCGGAAAATAATTGATCCGGGCTCGGCGGCTGAAGAGCTGCCGGGCCCGCTCTTTTCTCTAGCAGCGGCAGCCGGCTGTTCCTTCGTCCTCGGGCGCCCTCCGCGTTTCGACTCTATGCTTCTGGCCTGTAGCCGCCTCGCTGCGTCGAGGCGTCTTTCGTCTCTCGCACGGCGACACAGCGCCGTGGCTACAAGCCCCACCCCCCAACACGTCACTGGTCACTTATCACTGGCTTCCCAAAAGAGAAAGCCGCCGAGGTCCCGCGACTGCGGGACGCCCCGGCGGCTTTTCGTTAATTAGTTTAGCTGGCCTTTAATTTTCTACTTCCTACTTTCTACTTCCTACTTTCTTCGCCTATCCCATCCCGAGCGAGTCGAGCGTCGGTTCGTCGATCACCGCCGTCACCATCATTCCCTGGTCGGCCTGATAACTGGTGAGCGCCTGCCGGGTCAGCGGTCCGAGTAATCCATCCACCTCACCCTTGTAGTAGCCCATATCCTGGAGCACGGCCTGCACGTCCGCGATCACCTTGTCTGGCGGCTCCGCCCGCTTCCCGACATAGATCGGCGCATCGTAAGCATAATATTCATTGGTAGGATTGTAGCCCCAGGCCGGATACCAGTAGCCGTTGTTAAAGTAGTAGTATCCGCCACCGATTAGCTCCACCCGAGTGTAGCGCGAGCGATACCAACCCTGATCGTGCCGTTCCGGACGATAGGAGCGATAGACTTCGTACTGCGGCCCCTGCCACTGCTCACTCCCCTGGATCCGATAGCTCGCGCTGAACGTGACCGCCGGAACCTTGTCCGGCCTTGCCTGCGCATGAAAGCTCATGTGCTGCTGCTTAATCTGCTCCACCTTCTGCTGGTCCGGCTTCTTCGCTGCGGCCGTAGGATTAACCGGCGTTGTCGGGCTGGTTTGCGAAACCGTCGGAGCCGCACTTGCCGACGCCGCCGCTGCCGGGGTGGTCGCCGTTGCCGGGGTGGTCGCTGCGGCCGGCGTGGTAGCTGTCGCCGGGGTGGTCGTCGTCTTGGCTGCTGCGGCGGTGGCACTCGGCGATGTCTTCGCGTTGGCGGCAGGCGACTTCATCTCTTTGCTGCGCGGCGACTCCTTTTTCGTGGGAGGCGTCGCACTCGTGGCCGGTTGTTCAGCCTCCGTTTTCGGAGCGGTGGCTGGCGCGGTCTTCTTAGTCGGTGGCGCCTTCTTTTCCGGCTTTGTCGCAGCCGGCGATTCGTTCGCGGCCGGCTCTTTCACGACCGGCTCCTTCACGGCCGGAGCTTTCGTAGCCGGCTCTTTTATGGCCGGGGCCTCAGTTTTTGGCGCACGCGGGGGTGCGGGCTTCACTTCCGCCGGCGGTTTTTTTTCGGGTGCTTTTTTGCTTGGCGATTCTTCCGGCGATGGCTGCTGGGCCATCACGGCTCCAGCCAGCGCCAGCGAAGCGACTATCAGTAAGGTGGTAATTTTTTTCATGGTTGCTCTATTTTGGTCGTTGACGGCGGCGATCTTATTCAATGCCGGGCGTTTTCCTGCCCGCAATGCTTCCACGCCCGCAACGCTTTCGCATAGCGATACGGGCAGGGCGCATAGCGATGCGGGCGGGTTGCCCCGCCTGAAGCGTCGATCGCCTAACGACTATAATTCGTGCATGAACGCCTCCCCGGTTCCCTCCGACTTCGGACCTCCGTCTTCCGTCCTCCGACCTCCGACCTCTGTCTTCTGTCGGCGCCCGCCGCCGTTTCTCCTTTCAAAAGCCCCCTTTCTAATTTAGAAGATGCCCGTTCCCCATGCCCTCCAAAAAACTGACCCTCACAATCACGGGGATCGACGACCTGATCCGCGAATGGAGCCGCGGGGACGCGAGCGACATAGATGGGAGAGCCGGGAGGCCGAAGTGAGCGGGTGCGAATGAGTCAAATCCGTGGTGAAAAAGTCATCCTGGACTCGGATTTGGCGCGACTCTATGGCGTAACGACCAAGCGCCTGAACGAGCAGGTGAAACGGAATCGGGAGCGCTTCCCGGACGATTTCATGTTTCAGCTCACTGCGAAAGAGAGCGTCGCTTCAAGATCGCAAATTGAGATCGGTTCACCGCAAGCAGCTGATCCTGAAGCCAGTGGAACGAACCGGTCGCAAATTGCGACCGGTTCCCAGAAGCATCGCGATCCGAGTTTACGCCCATACGCCTTTACCGAACACGGCGCGATCATGGCCGCGAATGTTCTCAACAGCACGCATGCCGTGCAGATTAGCGTGTTCGTCGTCCGCGCCTTTTTGAAAATGCGCTCTCTCATGGGCGATAAACGCGAGCTGGCCAGGCAGCTCGCCGCATTGGAGAAAGAACTCAAACAACGACTCGACATTCACGAGGCCGCCATTGTCACCATCCTTCAGCGCGTCATGGACATCATCGACCCGCCGAATCTGCCACCCAGACCGCAAAAACCGCGCATCGGGTTCACACCCTGACCTCTGTCCCTTGCCACGCCGTAGTCCGGCAGCTGCCGGACGAAGGCGGGTCCCGCTGATAACTAATAACTCGGTCGGTCCCCTGGGCCGTCCGAATAACTGGCGCGCGGCGCCTGCGTCAGGGGCAAATTCCAGCCGGAGACGAAGTGCGCTGACCGCCTCTCGCGCCGTCCCCGTCGATTTCAGGTTTTCCCAATTTCAGCGTCTCAGCGTTTCTTTCCCTCGGTCCTCCGCCTTCCGACCTCCGATCCTCCAAACTCGGCGCCAGAGATCTCCTTGCAAAGCCGCCGCTGAAAATCGTATGGAAAAGTATGGCTGAAGAAAAAACCGGCAAAAAACCAAACGTCGAGGGCGGCAGCGGTGGCGAAACGGGCAGCAGCGCTGAGGTGGCTGGGCGCACCCGACAGCTCATCTACACTTGTTTCAATTGCGGAGCGGGCAACTACGTCGACCCGTCCTGGAAATACTTTACCTGCTGGCGGTGCGGCCCTGATGGGCTCAATTATATCTAGTTTCACTTCCATCAGGGAACGATGAGCGCGGAAGAAACAGATCCCAAGCCGGGTCAAAAAGGCGGAGTCGGCACAGAAAACCCAATCCCGCAAAACGAGGAAGTCGCCGGGCGGAAGGCATCGTTTCTGAACTGCTCTAATTGCGGAGCCGGAAACTACTACCAGCCCACCTGGGGTTTTGTGACGTGCTGGCGATGCGGCGCGTTAAATTATCCAAATTGAAGCTGTGGGCCCCTCGTCCTCCGATTGCCCCTTTTGCCACGCGATAACCCCTGGCTCGCCGTCCCGTCACGCCGAAGCTGCGCGACAGCGGAAGCCTTGGCGGAGGCGTCCGACTTCCTTTATGGAATGACTGCCGGAGTAAGTAAGTGCTGGGCAATAGTGGCGGAAAGCAGATCGCGAACGTCGTCGGCTTTGCTCGCCGTCACCGGGAGCCGAACATTGACGTGTGTTTGGGTGGACCCTCCTGGTGAGCTCGCCGCCCCGGCGGCATAAGCCGCGGTTCTCAGCACCCCGAGCGTCGCGGTTCCCGGCAGCGTTCCCGCGAGAAACACCAGGTTTAAAACGTCCGGCTGACCGCTCTCGTAGGTAGCCTCCTCGAGTCCCCAGTTGAAACCACGCCATTTGAAAACATCGGCGCCCGCCACGAGGCCTTCGGCGTCAACGATCATTTCAGAATTCGCTCTCTGCTTGGCCGCTCGCAATTCCGCGGCGTTCATTACCCGCCAGGAGATGTAAAAGAAAGAGAGAACCGCGGCGATCGTAGCATACGCCTCGAGAAACCATCCCCATTGGAAATCCTTCCGGAGGATGTAAGCGAGCCAGATACCGAATGCGATGAGGACGAGAACAAAATAGAACGTCGCCCAGCGAGAAATTTTCAGCCGAACCGCCTCTGCCGCGACGAATCGTTTTGCTTCTTCACCCGTGCATTGCCAACGCAACAACACTGGATGGTCGCCGCTCGTGATCGCGCCGTAGGCGCGACCCTTGGATCGCACCGTAAAGAGCATGATTACCCCGACCATCAGCGGGAGAAACCCAAACATAAAGGCATAAGCCGCGACAGGGTTCACCCCTTTGATTCCACCATGCGCGACGATCACTTTTAAACCCCAGGCCATCGCCAGGACCGACCCGCCGATCATGATCCAACAGGCCATCCGCCATCGATGCGCGTACTGCGAGAATGCGTTTGGGCTTTCCATAAGATGTTGAAGCTGCGGGCGACTTCACTCCCACGGCCTTGATCTTGAACGCCGCCGCAGCGCCACACAAGAACCATCCGTCCCCTTGCCACGCCGCTCGCCTGCCCGCCGGCTCCGACTTAAGTCCTCTGCCCTCCGTCGATTTCAGCGTTTCAGGCTCTCAGCTTTTTCATTCCCGATTCCCCATTCGCAATTCCGCGTTCCGCATTTGCATGGTTCCGCCTTCCGCCTCCAGCCTTTAGCCGCCCCCGCCGTTCTCCCGCCCGGCTGATCTCGCTCTTGTCCGAACTTCGCCATTTCCCCTTTTCGACTTGTCTCGCTAATTTCCTCGATACCGCAGAGACTCCCGAGTCTATGCAGCCCGACACCATTTACATCAGCCGAAACGGTCAAATGCTCGGCTCGTTTCACCGCGACGCTATTAAAGCCGGACTGGCGAACCACACGTATTTCCCTGACGACCTTGCCTGGTACGAAGGCGCACCCGGTTGGGCTCCGCTCAAAACCCTGGAGGGGTTCGACACGCCGCCGGCGTCACCGCCTCCAGTTCCGTCAATCACCCCGCCATTGCCACCTCCTGTAACACCGCCAATTCCGCCCGCGGTACCGTCGGCGCCTCCGCCCATACCTCCTCCTTCAGCCACGGCGCCCGCTCCTCGTTCGCCGATCGCGGGCACCGCGCCGAAGAAACGCGGCTGCACCGGCGTATTGATCTTTCTCGCGCTTCTCGTCGTGCTGTTGCTGGCTGGGGGAGGCATGGCAGCCTACAAATTCGGTCTTTGGCAAAGCCTGAGCCTTCACCTGAGGGCCGCGCGCGGCGACACGGCGGCCATGGTCCGCCTCGGCTATCGTTCCATGAGCAAACAAGATTACTCCGAAGCAGTCCGCTGGTTTCGTAAGGCAAGCGATGCCGGTAATGCTTCAGCCGAGTTTGCTCTCGGAGAACTTCTCACTTGGAAGCGGCGCGATCTGCCGCCACCTCAATATAAAGAGGCAATGCGGTTATTCCTGAAAGCCTGCGACCAGGGAAACGGCGAGGCGTGCGAATATGCCGCCATCATTTATGATGACGGTTGGTTCGAGTTCCCTAAAGATGAGAACGAAGCGCGCCGTCTCCTCGCCAAGGCTAAAGAACTTAAATCGGGCTCTCATCCCAAGCCATCTAGCTCCGCCAGCCAGTCATCCGGATTGGAAGGTAATTACGTCGACGAGGCCGATGGAGGTACTCTCACCGTCACCGCCGATCACTGGAAAACGAAAGTCGTCGATATCGAATCGGACGATCTTTATACGGCGAGGAAGACGGGGAACAACAGCTATGAAATCGTCTTCAGTTTCACCATGCCCGCGCTGAAGGGTCAGACCATGAAGGCGACCGCGCGACGGGAGGGGAACTTCCTCTACGTAAAACTGGAAGGATCCGCTGAAGTGAAGTGGAAGAAAAAGTAGGGCCGATGGCCCCGTCGGCGGATTCCGACGTCTGACCTATGGACGCGAAGCCTCTCGCGCGGTCAGCGTTTCAGCCTTGTCAGCGTTTCGCTTCCCGCCCTTTCCCCTTCGACATTGGACGTTGGA
>Ga0307478_10000705_pt1 | contig 32698 bp, 24 predicted proteins | sample atmos_gasesECM4C_2_FD_203713 | JGI IMG/M metagenome (GOLD analysis project Ga0307478, IMG submission 203713) | Hardwood forest soil microbial communities from Morgan-Monroe State Forest, Indiana, United States - atmos_gasesECM4C_05 | ecosystem: Environmental > Terrestrial > Soil > Temperate...
GCCAAATCAAGAAGCCTGAAGCTGTCGTGGCGTGGCTTTCCAGTGTTTGGCCCAGCATCGTCGGTAAAACTCTCGCCGCTCACACCCACCCGATCCGTTGCCAAGCCGGCCGCCTCGAAGTCGCCGCCGATAATAAAGCCTGGCAGAAACAACTCGAGCAGATGAAATCTGAATTCTGCGCGCAGGTGAACAAAGCCTGGGGCAGCACCTTGATCCGCGAAGTGAAATTCGCCGCATCCAAGCCGGGCCCACGCAAGCTCTCGCGCGAAATGGACAACGAACACATCCCGTTCATACGCCGGCGCAAATCGTAAGAGTTCGGCTGCGATTCTCCGTGAACTCAACGGGTATCGCTGCGCCCTCCGTGTCACATCGTTTTGGCTAGGTTGGCACCAAATTTTCGGCGCGTTGCTACGTTGCGCCGCGCCCCTTCTGTACTAAGATGGAGTGATGAAATTTCTGCGTCCATCGCTTGTGGCTCGCCCGGTCGGTCGTGCTTCTCGGGTGCAAGATGAAAATTAGCCCCGAAGACGTGCTGCGCGTCGCCGAACTCGCCTACCTGGACCTAACGCCGGAGGAGGTCGAGCTGTACGGCGGTCAACTCGACGAAATCCTTTCGTACATCGGGAAGCTGCAAGAACTGGACGTCACTGGCGTCGAACCCATGAGCCAATCGCTGCCCCGCGCTTTGGCGCCAGAACAGCAAGGCAGGGGTGCGAACGACGGCTCGCCCGTGGACGTAGCGGCTTCGAACGAACCTAACCTGCGCGACGACGTTCCACAGCCCTGCACGATTGGAGCGGAAGTGTTGGCCCGCGCCCCGGACGCCGCGAAACCCTTCTTCCGCGTTCCGAAGGTGATCGAGCGATGAACTCCACGGCTCCATGGACCGTCGCCGGGGTGCGCGAAGCGCTCCAAGCGAAGAAGGTATCGGCGCGCGAGCTGACTGAGGAGTTCTACGCCAGGATCGACAGCCGTAACCCGGAATTAAACGCGTTCCTCACCCTCTGTCCAGAGCGCGCCTACGCCCAGGCTGACCGCGTAGATGCCGGTATCAGCCACGGGGCCACCCTGCCACCCTTGGCCGGCGTCCCTGTCGCCATTAAGGACGTCCTGAGCACCCGCGGCGTCCGAACCACCTGTGGGTCGCGGATTCTTGAAAACTACGTGCCCGCCTATGACGCCACCGCCATCGAGCGCCTGGAGGCGGCAGGAGCAGTTATCCTCGGGAAGACCAATTGCGACGAGTTTGCCATGGGTAGTTCGAACGAAAACTCAGCATACGGACCCGTACGGAACCCAGTCGCCACGGATCGGGTACCAGGCGGTTCGAGCGGAGGCTCCGCTGCGGCTGTCGCAGCAGGGTTATCGGTCGTGGCATTGGGCACAGATACGGGCGGCTCGATCCGTCAACCAGGCGCTTATTGTGGAATTCCTGCCACAATGCCAACATACGGTCGCGTATCGCGCTATGGATTAATCGCCTTCGCCTCGTCGCTTGACCGGATCGGCCCATTTACTACGAACATCGCTGATGCTGCGGCAGTTATGGCCGTCCTAGCCGGCCACGATCCTATCGATTCCACAGCTGCGGCAGTGCCAGTCCCCGATTACGCCACAGAAATCGAGCGGCCTGTTCAAGGATTGCGCATCGGCGTCCCGGAGGACTATTTCGGCGAGGGCATTGACCCTGAAGTGAAGGCGAAAGTCGAAGGCGGTATCGCACTTCTTGAAAAGCTTGGCTGCAAGCGTGTTTCGCTGAAAATGCCGCACACCTCGTACGCGATCGCCACGTATTACATCGTCGCGACGGCCGAAGCCAGCTCCAACCTCGCCCGCTACGATGGTGTCCGCTACGGGCTGCGCGTGCCAGGCGCGACGCTGATGGAAATGTACCGCAAGACTCGCGAACGCGGATTTGGTCCGGAGGTGAAGCGCCGGATCATGCTCGGCACATACGCGCTGTCTTCCGGCTATTACGACGCCTACTATCTGCGGGCACAAAAGGTCCGCGCCCTAATCGCGCGGGATTTTATGGAGGCGTTTCAGAAGGTTGACGCGATCGTCACGCCAACGTCACCGACGCCGGCATTCAAGCTGGGCGAAAAAACAGCCGACCCCCTTGCAATGTATCTAGCTGATATATATACAGTTACTGGGTCGCTGGCGGGCGTGCCAGGAATTTCAGTCCCTTGCGGCGAAACCAAAGCCGACCTTCCCGTCGGCATGCAGATCTTCGGACCGCATTTCGGCGAAGGCCGTATGCTGCAACTTGCGCGCGCCTTCGAGAAATCGGGCGGTTTCACGATTTAGCTATTTCAGCGAACGATGTCGCCGCGATTCCGCGATCAGCCGCCTTCATTATCGCGTGAGCGATTCTTTCCGAATTCCCCAAAAAGCCGAGCCGAACACCCCAGTGCGCCTTACGATGCGCGGTCTCCCCGCGTGAACTGTTTCGTGCGGCATATAGTTCGCACGTATCGAGGCTAGGTCGGCGATTCACCGCGCGTCCCACGGTTTTCTGCGTGAGACTGAAATCGCTGGCCGTACTCCGCCGATACGATTTTACGCGCAGCGAAACCAACCCGTGAACCTGTAGAAATATTCCACCTTTAGACTTTCCTTTCCTATTTTCGGCAAGCCCGTGAAATCGAAGAGTTCGGAGGAACTTCGCCTGTGCCGCTTCAAGTTCTAGAACACACGCGAGTTCCCGCCAAGTCGCGGAAATACTAGTTTGCAGGTATGGAACGGAAGGACTATTGCATGCGACTCTGGCAGCGTTTAATTTGGCATCAGCATCCGACAACGTGAGGCCCAGCCATGGTGCGCATTAAGCTGAGTCAGAAGATTTTCACGGAAGACGAGGTGGTCACCCTCACCGGCATTTGCACGGACCACCTGCGCGGTCTCGCCCGCAACAAGCACCTTGGCACAATCGTCCGCGCCGCCGAAGTTGCGGGAGCGGAAGCCGAAAAGTGGCTCTTTTCTCACACCGATCTGATGATTCTCACGGTATTGCAGCCGCGCTGCGATCACTATGCGAACGTTGCCGAAACTGTAGGCTAGTCTCCGAGCCTCAGCTTCCCTCAATCGCACCTAAAAACCGCCTCGCATTTTGCCCGAGCCTCTGCTTGTGCCTCGCGCCCTTTCCGGACTATCCTGAACTCGCTCAACCCTACGCGACGCTTCGGCATCCTACTCAGATGCAGCGCCGGACGAGATGGCTCTCCAATCAAAATTCGAGTTCCGCGCCACCCGGATTCGTCTGCTTCTGCCATTTCTGCTTGAGATGCTGGCGCTCGTTGCGCTGAGCACGGCATCTTTCGCCCAAGGCACCACGGCTCCGCCTCCGGCTGCGCCTCAAAAGCCAGCCGCAGCCTCACAAGCCTCGAACGAAGATGAAAACGCCCTGCCGCGCGGCAAGAAATTGATGCTCAAAGACGGCAGCTTTCAATTGGTCAGGGAATTCCAGGTGGACGGCGACCGTGTGCGCTACTACAGCATTGACCAGCGAGACTGGGAGGAAATTCCTGCCGCACTGGTAGATTGGGACGCCACGAAAAAAGTGGAAGCGGAAGACGCGCAGCGCAAGGCGACGATCATCGCCAAGGTGCACGCTCTCGATGTGGCTCATCACGCCAGCGTGATGGATATTGACGCCAGCATCGAGGTGGCCCCGAATGTCTTTTTGCCACCGGGAGAAGGAGTCTTTGAATTCGACGGCAAATCGGTCCGTCAATTGTCGCAGGCCGAGGCGGACATCAAATTCAGCAAATCGCAGATGCTCAAGCAGGTGCTGATACCGGTGCCAATCGTCCCCTCGCGCCACACCGTTTCGCTGAAAGGCACTCGCGCGAAATTCCGAATCAAGAGCGGCCAGATCGAATTTTACATGCGGACCGCCGACGGTCGCGAGCCCAACCTCGACCTGCTGCGCGCGAAAGTCCACAACGACAAGCGCGATCTGGAAAACCTGGACCAATTGTTCAAGGAAGAAGAAGCTACTGGAAGAATTGTGCTGCCGATCCAGCGCTGGGAAATCGCGCAGGGCGTTTATCGCTTCACGCTAGGACAGGACCTGGCACCTGGAGAATACGCCATCGCGGAGGTGGTGCAGGGCGGCGAAACCAGTCTTTACTTCTGGGATTTTGGCGTGGATCCGTCGTCGGACTCTTCCGCGAAGCAATCGAAGTAAGCGGTCACACTGTTACGTCTCTTTGCTCGGTTGCGCCTCCAGCAACTCCGTCAGCAACGCAGCCAGCCCCGCCATGTGAAACGGCTTCTGCAGCACCGCCGCTCCTTTTTCGCCGAAGGCGGCCATGGTGCTGGGATCCAGCAGCGCTCCCGACATAAATACAAATTTTGGCGCGGCACCACCGCTAGCGCTGGCCTGCATCCGTTCGAAGAACTGCTCGCCGTTGAGGCCCGGAAGATTGAAATCGCACAGCACGAAATCGTAAGTGTGCGCCGCGAGATGCGGCAGCGCCTCTTCCGAACTGGACGCGCCCTCGACCTTCATGCCCCGCGCCGACAGGCCTTCCTGCACGATTTCGCGGATGCTTTCTTCATCGTCTACCACATAAACGGATCGTCCTTGCAGCGCGCTTGCCAGCCGCGGCGCACTTGCCGGCGCCTTCGGCGCGTCAGCCGGTGTCGCGGCGTCTCCTTTTGCTGCCGGCAGAATCACACGAAATTCCGCGCCAGCCTCCGGCGTTGACTGCACCTCCATCGTCCCGCCATGTTCCTTTACGATGGCCTGGCAAATCGTCAATCCCAACCCGGTGCCGCCTCCGGGCCGCTTCGTCGTGAAAAAGGGATCAAAGATCTTGGCGAGATTTTCCGGGGAAATGCCCGCACCGTCATCCGCAAACACGAATGCGATTTTTTCGTCCGCGGCTTCCACTGTGATCCGCAATGTGCCGTGGTCGCACCGGCTCGATATAGCCTGCTCTGCGTTAAGGATCAAATTCACGAACACCTGCTGCAGTAATCTGGGATCGGCGTCCACTGCGGGCAGGTCCTCCCGCGCTTCCAGCTGAATCGCGACATTTTTTTGGCGCAGCGACGGCTGCTGCTGGTCAATCACTTGCTTGATCACTTGTTCCGGGCGAAGCTTTTTGCTTGCCAGCGCCGAGGGCCGCGAAAATGCCAGCAAATTCTGCACGATTCCGGCGGCACGCCGCGCCTGCTTCAGCACAATTTCTACTTGCCGCCGCGTCGCGTCATCGGCGGCACGTTCGCGCATCAGATCGCTGATGCCCAGAATGGCGGTCAGCGGATTGTTCAGTTCGTGCGCCACGCCGGCCATCATCTCGCCCATGGCCGCGAGCTTTTCTTTTTGCGACTGCTGCTTCTCCGCTGCGCGAGTTTCGGTGATGTCTCGCGCGGACGCGACTACGCCGTTAATTTTTCCAGAGGCATCGAACAGCGGGCTCGCGCTGGCGCGCAGCATTCGCCACGTCCCATCGGCATGCTTCGTGCGGTATTCCAATTGCGCGTGCGCCAACTCGCCATTCGCCAGCTTACGAAACGCGCTGGTGAGTTCCGCGGCGTCATCCCTGTGAATTTGCGCCCACAACACCTTACCAATCAGGTCCGATGCCGAGTGCCCCAGCACGTCCTCGATGCGCGGGCTGACGAAGGTCAGCCGACCATCCAGGTCCATCACCGCGATCACGTCCGGAAAGCTCGCCACCAGGCGCCGCACGAATTCCTGTTCGCGGTGCAGACGCGCTTCGATCTCGATGCGCTCGGTGATGTCCACCAGCGTGCCTTGCATGCGAATCGTGCGGCCAAAAGTATCGCGCACTCCGAATCCCGACGCCAGGCAGTGCAGCTGGGTTCCGTCCTTGCGCCGGTAGACCACGTCCGCATCCTGTACCGCGCCGTGTTCCACCACCTGGCGCACTAGCGTGTCCCGCTGCGAGGGGTCGGCATACAGCTCACGGAAATTCAGTTTCTTCAATTCCTCTTTGTCGTCGTATCCCAACATGCGCAGCAGCGCAGGGTTGGCATCCAGCAATTTTCCTTCCGGTGTGGTAAAGAAAATTCCTTCACGCAACGATTCGAAAAGCTCCGTGAACCGTATCTCCGATTCGTGCTGCGAAGTCACATCGCGCACCCAGCCGCTGACCGAGGGAGCTTGATCCTCTTCGCGCAAGGCTTGCAGCCAGCAATCGTAGAAACGCTTTTGCGTCTCACTCTTCAGCCGCACGGCAATTCGCCCCGCCCAGTGGCCGCGCTCCAAGAACCCGTCCAGATAGCTCCCCGCTTCCGCCAAGCTGGGCTCCGCCACAAATTCGTCGAGGCGGTGGCCGATCAGATCCTGAAATGAAACGCCGAGAATCTCGGACAACCGGCGATTGGCGACGCGGATCTCTCCGCCCAGAGAAACGGTGAAGACGGCATGATCCAGGCTGTCAATCAGTTCGCGGTAATTCAGCTGTGAGCGGGAAATCACTTCCACCAGTTTCTGGAACTGGGCTTCCGTCGGCGCGCCGTTGGCGTCCAACTCGAGCGATTTGTCCATTGGGCGATCGGTCACGGAAATACCTACGAGCGTTCGCCGGGCAGGGGGCAAGCCGGGAGTGCGCTATTACGATTTTACCGGGTACCCACACTGCGAGGAAAAAGAAAGCGAGAGCGTATGACAAGTTTCTCAATAGCGGGCGACGAGTCCCAGGGGAAGCGCGCACCGCGGCCGCGGGCGACCACGCTTCCGCCGTTGAAAACTTTTCACGAATGCATAAAAAAAGGGCGCCGCGAAAAACCACGGCGCCCCGTAAGGGTTTGGTTGTCAGCGATGCGGTCTAGCTCTCGGCCACCGCGTCGGTATCCTTGCGCAGGAAGTCCAGCGCTGCTGCCTCTTCCGGCGTAAGTTCCGGCTCCATGGATTCCGGCTCTTCCTTCGGAATCTCGGTGAGGAGCTGGATGTTGCGGTAGCGCTCCAGACCGGTTCCGGCGGGAATCAACCGGCCCATGATGACGTTTTCCTTTAGGCCGCGCAGGTAATCCACCTTTCCGGAAATCGCCGCCTCGGTGAGAACGCGCGTCGTCTCCTGGAAGCTGGCCGCGGAGATGAACGAATCCGTCGAGAGCGATGCCTTGGTGATGCCGAGGAGCAAAGGACGGCCCGTCGCCGGACGTCCTCCGTCGCGGATGACGCGATCGTTCTCCTCGCGGAAGCGGAACTTGTCCACTTGCTCCTCGAGCAAGAACGTCGTATCGCCCACGTCCTCCACTTTCACCCAGCGCATCATCTGCCGCACGATCGCTTCGATGTGCTTGTCGTTGATGTTCACGCCCTGCAGCCGGTAAACCTCCTGAATCGAGTTCACCAGGTACGCTTGCGTGTACTTTTCGCCGAGGACGGCCAGGATGTCGTGCGGATTCAGCGGCCCGTCAATCAACGGTTCGCCAGCAGCAACGTGCTCGCCTTCCTGCACGTTGATGTGCACTCCGCGCGAGATCGAGTATTCCTTGATCGTCTGCGCGGCTCCCTTGCCGTCTTCGCTCTCCACGTAAATCTTCCGCTGGCCCTTGACGATTTCGCCGTATTTCACCACGCCGTCAATTTCGCTGATGACCGCGGGATCCTTCGGCTTGCGGGTTTCGAAGAGCTCCACCACGCGCGGCAGACCGCCCGTGATGTCCTTGGTCTTCGTGGTCTCGCGCGGAATCTTCGCGAGCACGTCGCCCGGTTGTACTTCGTCTCCGTCCACCACCATCAAGTGCGCGCGTGACGGCATCAAGTATTTCTTGACGCGCCCCTGCGCTCCGCGAATCAGGATCGTGGGCTGGTGCTTTTCATCGCCCGGCGGCAGCGTTACCACCAGCTGCGACAACCCGGTGACTTCGTCCACCTGCTCTTCGATCGTGACTCCCGCTTGCAGGTCCTTGAACTGCACGGTACCCGCCGTCTCGGTGAGAATCGAGAACGTGTACGGATCCCACTCGACCATGGTCTGGCCCAGCGTCACCGGTTGCCCGTCCTCCACTTTCAAGCGCGCGCCGTACACCACGTGATGGCGTTCTTTTTCGCGGCCCTTCTCGTCCACCACCGCGATCAAGCCAGAGCGGTTCATCGAAACGATCTGCTTGCCACGGCCCTCCACCACCTTCAGGTCAATGAACTTCACGAAGCCGTTGTTGCGCGCTTCGACCTTAGACTGTTCAGTGACGCGAGTGGCCGTGCCGCCGATGTGGAACGTGCGCATGGTCAACTGCGTGCCGGGCTCGCCGATGGACTGCGCCGCGATCACGCCGATGGCCTCGCCCATTTCCACGAACCGCCCGGTCGCCAGGTTGCGGCCGTAGCAACGTCCGCAAACTCCGCGCCGCGATTCGCACGTCAACACCGAGCGGATTTTCACGCGCTCGATGCCGGCAGCTTGAATCGAATTGGCCAGCTCCTCGGTGATTTCCTGGTTGATCTCGACGATTACATTGCCTTCGTAATCCTTGATCTTCTCCAGGGACACGCGGCCCACCACGCGGTCGCGCAACGGCTCGACTTCCACGCCCGCTTCCAGAATCGGCTCGACGTAAATACCGTCCGCCGTGCCGCAGTCGAACTCGTTGATGATCACGTCCTGCGCCACGTCCACCAGCCGCCGCGTCAGGTAGCCCGAATCGGCCGTCTTCAGCGCCGTATCGGCCAAGCCCTTACGCGCTCCGTGCGTGGAAATGAAGTATTGCAGCACGGTCAATCCTTCGCGGAAGTTCGACGTAATCGGCGTCTCAATGACTTCGCCCGAGGGCTTGGCCATCAAGCCGCGCATTCCGGAAAGCTGCCGGATCTGCTGCTTCGATCCGCGCGCTCCGGAGTCGGCCATCACGTACACCGGGTTGATCACGCCCTGCTTGTCCTGCTCTTCCAGGGCCTTGAACATTTCGTCCGCCACTTTTTCGGTGACGTCCGACCAGATGGCGATGACCTTGTTGTAGCGCTCGCCGTTGGTGATCGCGCCGTCCAGATATTGCTGCTGCACCTTCACCACTTCGTGCTCGGCCGTATCCACCAGCTTGAATTTCACGCTGGGGATGACCATGTCGCTGATGCCGATCGAAACGCCGGACTTCGTCGCATACAGGAAGCCGAGTTCCTTCAGCTTGTCCAGCGCCACCACGGTCTTTTCCAGGCCGAAGCGCAGATAGCAATATTGCACCAGCGCCTGCACGCCCTTCTTCTTCAGCAGTCCGTTGACGAACGGCATGTCCGAAGGCAGGTGATCGTTGAAGATCACGCGTCCCACGGTGGTGTGCAGGAACTGCTTGTTCAGGTTCACCGGCTCGGTGTGCGAGACGTCCTGATCGTCGTACGCATTCGTCAGGTCAATCACCTCGCCCGTATAGCGCATGCGGATCGGCGTCAGCAATTCCACTTCGCCGGCTTCCAGCGCCATCACCACTTCTTCCGGCGAACCGAACGCGCGGCCTTCGCCCTTCGCCTGCGGCTTGGCCTTGGTCATGTAATAAATTCCCAGGACCATGTCTTGCGTCGGAATCGCCAGCGGGTAGCCGTTCGCAGGAGACAGGATGTTGTGCGAGCTGAGCATCAACACCGAAGCTTCTACCTGCGCTTCCGGCGATAGCGGAATGTGCACGGCCATCTGGTCGCCGTCGAAGTCCGCGTTGAACGCGGTACAAACCAGCGGGTGAATGCGGATGGCCTTGCCTTCCACCAGCACGGGTTCAAATGCTTGAATGCCCAGCCGGTGCAGCGTGGGAGCGCGGTTCAGCAGCACGGGATGCTCGCGAATTACGTCCTCGAGAATGTCCCAGACCACGGGTTCCTGCGCCTCGACCAACTCTTTGGCCTGCTTGATCGTGGTGCAGTGTCCCGCAGCTTCCAGCTTGTGATAGATGAACGGCTTGAAAAGCTCCAGCGCCATCTTCTTCGGCAAACCGCACTGATGCAGCTTCAATTCCGGTCCCACGACGATAACTGAGCGGCCGGAATAGTCCACGCGCTTGCCGAGCAAGTTCTGGCGGAAACGTCCTTGCTTGCCCTTCAGAGTGTCGGACAGCGACTTGAGCGGGCGATTGTTCGTCCCGCGCAACACGCGTCCGCGGCGGCCGTTATCGAACAGCGCGTCCACCGCTTCCTGCAGCATGCGCTTTTCGTTGCGAACGATCACGTCCGGCGCGTGCAATTCCATCAGCTTCTTCAGCCGGTTATTGCGGTTGATCACGCGGCGGTACAAATCGTTCAAATCGGACGTGGCGAAGCGCCCGCCATCCAGCGGAACGAGCGGACGCAGTTCCGGCGGAAGCACCGGAATCACATCCAGAATCATCCACTCGGGCTTGTTGCCGCTCTTGCGGAACGCTTCGAGAACCTTCAGACGCTTGGCGTACTTGATCCGCTTCTGCAGGCTGGGGTCAATCTTCATCTTCTCGCGGAGCTCTTCCGAGAGCTTGTCCACTTCCACACGGCGGAGCAATTCCTTGATGGCTTCCGCACCCATGCCCGAAGTGAACTTCCCGGGGTATTCCTTCTGGAGCTCGCGCAGTTTCTCTTCCGGGATGATGTCCTTTTCCTTCAGTCCAAGGACTTCGCCCGGATCGATGCAGACAAACGTCTCGAAATAAAGAATGTGTTCCAGGTCGCGCATGGTGATGTCCAGCAGGTAGCCGATGCGGCTGGGCAATCCCTTGAAGAACCACACGTGCGAGCAGGGCGAAGCCAGCTCGATGTGTCCCAGGCGCTCACGGCGCACCTTGCTGAGCGTCACTTCCACACCGCACTTATCGCAGATCACTCCGCGATGCTTCATGCGCTTGTACTTCCCGCACAAACATTCCCAGTCCGTGACGGGGCCAAAAATCTTGGCGCAGAAAAGTCCGTCGCGCTCCGGTTTGAAGGTGCGGTAATTGATGGTCTCCGGCTTGGTCACTTCACCGTGCGACCAGGACCGGATTTTTTCCGGACTAGCCAGGCTGATGCGAATGGAATCAAAATCCGCGATCTGACTGGCACGGTCATATGGGCTCGATCGATACAAGGGCTGATCCTCCTGTCCCGCAAAGCGGGACCAAAAACCAGTTGCAAAAATGTCGGACGCTCCGCGCGATTGCGACGCGGAGCGCGTCTCTCAATTAATCCGCCGCTTCCGCTTTTTCCAGTTGCGGCTTCTGGCGCTTCATCAATTCCACGTCCAGGCAGAGCGACTGCAGCTCGCGCACCAGTACGTTGAACGATTCCGGCACGCCGGGCTCGATGCCCGGCTCGCCCTTGACGATGGCCTCGTAAATCTTCGCACGGCCATATACGTCGTCGGACTTCGCCGTCAGCAATTCCTGCAGGATGTGTGCTGCGCCGTAAGCCTCCAGCGCCCACACTTCCATTTCTCCGAATCGCTGTCCGCCGAACTGCGCCTTGCCGCCCAGCGGCTGCTGCGTAATCAGTGAGTACGGCCCGATGGAGCGAGCGTGAATCTTGTCGTCCACCAGGTGCGAGAGTTTGAGCATGTAGATGTAGCCGACCGTCACCTGTTGCGCGAAAAGGTCGCCGGTCATGCCGTCGTAGAGCGAAATCTTGCCGCTCTCCGGCAGCTCCGTGAATTCCAGCAGATGGCGAATGTCCGCCTCACGCGCGCCGTCGAATACCGGCGTCGCAAACGGCACGCCCTCGCGGAAGCTGTACGCCAAGTCCAGAATCGCGTCGTCGTCCAAGCCGGCGATGGTCTTCCACACCGACGTCGGACCGAACGCGTCCTTGAACCACTTGCGCACGCTCTCCGCGCGAGCTTCCTTGTCCAGCAGCTTCCCGACTTTCTCGCCCAGCTCTTTCGACGCCCAGCCGAGATGCGTTTCGAGAATCTGTCCGACGTTCATACGCGAAGGAACGCCCAGCGGGTTCAGCACGATTTCCACCGGCGTGCCATCCGGCATGTAAGGCATGTCTTCCTTCGGAACGATGCGCGCAATGACGCCCTTGTTACCGTGGCGTCCCGCCATCTTGTCTCCGACGGAAAGCTTGCGCTTCATGGCGATGTAGCATTTCACCAGCTTGATCACGCCTGGAGGCAGCTCGTCGCCCTTTTTCAGCTTGCCGATGCGCTCGTCCGTTATTTTCCGCAGCACATCAATCTGCCGCGAGGTCATTTCCTCGACCTCGTCGATCTTCTCGATGAGCAGCGGGTCCTTGTCGTTCAACCGCAAGCGCTTCAAGTTGCGCGTGGAAATCTTTTCCAGGATGTCCCGCGTCAGCTCCGCGCCCTTGGTCAGCAAACGCTTGTTGGTGCGCTCGTCGTGCAGGTCAGCTACCAGCTTCTGGCCGCCGAGCAAGTCGTTCAAGCGCTTCAAGCGTTCGTCCGTGAGAATGCGGATTTCGTCCGCCAGGTTCTTTTCCAGTTTCGCGACTTGCGCCGCTTCGATCGCCTTGTGTCGTTCGTCCTTCTCCGCGCCCTTGCGGCAGAAGATCTTCACGTCCACGATGGTGCCTTCGATGCCCGGCGGGCAATAGAGCGAAGCGTCACGCACGTCTCCAGCTTTTTCACCGAAAATCGCGCGCAGCAGCTTCTCTTCCGGCGTCAGCGTGGTTTCGCCCTTAGGCGTCACCTTGCCCACCAGAATGTCGCCCGGCTTTACAGTCGCACCGATGCGGATTACGCCGCTCTCATCGAGGTTGCGCAGGAAGCTCTCGTTGATGTTGGGAATATCCCGCGTGATTTCTTCGGGACCGAGTTTGGTATCCCGCGCCTCGATTTCATACTCCTCGATGTGAATCGAAGTGTAGTAATCCTCCTCGACCAGCTTTTCGCTGACGAGAATGGCGTCCTCAAAGTTGTAACCGCGCCACGGCACGAAGGCCACCAGCACGTTGCGCCCGAGCGCTAGCTCTCCGCGGTCGGTGCAAGGACCGTCGGCCAGCACTTGCCCCTGCTTCACGCGGTCTCCCGCGCGCACCAAAGGCTTCTGGCTGATACAGGTGTTCTGGTTTGAGCGTTTAAATTTGGTGAGGAGGTAAATGTCCGACCCGACTTCGCGGCTCAGTACGCCGGACTGGTCGGATTCCACGCGCACGATCACACGCTCGGAGTCCACCTGGTCCACGATGCCATCGCGCTTGCAGACGATCACAGCGCCGGAATCGCGCGCAGTAACGCGTTCCATGCCGGTTCCCACCAGTGGAGCGTCGCCTCGAATCAGCGGCACCGCCTGGCGCTGCATGTTCGATCCCATCAACGCGCGGTTCGCGTCGTCGTTCTCAAGGAATGGAATCAAGCTGGCAGCCACCGATACGAGCTGCTTCGGCGAGACGTCAATGTAGTCAACTTCCTCGCGGCTTTTCAGGACGAAGTTGCCCGCCTGCCGGCAGTTCACTAGCTCAGTGGTGATGCGCTCCTTTTCATCAAGCGAAGCGTTGGCCTGCGCCACCACGTAGCGGTCTTCTTCCCACGCCGAAAGGTAGAAGCAGTGTGGATCCCACACCACCCGACGCCGCTTCAACTCTTCGTTGGCGTCCTCCACCTTTTCCTTCTCGACGATTTCGCCGGCCTTGAATTCGCTATCTCCAGCGTTTACGATCTGCACGAAGTCAATCACGCGTCCGTTCTTCACCTTGCGATATGGCGACTCGATGAAGCCGAACTCGTTTATCCGCGCGTACGAAGAAAGCGAGCTGATCAAGCCGATGTTCGGGCCTTCCGGCGTTTCAATCGGACAAATGCGCCCGTAGTGCGTGGGGTGCACGTCGCGGACTTCGAATCCCGCGCGTTCGCGTGACAAGCCGCCTGGTCCCAAGGCCGAAAGACGCCGCTTGTGCGTGATTTCGCTCAGCGGGTTGGTCTGGTCCATGAACTGCGAAAGCTGCGAGCTTCCGAAGAATTCGCGGATCGCCGCCATTACCGGCTTCGCGTTCACCAAATCGTGCGGCATAGCCGTGGACATTTCCTGGTACACGGACATCTTTTCCTTGATGGCCCGCTCCATGCGCACCAAGCCGATGCGGAATTGGTTTTCCAGCAGTTCGCCCACGGCGCGCACGCGGCGATTCCCCAAATGGTCAATGTCGTCCACCGAGCCCACGTTCTTGCGCAGCTTCAGCAAATACTTGATCGCCGCCACAAAATCCGAAGGATCGAGCGTGCGCTTCTCAAGCGGAGTTTCCAGGCCCAGCTTGATGTTGAACTTCAGCCGACCGACCTTGCTGAAATCGTACTTGCGCGCATCGAAAAACATTCCGTTGAAGAGCGCGGTAGCCGTTTCCAGCGTCGGAGGATCGCCTGGACGCAGCTTGCGGTAAATTTCGATCAGCGCTTCCTTCGGCGAACGGATGGTGTCCTTTTCCAAAGTGCGCGTGACGATGATGCCGGTGTCGTCGCGGTCCGGGAAGCACACATCCACTTCCGTGATCCCCGCTTCCGCGATCGAAGCCCACATCTCCGCCGTGAGCGGCTTATTGGCTTCCAGCAATACTTCGCCGGTCTGACGATTCACCAACTCGCCCACCGTAACCGCGCCTTCCAGGTCCGCCACGCCGATTTCCGCCTGCGTGACTCGCGCCTTCACCAATTCCTTGTAAAGCGCGTCGCTGATACGCTTGTGCGCGCCCACCAGCACTTCGCCGGACTTGGGATGCTTGATTTCCTTCGAGAGCTTGCGATCAATCAAGCCCTCCGAAGCATTCCAGTAGAGCTCGCCCTCACGCAGGGAAATTCGTTCCACCTGGTAGAAGGTGCGCAAAATGTCTTCGTTCGACTTCAGTCCCAACGCGCGCAGGAAAATCGACCCCAGGAACTTGCGCTTGCGGTCAATGCGCACGTACAGAATGTTCTTGGTGTCGTACTCGAATTCCACCCACGATCCGCGGTAAGGAATAATCTTGCCGAGGAAGTAGCTGCGATTATTGGCCGTCTCGAAAAATACGCCCGGCGAACGGTGCAACTGGCTGACGATCACGCGCTCGGTGCCGTTGATGATGAACGTGCCGTTCTCGGTCATCAGCGGAATATCGCCGAAGAAAACTTCCTGCTCTTTGATATCGCGAATGGACTTCGCGCCCGTGTCCGGGTCCTTGTCGTAAATCGTCAGACGAATCGTCACCTTCAGCGGCGCCGAATACGTCATGCCGCGTTCCTGGCACTCGTTCACGTCATACTTCAGTTGCAGGGTGACCGGGTCGCCGCACTTGTTGCAAAATGTCGGCGTGTTCTTGTTGAACGTGCCGCACTTCGCGCACAGCACGTCGCCAGTCTTATATGGATTGGTTACAACCGAGGCTCCGCAATTGCGGCAGGTGGCGCGCAAGTGGTGCAGGCCGCGCAGGTGGCCGCACTTGCACTCCCAGTTTCCGATCGCATAATCCACGAAATCGAGTTGCGACAAACCGCGAAAATCCTGGATCGGAAACACCGATGCGAATACCGACTGCAGGCCCGTGTCTTCCCGCTCGCTCGGCAGCAAATCCATCTGCAAAAATCTTTGATACGACTTCTTCTGCACGTCAATCAGGTTCGGAATCTGGACGGTTGTCTTGATTTTGGCGAAGTCCAGGCGTGCCCGTTCCCGAGTGGCGCGATTACCGTTGCGATTGCTCATGGACCATCCTCATAAAAGAATTCATGCCGGAAATGACGGCACGGGTAGACACCCGCCCCGTCAGCCCGGGAAGGACGTATTGTGAAGTTCCTGGTTCCTAAGGAGTGCGCGCGTACGCGAATTCCTTTGCGGCCATCACGTGCAGGCCGCAGGGGCAGTGCTACTTGACGTCTACTTTGGCCCCGGCGTCTTCGAACTTTTTCTTGATCGTCGCGGCTTCGTCTTTGTTGACGCCCTCTTTCACCGTCTTGGGAGCGCCATCCACCAAGTCCTTGGCTTCTTTCAAGCCCAGGCTGGTGACTTCGCGAACCGCTTTGATCACGTTGATCTTGTTGGCGCCCACTTCGGTGAGCACGACGGTGAATTCCGTCTTCTCTTCCGGTGCGCCCGCCGCTCCCGCGCCCGCTCCGCCCGCCATCATCACGGGTGCCGCTGCTGCCGCGGAGACGCCGAAAGCTTCTTCCATCTTCTTTACCAGATCCGAAGCTTCGAGCAGCGTCAGACCCTTGATCTCTTCCAGAATTGTTTCTACTTTGCTGGCCATCGCTGTTTCCTATCCTCCTCCGAATTGAACAACCAAATCTCGTGAATGCAAGATTGCCGGACCGCCATACGAATTCCCCTACGCTTGAGTCGCTTCAGGAGCCGGGCTGCTCTCAGGCGCCGCGCCGCCCGCTCCGAACTTGTTGGCCTTCACCGCTTCGCTAGTAACCACTGCCAGGTTCCGCGGCACCGCTGCCAGCACGGTCGCCACGCGTTGTGCCGGAGCATTCAGCAGGAACATGATCTTGCTGATCAGTTCATCCTTGCTCGGCAAATCCGCCAGCTGCTTGATTTCCTGGATCGAAATGACGCGCCCTTCCACCCACCCAGCGCGGAATTGAAATGCCGGAACGTCCTTCGCAACCTTCGTCAGAATTTTCGCGAGCGCCACCGGATCTGTCTTGGTGTACGCGATTGAATTCGTACCCTTCAGACCCTTCAGCAGTCCTTCGGTGGGCGTTCCTTCTCCCGCGCGCTGCGCCACGGTGTTCTTCACCACTTGATATTTTCCGCCGGCGGCTTCCACGCTGCGGCGCAGTTGGGTGTCCTGCTCAACCGTAATCCCCTGGAACGTCGAAAGAATTACGGTGGATACTGTCGCCAGCTGCTTTTTCAGCTCTTCCGCCTGCGTCACTTTTTCGGACTTCTTCTTCATCCCGAAATCTCCCTCGTACTTCCCTGGTTACGCTGCCACCGCTACGGCGTGATCGGCTTCGGCTTCGTCAATCGGCACGCCCGGACCCATCGTCGAAGTCAGCGTGATTTTCTTGATGAATTTGCCCTTGGCTGCCGCGGGCTTGGCCTTGATGATCGCCGCGAGCAGCGCGTGCGCGTTTCCCGCCAGCTGCTGCGCCGAAAAACTGATCTTGCCCACCGGCGAATGGATCAGCCCGGTCTTATCTAGGCGAAACTCCACTTTACCGGCTTTGATTTCCTTGATCGCCTTGGCGACGTCCGCCGTCACCGTCCCGGTCTTCGGATTCGGCATCAGTCCGCGCGGCCCCAGCACCTTGCCGAGTTTGCCGGCGGAGCGCATCATGTCCGGCGTCGCGATCACCGCTTCGTAATCCGTCCAGCCGCCCTGGATCTTTTCCACCATGTCGTCGCCGCCGACGAAATCCGCTCCGGCTTCCTGCGCCTCGCGAATCTTGTCGCCGCCGGCGATCACCACTACGCGCTTCGATTTGCCCAGGCCGTGCGGCAGCACCACCGTGCCACGCACCATCTGGTCGGATTGCTTCGAATCGACCCCCAAATTCAAAACCAGCTCGACTGTCTCATCGAACTTCACGTAATGCGCTTTGCGCAGCAATTCCGCGGCTTCTTCCAGCTTATAAGGACGCGCCTCCACCATCTTTCGTGCGCGGTCTATATTCTTTCCACCAACTTTTGCGCTGCGGCCCATCGTCTTTTCTCTCCTGCGCAGTTAAGAACTACTTGCGTCCGATTTCTTTTCGGACTCCTGCGCGTGCTGCGAAACTACTCGGTAACTTCAACGCCCATGTTGCGGGCCGTGCCCCGAATCGAACGCACTGCCGATTCCAGACTCATCGTGTTCAGGTCGGGCAGCTTCAACTTCGCAATTTCTTCCACTTGCTTCGCGGTCAGCTTGCCCACCTTGTTGCGGTTCGGTTCCGGCGAACCCTTCACAATTCCTGCCGCGCGCTTGATCAATTCCGAAGCCGGCGGCGTCTTCATGATAAAGCTGAACGTACGGTCGCTGTAAATCGTCACCAGCACCGGAATAATCATGCCGTCCGGCTCTTTGGCCGTCTTGGCGTTGAACTGCTTGCAGAAATCCATGATGTTCACGCCGTGCGGGCCCAGTGCCGTGCCCACGGGCGGCGCCGGCGTGGCTTTCATCGCCGGCAACTGCAATTTCACTGTCGCTTGAACTTTCTTCGCCATTTTTATCTGTCCTTAATCCTTGAAACGCTTACGCGACTTTTTCCACCTGCGCGAAATCCAGCTCCACTGGCGTCGAACGCCCGAAGATCGTCACCGAAACTTTCAACGTCGAGCGGTCGGAATTCACTTCTTCCACCACGCCCGTGAAGTTCGCGAACGGCCCTTCGCCGATGCGCACCTTCTCGCCGCGGTCAAACGACAGCTTCGGCTTGGGCTTTTCCGCCGTGGTCGTCGCGCGATTCAAAATGTTCTGTACTTCTTCTTCTGTCAGCGGCGAAGGCGTCTGCCCCGATCCGACGAATCCCGTCACCCGCGGCGTGGAACGCACTACGTGCCAGGTGTAATCGTCCATATCCATTTCCACCAGCACGTAGCCTGGATAACACATACGCGGCGAAATCACTTTCTTGCCGCCGCGCACTTCCACCACCGACTCGGTCGGAATAATAATCTGGCCGATCTTGTCGGTCAGCCCGAACGCCGCCACGCGGCCTTCCAGGCTTTCTTTCACCTTCTTCTCGAAGCCCGAGTAGGTGTGGACGATGTACCACTGCTTTGAACTGGAGCTTCCTCCAGCGTTCGCTTCTTCGTGCCCTTCGGGCATTTCCGGCGCTTGATTCACTTCGTTGCCTTCGCTGCTCGCGTTGGTTTCTTCAGAGTTTCTTTGCATATTCAATCAGCCATTTGATCGAATTCCCGAAAATCATGTCTGTGAAAAAGAAATACACACCGAAAAATGCCACGGTGAGCGCCACGACGATCGTCGTCGAAATCACGTTCGCGCGCGACGGCCAGTTCACTTGCCTCATCTCGACGCGCACTTCGTGCAAAAACGCCCGGAACCGCTTCGGATACGCCGCCAGCTTCCCTACCGGCTCCATCAGGGAAAATGCGTCTACGCGGTCTGACTCGTCCTTATTCAATTTCGCCGCCTGTGCCATTTGAACGCCCGCCTTCGTCCCCGCGAATTGCCCACCCTGCCCATCGTTAACTCCGCATCCAACCGCTCCGCGTCACATCGCCACGCAAAAGAGCTGGCAGGGGAGGAGGGATTCGAACCCCCACTCTCGGTTTTGGAGACCGATGGTCTACCGTTAAACCTACTCCCCTGAATTTCGGCTTAACGCAATTTACTTAACTTCTTTATGCCCCGTATGCTTCCGGCACGTATTGCAAAACTTGGAAGTCTCCAAGCGTTCCGTATGTTTCTTACGGTTCTTGGTCGTCGTATAGTTCCGGTTCTTACAATCGTTGCACTGTAGTGTGATGATCTCTCGCATAGTCGTTTACTCGATGATCTCGGCAACCGCGCCGGCTCCGACCGTGTGGCCGCCTTCGCGAATCGCGAAACGCAATCCCTTCTCCAGCGCTACCGGAGTGATCAGCGTGATCTCGCACGAAATGTTGTCGCCCGGCATCACCATCTCTACTCCCTGCGGCAACTTCACGTCACCCGTCACGTCCGTCGTCCGGAAATAAAACTGCGGCCGGTAGCCCGTGAAAAACGGCGTGTGCCGCCCACCTTCTTCCTTCGTCAAGACGTACGCTTCCGCCTTGAACTTCGTGTGCGGCGTGATTGAGCCCGGCTTCGCCAGCACCTGCCCGCGCTCCACCTCATCTTTTTCCGTGCCGCGCAGCAGCAATCCCACGTTGTCGCCCGCCATCCCCTCATCCAGCAACTTGCGGAACATTTCCACACCCGTCACCGTCTTGCGCATCGTCGGTCGGAAGCCCACAATCTCCACTTCTTCTCCTACCTTCACTTTGCCGCGCTCGATTCTTCCCGTCACTACCGTCCCGCGGCCAGAAATCGAAAAAATATCTTCAATCGGCATCGCGAACGGTTTATCAATATCCCGCACCGGCAGCGGTATGTTCTTGTCCACTGCTTCCATCAACTCCAGAATGGACTTCTCCCACTTCGCATCGCCCTCGAGCGCCTTCAGCGCCGACCCGCGTATCACCGGCAGCGTGTCGCCCGGAAATTGATAGCTCTTCAAAAGCTCGCGCACTTCCAGTTCCACCAGCTCGAGCAATTCCGGATCGTCCACCATGTCGCACTTATTCAAAAACACCACGATGTACGGCACACCCACTTGCCGCGCCAGCAAAATATGCTCGCGCGTCTGCGGCATTGGTCCATCCGTCGCCGCCACCACCAGAATCGCGCCGTCCATCTGCGCGGCTCCCGTGATCATGTTCTTCACATAGTCCGCGTGGCCTGGGCAATCAATGTGCGCGTAGTGCCGGTTCGCCGTCTCATACTCGACGTGCGACACCGCAATCGTAATTCCGCGCTCGCGCTCTTCCGGCGCGTTGTCAATCGAATCAAACGCCCGGAACGCCACCTTCGGATTGTTCTTCGACAACACCTTCGTGATCGCCGCCGTCGAAGTCGTCTTGCCGTGGTCAATGTGCCCGATTGTCCCGATATTCACATGCGGCTTATTCCGCTCGAATTTCTCTTTCGCCATTTCTCTATCCGCTCCTCAAATCGTACTGTTCCAACCGCTAAACTCGCTCAACGCTTACTTCTTGGATTTCTCGCCGTTGACGCTGCCGATAATCTCTTCGGCGATGTTTCCCGGTACCTGCTCGTAATGCGAGAAGTGCATCGTAAAACTTCCGCGCCCCTGCGTACGGCTGCGAATTTCCGTGGCGTAGCCGAACATCGCCGCGAGCGGCACGCGCACGTTGATAATTTCCGTCCCGCCGCGCGATTCACGCCCCTGCATCTGGCCGCGCCGTGAATTCAGGTCCGCGATCACCGTGCCCATGTAATCTTCCGGCACCACGACTTCCACGCGCATGATCGGCTCAAGCAGCTTCGGGTTCGCGCGCTTGCAGGCGTCCTTGAACGCCATCGACCCTGCAATCTTGAACGCCATTTCCGAGCTGTCTACGTCGTGATAGCTGCCGTCGGTCAGGACCACCGCGGCATCCACCATTTCGTAGCCCGCGAGTACGCCCGTCTCCATCGCTTCGCGCACGCCCGCTTCGATCGGGGCGATGAATTCCTTGGGAATCGCTCCGCCCACCACCTTATCTACGAACAGCAGACGGTGTTCCTTGTCGAAATGCCACTTGCCGCCCTTGCCGCCAGAAACCTGCTTCGCGAGTTCGTCAATTTCGTCGGTGGACATTTCGTGCATATCTTCGTGATTGGAATTCGCAAGCGGATGCACGCTCAGCACCGCGTGGCCGTATTGTCCGCGCCCGCCGGTCTGCTTGATGTACTTTCCTTCGCCTTCCGCGGTCTTCAAAATCGTTTCGCGGTACGCCACCTGCGGCCGGCCCACGTTGGCCTGCACGCCGAATTCGCGCATCATGCGGTCCACGATAATTTCCAGGTGCAGTTCGCCCATGCCGGAAATCAGCGTTTGATTGGTGTCGTGATCGGTATGCACACGGAAAGTAGGATCTTCCTGCGCGAGCTTACCGAGCGCCGTCCCCATTTTTTCCTGGTCTGCTTTGGTCTTCGGCTCGATGGCCACCGAAATAACAGGCGCCGGAAAATCAATATTTTCGAGCAATACTGGCTTGTCTTCATCGCACAGCGTGTCGCCAGTGGTCACGTTCTTCAAGCCGACACATGCGGCGATGTCGCCCGCCTCAATGGACTCGATCTCTTCGCGCTTGTTGGCGTGCATGCGCAGCAGGCGTCCAATGCGCTCGCGCGTTTTGCGCGTGGAGTTATAGACGTTCTGCCCGGCTTTCAGCACGCCGGAATAAACTCGAATGTACGTCACGTGGCCGACGAATGGGTCGGTCATGATCTTGAATGCCAGCGCCGCAAACGGCTGATCGTCCGACGCACGCCGCAAAATCGCTTCATCGCCGTTCGGGTCCGTACCTTCGACGGGCGGCACATCCGCCGGCGAAGGTAGATAATCCACCACCGCATCGAGCAACGGCTGAATACCTTTATTCTTGAACGCCGAGCCCGCCAGAACCGGCACCAGCTTCAGCCCAATCGTCGAACGACGAATCGAGGCGCGCAGCTCCGCAGGCTCCAGCTTATGCTGCTCGAGATATTTCGTCAGAATGGCGTCGTCGTGTTCAGCGATGTACTCAACCACCTTTTCGCGATGCTCTTTGTAAAATTCCGGTGTGAGCGCTGAAGCTTTCACAGCGGTTTCGAGCGCCGGATGCGCCTTCAGATACTCGGCATCCCACAGCTTCTCGAGCGGCAAGGTTTCATATTCCGCGCCCAGCGTCTCGTCCTTCCAGACGATCGCGCGCTCTTCGATGAAATCAATCACGCCAAGGAAGTTGTCTTCTCTGCCGATGGGGTATTGGAGGGGCACAGGGTGGGCTGAAAGGCGCTGGCGCATCGAACGAATCGAGTGGTCGAAATCGGCACCGATCCGGTCCATCTTATTGATGAAGGCGATGCGCGGAACGCGATACTTGTCCGCCTGGCGCCACACGGTTTCCGACTGCGGCTGCACACCCGCCACAGCGTCAAAAATCGCGACGGCGCCGTCCAGCACGCGCAGTGACCGCTCGACTTCCACCGTAAAATCCACGTGACCAGGAGTATCAATGATGTTGATACGATACTTCTTGCCGAAGCGGTTCCAGGAAGCCGTGGTCGCCGCGGAAGTAATGGTGATTCCGCGTTCGCGCTCCTGCTCCATCCAGTCCATCACTGTGGTGCCTTCGTGCACTTCGCCGATCTTGTAAGTCACACCCGTATAGAAAAGGATCCGCTCGGTTGACGTGGTCTTGCCTGCGTCAATGTGTGCCATGATCCCGATATTGCGGGTCTGATCGATTTGTACTTGGCGTGCCATTCGAAACTTTTCCCCGTGCTACCAGCGATAGTGCGCGAAAGCCTTGTTGGCCTCCGCCATGCGGTGCACGTCCTCCTTCTTCTTCACTGCTCCGCCGCGGCCGTTGGCAGCATCCAAAATTTCCTCGGCGAGCTTGTCGGTCATGGTCTTGCCGCTACGCGTCCGCGAATACAGCACCAGCCAGTGGATCGCCAGCGACTGCTTGCGGAACGGATTCACTTCCACCGGAACCTGGTAGTTCGCGCCGCCCACGCGCCGCGTTTTCACTTCCAGCACCGGCTTGCAGTTCTCCACGGCCTTCTTGAAAAGCTTGAACGCGTCGTCGTTGGCCTTCTTCGCCACCTGGTCCATCGCGTTATAGAAAATGGCCTGCGCCGTGGCGCGCTTGCCGTCATACATCATGCTGGAAATAAACTTCTGCACCAGATCACTGCCGTACACGGGGTCGCCTGGAATCTTCCGGCGGAGAACCCATCCTTTACGTGGCATCGTTCCGCTCTCCTACTTCTGCGCGGCTTTGGGCCGCTTGGCGCCGTATTTCGAGCGCGCTTGTTTGCGATTTTCAACGCCTGCTGCATCCAAAGTGCCGCGAATAATGTGGTAACGCACGCCGGGCAGATCTTTCACGCGGCCGCCGCGCACCAGCACGATCGAGTGCTCCTGCAAATTGTGGCCGATGCCGGGAATGTAAGTGGTCACTTCCGCGCTGTTGGTCAACCGCGCGCGGGCCACCTTGCGCAACGCCGAGTTCGGCTTCTTCGGCGTCTGCGTATAAACACGGACGCACACACCGCGCTTTTCAGGACAACCCTCGAGCGCGGGTGATTTCGTCTTCATCCGGATTTTGTCCCGGCCATGACGCACGAGCTGTGAAAACGTCGGCACGCTTGCCCCCTATTTCGCAAAACTCGCTGCAAAACTCACGCGCGCAAAAAATCGCCGCGCGCACATTTCCGCGCAAGCCAAATTTACCCGCGCAAAATTCGGCGAGTGAATGAACAGAAAAGGTCGCCACACCCGAAGGAATTACCAGGTACTCCGCGAAAACGCTTCACCCCAAGGAGTGAACTGCATCTTCTACTGATCTGCGGAGAGGCTCACACGGCTTTGCGGGGCTGGCGCCCCATTTCGGCCGCTCTTCCTTATCCCGTTCCGTCGTTCTTTGTTCCGGGATACGAAAGACTTCCCTAATCACCACTGGGCCCATCGACCCTAAGACAACCGCAGAAGTATAGGAGAATCAACAGGTCTTGTCAACTCGATTCCCTCCGAAAAATAAATCTGACGGATTGGCTGGCACCGTGCTCTTGCCGCCGGTCCTGTCAGTCCGCAAGATTTCAGCTTAGCTGCGTCTCTCTCGGCGAAATTCTGTCCACTTTGAATCGCCAAGTTTGTTTCAGCTGGCTCGTCGAAAGTTCCAATTTGGGGCGGCATCCGCACATCCCGTACTCAACAGATTACAAGGAGCTTACAAGACATGCTCGTAGAGGCGGCGCGCTCGCAAGACATTCCACATCCCACAGCGAGCATGGCTCGCCCCGACGGGCGCTCGATCGGGCGTTTCGCAATTGCTCACCTTCCGCAGTCGTACTACTTTACCCAGTACGCCAACGCCCCTACACTAGTCCCGTCTAATTCCAATCGGAGCGGGAATGAACTGTTTCAGGATCACTGTACTGTGCGCGCTTGCGGTTTCATCCGCCGCCGCAGCTCCACAGAAGAACGCAGAGACCGCCGCGCCTCAATCAGCCGCGAAACCCGCGGATCAAAAACCGCGGCCACCCGATTATTCCCAAGAAGCAGTCGTCGTCGAAAAATATTACACGACTGTGCGATTTGAGAATGATGGCACGGGAGACCGCGACGTTTCCGCGCGCATCCGCGTGCAGAGCGATGCCGGAGTCCAGCAGTTGGGCGAACTCGTCTTCGGCTACAGCTCCAGCAACGAGCAGATGGACGTACGCACCATGCGCGTGCAAAAAGTCGACGGTTCTGTAGTGAACGCGGCGACCGATGCAATTAAAGATATGACCGCCAGTGTTGCGCGCGACGCTCCCGAGTACACGGACTACAAGGAAAAGCACATTACTGTTCCGTCGCTCCACGCCGGCGACACAATTGAATATGAAATTGTGTCACGCATCGTCACGGCACTGGCGCCCGACGAATTCTGGTACGAACAAAATTTTCTTTCGAGCGCCATCGTCCTGGACGAACGCCTCGAAGTGAATGTCCCGCAAGGCCGCGCCCTCATTGTTGATTCGCAGGACTACTCCAATGCGAGCGGCCAGGAAGTGCGCAAAGTAAAGCTCGCCGCCAACGGCGATGGTGTTGACGACGATAAGTCGCCGTTTTCGAAGCGCGACGCGAACGGCCGCACCATTTATCGCTGGAAACACGCAAACCTCACACATCCTGCGGATGACGACGCGAGCGATAAACCTGGTAAGCCACGTTCCAAGCCGCCGGACGTGCAACTCACCACATTCAAAAATTGGGAAGGAGTCGCGGCATGGTACGCCGGACTCGAAAAAGGCCGCACGGATCCAACGCCGGAAATACGGGCCAAGACGCAGCAACTCATCCAAGGCCGGGCGACGGAATTAGAGAAGATTCAGGCAGTCTATACCTACGTGGCGCAAAACATCCGCTACGTCAGTCTTTCTTTCGGACTCGGCCGATACCAGCCGCATTCCGCCGCGGATGTTTTCAAGAATCAATATGGCGATTGCAAGGACAAGCACACTCTGCTCGCCGCCATGCTTGCCGCCGCGGACATTCCGTCCGACGCGGTACTGATTCCTTTCGCGCGTCCCCTGGACGCCTCGGTTCCCTCGCCTTCGCAGTTCGATCATTTGATTTCTGCGGTGCCCAGTGGTACCGATATCGTGTGGATGGATTCCACCGCCGAAGTTGCGCCCTTCCGCATGCTTTCCGCGCCGCTGCGTAACAAATCCGCGCTTCTCGTGCAGTCCGACGGGGTGGGCAAAATCGTCGAAACGCCCATTGATCCGCCGTTTCTTTCCACCCAGCGCGTGGAAATTGAGGCGGAAGTGAGCGATCTGGGTAAACTCACAGCCAAGTTGCGCTACTACCTTCGTGGCGATAATGAATACGCTCTGCGCGTCGCTTTTCGCCGCACGCCACAAACGGAATGGAAGGAGCTGGGCCAGACCATTGCGGCGCTCGACGGCATCAAAGGCGAAATCACCAACGTGAAGCCCAGTGATCCGACGGACACTGCCGAGCCGTTCGAACTCGAGCTACAGTTCGCGCAGGCGAATTACCTCGATTGGTCCAGCAAGAAATCAAAGGTCGGCGTGCCACTGCTCGCGATCGGGATGCCGGATGTTTCGCCGGATTCCACCGGCCCCATCCACTTGGGCAGCCCGCTTGACGTCACGATGAACTTGAAAATGACGCTGCCGGTGAACTTCGTCGCGCGTTCGCCCGTTGCCATTTCTGTGGACCGAGACTATGCCGAATTCAAATCGTCCTACCACTTTGCCGACCACGTCCTCATCGCCGAACGCACACTGAATTTCAAAATGCGCGATCTGCCCGCTTCGCGCGTAGGCGATTACCTCGCCTTTGCCCGCACCGTGGATTCGGACGAAAACCAGATTCTCGTCGTCGAAAATTCCACCACCGGAGCGCCCGCGATCCCCACAACGGCCAGCGCCGCGGAACTGCTCGAAGCCGGCATCGCCTCGCTGAATTCCGGCAATCCTCGCGAAGCCATTCCGCTGCTCGAACGCGCCAACCAGCTCGATCCCAAAAGCAAGCAAGGGTGGAACGATCTGGGGCTAGCTTACCTGCGCCTCGGCGAATTGAGCGACGCTGCCACGGCGTTTCGCAAACAGGTGGAAGTGAATCCCTACGATGAGCACGTCTACAACTATCTCGGCCTCACGCTGCAACAGCAGCAAAAATTCGACGAAGCCGCCGTCGCCTTTCGCAAGCAATTAGACATCAATCCCCTCGATCCCATCGCTCACGCCGCGCTCGGCGCGCTCTTCCTCGAACAGCACAAATATGCGGAAGCTGTGCCGGAACTCGATAAGGCCACCGTTCTCGCCCCCGAAAATGCCGAGTTGGAAGTAAGTCTGGGCCAGGCGTTCTTGAATACCGGACAAAAGGACAAGGCGCTCGAAGCTTTCGAAAAAGGCGTTGAACTGAAGCAGACCCCCGTGGTTTGGAACAACGTTGCTTACAATCTTGCGCAGCACAATATCGAACTGGATAGAGCGGCGCAATATGCGGAATCAGCCGTATCGGCCACTGCTGCAAGTCTGCGGAACATCGAGCTTGCTCACTTGTCGCTTGAGGATCTCAACCAAGTTTCCAGCATCGGTATTTACTGGGACACGCTGGGCTGGATTTATTTTCAGAAGGGCGAGCTCGAAAAAGCGCAGCGTTACGTGCGTGCTTCATGGCTTCTGAACCAGCACGGTGAAGTCGGCGATCACTTAGCGCAGATTTATGAAAAGCGCGGCGAAAAAGAGCAAGCCGAGCGCATCTACGCCGAAGCCATTGCCGCCGCGCATTCGGTGCCGGAAACGCGCGCGCGCCTGGTTTCGCTGGTCGGCGATGATGCGAAGATGGACGCGCTCGCGGTGCACGCCAAACTTGGTCTTACAAAGGTCCGCACGTTCCCCATGGGCAAGCTGCTCGGCGAAAACGCGCAGGCGGATTTCTTCGTTCTGCTCTCTCCCGGGCCGAAGAGTCCCAAAGTGGACTCAGTCAGATTCATCAGCGGGAGCCAGGATCTGCGTCCGTTTGCCGACCAACTTCGGAGCATAGATTTTGGCCCGATGTTTCCCGACACTTCCCCAGCAAAGCTTGTCCGTCGCGGCACGCTCGCGTGCTCCGCCGCAACGGGTAATTGCACGTTCACGTTGATTCTTCCGGAAGACGTTCGCACGCTGAACTAAGCGTTGTGCTGCTACAGTAGCGCCGCAATCGAAAGTTAGACGCTCGCGCTCATCACTCGCCCGAGCCTTCCGCCTACTCGCAATTTATCCGTGCGATCCTTGAAGTAGCGCTCGTTCAGCTTGTCCCTGTCCCAATCCTCGATCTTGATGAATCCGAATCGCCGAAGCTCATTCCCCAAATACGTTGGCTCGAAAAATAATTGGAACGGCTCGCCCGCTTTCGCCACCCGCCGCGCCATCGCGTCAAACGCCAGGCGCCCGAACCAGCTCATCGAAGCGCGCGGAAGAGCGTAGTCAAACACCACCCCGCTGCCCGCGGGCATCCTGGCGATGAATTCAAGTGTGCCGTTCAAAGCCGCGCGAGTCAGGTACGGTGTAACGCCCAGCCACGAAAAAAACGTGATTTTTCGAGCGTCGAAGCCTGCGGTGGCCAGACCATCACTCAGCGACTGTTTCTCAAAATCCACCGGCGCGAATGTCACCGAAGCCGGAATTTGAATTTTCCCGGCCGCCAACCTTTCGCGCTTCCACCTTTGCGTCGCCGGATGGTCCACTTCGAACACTCGCAAGAGATTCACGTCATAAGGATTGCGATAGGCGAATGTGTCCAGCCCCGCGCCTAAAATGACATATTGGCACGCGCCCCGTGCGACAGCCGCGGCCAGGTCGTCTTCAGCCAAGCGGCTGCGCACCACCATAAAAGCCCGCACGTACCGCGATGCCCGCGCCCAAATCTTGCGGCCCTCCAGACGCACTTGCTCCTGCGCCTTTTCTCCAAGGATCGGCAAGGCGATCGGGTCGTCCAGAATTTTAGGATTGTCGAAAAGCTGGTGGGCCGCTCGGCGCATCGCCACGCGCAGTGCGGTGGTGCTGGGGCGAGCGTCTCTCACGCTGGAAGGGATGCTGCCAAGAGTCTGTCGGTTTCAGACGATGACATCTCTGAGAATTTCACGGTTGTGGCAGGCAATAACGCCGTGGAGACTTCCGCCAGGGAACGCAGCAGAAGGCAATCGCGCTTACTTGATTTCGAGAACTTCTTTCTCTTTGGCTGCGGACAAATCTTCAATCTTTTTGGTCTCGGAATGCGTCAGCTTTTCGAGTTCATCGAGCGAACGCTTCTTGTCGTCTTCGCTGATTTTCTTTTCCTTCTCCAGCTTCTCGACGCCTTCCTTAATATCGCGGCGGATATTTCGCACAGCGGTGCGGTGATTTTCCAGCACCTTGTGAATGTGCTTCACGAGATCCTTGCGCCGGTCTTCAGTCAGCGCTGGAATCGGCACGCGCACCACTTTGCCATCGTTGGTCGGGTTCAAACCCAGATCCGTGGTGCGAATGGCTTTGTCAATCAACGCCACCGCGCCTGGATCCCACGGCGAAATCACGATCGTCGCCGAGTCCGGCACATTCAACGTGCCCAGCTGGTTGATCGGCATCGGCGTCCCGTGATAGTCCACGCGAATATGGTCCAGCAGCGAGACGTTCGCGCGTCCCGTGCGCACGCTGCCCAGCTCCTTGCGAAAATCCTCCACTGCCTTTTCCATCCGGGTTTTCGCCTGCGCCATAGCGTCCTTGCTCGTGCCAAACGTGCTCATCGAGAAAATTGCCTCCCTCGATCGAATTTCACGCCGCGGTCACGATCGAGCCCACCGGCTCGCCGAGCACCACGCGCTTCAAATTTCCCGGGACGGTCATATCAAACACCACGATCGGCATTTTGTTGTCCATACACAGCGAAATCGCCGTCGAATCCATCACCATAAGACCCTTTTTCAAGACATCCAGATACGTGATTTTTTCGAAACGCTTCGCGCCCTTCACTTTTTCCGGATCCGCGTCATACACGCCATCCACTCGCGTCGCTTTCAAAATCACCTGGGCCTTGATCTCCATCGCGCGCAATGCCGCTGCGGTATCCGTGGAGAAATAAGGGTTCCCGGTGCCCGCTGCGAAAATTACCACGCGGCCCTTTTCCAGGTGGCGCGTCGCGCGCCGGCGGATAAACGGCTCCGCCACCTGGTGCATCTCGATCGCGCTCATGAGCCGCGTGTGACATCCGGCCTTCTCCAGCGCATCCACCATCGCGAGGCCGTTAATCACCGTGGCCAGCATGCCCATGTAATCGCCGGTTGCGCGGTCAATATTGAGTTCTTTCTGCCGCGTTCCGCGAAAGAAATTGCCGCCGCCCACGACGATTGCCACGTCCACGCCCAGGCTGCGAACTTCCTGCACTTCGCGCGCGATCCCCTGAATCGTTTCGGCGTGAATGCCAGACTCGTTTGGCCCAGAGAGCGATTCCCCCGAAAGCTTCAGCACAAGCCTCTCGTAAACGGGCGCGCCTTTCGCCGTGGGATCGTTCGCTGCGCTGATTCGCGCTGCCGTCTGCACCTTGCTCGTCGCTGCTTTTGTCATCGCGGATGGGCCAGCCCCCTGGCCGCGTGCATTTTAGCAAAGATTTTGCGATTGCGCCCCGCGGAACGCGCCGTACCGTCCACTTTAGCGTTGCGGGGCCGCGGTCGGTCCTGCGCCGTAAATGCAGTTTCGCCGGCACAAAAAAAATCCGCCGCGAGCGCGGCGGACTTGAATCGAACCCGAAATGTGTTTGCGGCGGTTACGCCATCGGCACCGGTACCGGTCCTTCGGGTTCAGCCTCAGTCGTCGCCCGTTGCCCGCCGGCCCCATCCATCTCACCAACTTTGAACCGGGAAAAACGGCGCACCGAAATATTCTCCCCGATCTTCGCGATGGTGTGGTCAATCAACTCCTTCACCGTCATACCTTCATCCTTGATGAAGTGCTGCTCGTACAGGCAATTTTCCTCGTAGAACTTTTCCATCTTGCCGTTCACGATCTTTTCGATCACGTTTTCCGGTTTGCCCGTGGCCTTCGCCTGTTCCTTGTAAATTTCGCGTTCCCGATCCAGCGTTTCCTGGGTCACTTCCTCGCGCCGCAGAAAACGCGGATCAAGCGCCGCGATATGCATCGCCACATCGTGGCACAAACGCTGAAAGTCCTCGGTGCGCGCTACGAAATCGCTCTCGCAGTTCACTTCCACCAGGACACCGATTTTTCCGCCGGCGTGGATGTAGCAGCTCACCAGGCCCTCGGAAGTGGCGCGCTGCGCCTTTTTCGCGGCGGTTGCCTGGCCCTTCTTGCGCAGAATATCAATCGCTCGTTCGATGTCTCCGCCCGTTTCCACCAGCGCATCGCGGCACGCCGAAAAACCCACACCCGTGCGATCACGCAGCTCTTTCACCTGCTGCGCGGATACATTCGGTTTTCCATCTGCAGTTGCCATAGTTGTACTCAATTCCTTTGAACGAATTCGGAACTTATTGCTGGTTCGGCCGGCCCGTTGAAATCGCTGGTGCCGGAAGGCGGCTCACACTAAAAGTGACGCCGCCCTACTTCGCGTGCTGATGAGCTTCGTCTTCGGTCGGTATGGCCGCAGCCGCGGCTTCTTCCGTCGCGACCAATTCACCCGGCTCGCCTTCCACGAAATCGCCTTCCTGCTTTTCGTAAACTTCGTAGGCGCTGGTATCCACGTAATCCACGCCTTCTTCGCCGCCGCCTTCAACCGCTTTCTGATCCGCGATCTGCGTCTGCTCGTAGGATTGATGTCCCACGATCACGGCGTCGGAAATTTTCGAGGTGAACAAACGAATCGCGCGCAAAGCGTCGTCGTTGCCGGGGATGACCCAATCCACCAGGTCCGGGTCGCAGTTGGTATCGACAATCGCGACTACGGGAATGCCCATGCGCCGCGCTTCGTGCACCGCGATCAATTCGGCGTTGGGGTCAATCACAAACATGGCGTCAGGCAGCGTAGTCATATTCTCCACGCCGGCGAAATTCTGCTGCAGGTGCTTTAGTTCCCGTTCGAGGCGCGCCGCTTCCTTCTTCGAAAACTGCGCCATGCGCCCATCTTCGACCATGCCCTTCAACAGTTTCAATCGCTTGATGGACTTCTGGAGGGTCACCCAGTTCGTCATGGTGCCGCCGAGCCAGCGGTGGTTCACGTAGAACATGCCGCAGCGATTCGCCTCTTCGGCGATGGCTTCCTGCGCCTGGCGCTTGGTGCCCAGAAAAAGAATTCGCTTGCCTTGGCCCGCAAGCTCGGAAACGTAGCGAGCCGCGTCGCGGAACATCTTCAAGGTCTTTTGCAAGTCTATGATGTGGATTCCGTTGCGCTCCCCGAAAATGTATTCCTTCATCTTCGGGTTCCAACGCCGCGTCTGGTGGCCGAAGTGGACTCCAGCCTCCAGCAACTCTTTCATGGTAATTTCAACTCCCAAAGTGCCTCCTTGTTTGAAGGGATGCTTGTTACTCCAACGTTCGGAGCAGCATCCTTTTCTGCCGGTTCCTCACCGGCCGTGAATTTAACTGCAGCTGCCTTGGCCTATCACTGTCATCCCGAGCGAAGCGCGGGATCTCTCTTCGATCACGCGCCGCCCAGTCGTGAGCTACCGCTTGCTGAACTGGAACCTTCGTCGCGCGCCCTTCTGCCCGTACTTCTTGCGTTCCTTCATGCGCGGATCACGCGTCAGAAAACCGTTCTTGCGCAGCGCCGGCCGCAATTCCGGGTTCAGCCTCGAAAGCGCGCGCGAAAGACCCATGCGCACCGCTCCGGACTGTCCACCGACGCCGCCCCCCTTCACAATCGCCTTCACTTCCACCTGGTCCAACATCTGCGTAAACTTCAGCGGCTCTACGGCCGCGGTATTCCACGCCACGTTGCGAAAATATTCGTCCACCGGACGCCCGTTCACCGTGAACCGCGCCGCGCCCTGCTTGATGTATACGCGCGCGATGGATTCCCGCCGGCGACCCGTGCCGTAAAATTGCTTGGCCTTGCCTTCCAATGAACTCGCAGCTGAACTCAAAGTTCCTCCTAGGTACCCACTACACCCGGCAACGAAGATATTCCCACACCTGCACGGGCCGACCGAAAAAGCCCCTGGCGGAAGCATCCGC